>Ga0265324_10001161_pt1 | contig 15676 bp, 9 predicted proteins | sample 41419metaG_FD_198634 | JGI IMG/M metagenome (GOLD analysis project Ga0265324, IMG submission 198634) | Rhizosphere microbial communities from Carex aquatilis grown in University of Washington, Seatle, WA, United States - 4-14-19 metaG | ecosystem: Host-associated > Plants > Roots > Rhizosphere >...
GCTGATGATCGGGGGACTCTTGCAAACCCGGAAAGTCGATGTGATCGACATCGTTTTGTATCTGGATGGCGGCTTTCCGGTTGATGAACATATTGCTTATGCCGGGCAGATGGATGTTGGAGACGTTTCGCACGAAATCCTCCATCTCTATCCCGGTGCCGACCACTCCCAGCACTTTTCCAGCATCCTCGATCGTCACCATGATCCATATCTTGTTCACGCCGAGCTTGTTGTTCGCTGCGACTACTATGCGCTCGTTGTCTCCGCTGCGGATGAAGTCGAAGAGCCATGCATCGTCTTCTGACGCAGGATCAAGGATATATCGCAACTGATTGTCGGTGTATTGCCCGCTTGCGTCGTTGTAGTAGAAGCCGCCCGTATTGGCAAGTGCCACGAAATAACTGCCATCGCTGAAATGAGTGCGCATCATTTCCATCTTGTCCATGACTAGCTGCTCAAGCGCCCCATTCGGTCCCTTCATCCATGCCCTGAGCTCCGGTATGCGTGCTGTCTGGCGCACCATGGCCAATTCGCGCGTCAGCGGGCGCAATGTGCGCACCTTGTCGTAGAGCATCTGTGTCTCGGTAAAGCGGGCGCCGATGCGCTCCACCAGCTGATCGGTGAAGTTATTGAACACGATCCAACTCAGCATCGCGAAGAACAGTGACGAAGCGCCCATGATCAGCAGAAAGCGGCTTTGCAGGTTCATGCCGCTTAAACGTTGCCGGAAGCGAGAAAACGCTTGCGTGATACTGCCGCGATTGTGTAAATTGGACATCGTTTCAAGCCTCCAGTGACAAAGCATATATATGGCGCGCATTATCATAGTCGAAGACGATGTCGGACAGCAGGAAGAGTTGCAGTCATTCCTGTTGCATGCCGGTCACGAAGCGCAGGCAGTCGGTGATGGCGCTGCACTTGAACGCTGTCTGGAGAAGTTCACTCCCGAGATCGTCTTGCTCGATTACAACCTTCCCGGAGAGAGCGGAGCCAAACTAGCCGCGCGACTGCGCGAGCGGTTCGGTGCCAATGTCGGCCTGGTCATGGTCACGGCGCGTAGCTCGGGTTCGGATCGAGCCGAATGCCGCCGCGTCGGTGCAGATGACTATCTGGTCAAGCCGATCTACTTCAACGAACTGCTGGCCCTTATCGCCAACCTCTGCCAGCGTCTCCATCAGGATGACGAAATCGACAAGATCGACGAAAACGCCTGGATGCTGTGGCTGAATCGTGCGGAACTGGTTCCGCCCGGTGCGCCGCCCGTGCCGCTCACAGGCTGGGAGCTGGCATTGTTGAAGGCGATAGCGGGCGCTGCCAACAGGCAGGCGGACCGCGATACACTGATTCGTGCACTGGGCAAGAACCCGCTTGCTTATGATCCGCGCGCGCTCGAAACCAGCATCAGTCGCCTGCGGCGCAAGCTCCCCCTGTTGGAAGATGGACGCAATCCCCTTCAAGCCATACGTAACGTGGGTTACCAATTCATTCGTCCGCTCTCGGTCGTGGGCTGAACTATTGCAGGTTCACTTCCACTCTCTCCGCTAGCCTTGTCGCCCATTGTCAGCTTGGGAAAGATAAGGTTGGCAAATGTCAGGCTCGTCCGACAAATGTCAGAAATTGTCAGCTTTTCTCAGTAAATGTTTTTGTACCATTCGCCTTGGCCTGAATTCGGCATAGCAGATGACTGTTACAAATCGACAGTTTTCGCTGGCTGAGTTCTTGCTGTGAGAAATTAAATTCAATACAGAGGGGACAAAATGATCAGGGAGCGATTGATTGGCAGGAAAGCGGTAATGGGGGCGTTAGCCGCATTGTCGCTGGTATTTTCGACTGGGCAAACACTTGCAGCAGAGACTGCATTGGCACAAGCCGAAGCTACCTATGTGGGTGAAAAGGCATGTATCAGCTGCCACGAAGCCGAAAACAACAACTTCACGCACACGGTTCACGCCAAGGTCTTCCGCGAGAATCCCAAGAACGACAAAGAAAAACTGGTTTGCGAAGCCTGCCACGGCCCCGGCTCACTGCATGCCAAGAAGACCAAGGATCACAGCCTGCTGATCGGCTTCACCAAGACCTGGGGTACACCGGTCGCCAAGTCGAACGCGCAATGTCTGACCTGCCACGACGGCGGCAACCGCATCAACTGGGACGGTTCTATCCACCAGACCAAGAAGCTCGCTTGTAGCGACTGTCACAACCCGATGGCCAAATTCTCTGCCAACGGTCTGTTGAAGAAGCCAAGCATCACCGAAACCTGCCAGACTTGCCACCAGCAGCAACGTGCCGAATTCAAGAAGAAGTCGCACATGCCGGTGCCGGAAGGCAAGATGAGCTGTGAAGACTGCCATAACCCGCACGGTTCGACAGCGCCGCGCTTGTGGAAAGCCGACTCTGTTAATGACCTGTGCTACACCTGCCATGCCGAAAAACGCGGCCCGTTCCTGTGGGAACATGCACCTGTACGTGAAAACTGCTTGAACTGCCACGTGCCGCACGGCTCTGTGAACGACAAGCTGTTGAAACAGTCGCGTCCGCTCCTGTGTACCTCTTGCCATGACAACACGACGGCGATGGGTCAAACATGGCGTCACGGTGCTGACTCGGGTGCGGCTATCCAGACCCGTGGACGTTCTTGCCAGAACTGCCACTCGCAGATCCACGGCAGCAACGCGCCTGACGGCATGCGCTTCCGCCGCTAAGTCATGACAAGGAGAATTGACATGACTAAAGCCAAACATTTTGAACAAGTCGAAACGAATCGCGACAGGAGGTTTTCAATGAGCAACAATCCGCGTATGAAGTTCCTTACGCTTTGCATCGGCGCCGCGCTGGCGCAGATGGCACTGCCAGCCATGGCAGACTCCGGTGTCGGTGTGGACACCGTCATCGGCAACACAACGAATCCGGGTGGCTATTCGACCGTGCCGGCACAACGCGATCCGGAAGCGTCGCCTCCAAAACGCACGCCCTCCGGCCAGCTGTACAGCTACCCTCCCGTCTATAGCGATGCGGCTGTGACAGGTGGAGTGGAATTCGGTTACGTGCGTGATTTCGGCGATTGCCAGGCCACGGCTGCTTCCGGTTTGACTGCGGCGACCGGGCAGTGCAATGACAACACCCGATATTCCAAGCGCAATGAATATTCCGATCCGCAGAACAACGGCTTGTATGTCAATGGCTTCGACATATCCGGTCAATCTGCGGGCGCACACTATTTCACCATCGATGGTGCTGCGGTAGGTCGCAAAGACCAGTTCTATGAACTGTCGACAGGTCAATACGGCAGCTGGAAAGTGAAGGCGTTCTACAACGAAACGCCGCATGTGTTCTCCGACACTTTCAAGGCCATGTTCACCAACGTGGGCACTTCTCATCTGCTCATGGACAATGGCACCGCGGGTGGTAATGGGGCCGCAACTGCTGCGGGGCTCATTGCTTACGTCAAGACTTTGCCGTACACGGAAGTCGCTCTGGAGCGCAAGAAAGCCGGTGTTCGCGGTGATATCACTTTGGGTGACAGCCTGAAGGCCTACGCCAGCGTGGCTCAGGAAAAACGTACTGGATCGCGTCCCTATACTTTCATGTCCTTTGAAGGTGTCGAGCCGATCGATTACACGACCAACGACATTCTGGTCGGTCTGAATTACAGCAACGGTCTGACATCTGCCAACCTCAAGGCATCCGCCTCGTTGTTCAAGAATGCCATCCATACCGTGTATGCACGCGATCCGGTTGTTGCTGCAAATGCGGCAGGGACTTTGGCGGCATCGGACACCTTTGTCTATTCTCTGGCGCCGGACAATCAGGCCTACAACGTCAAGGGCGAGTTCGCGCAGAAGTTCCCCGAGTTCTTCAAGGCTAAATTTACTGCTGCTGCAGCTTGGGGAACCTCACGTCAGAATGATGCCATTCGTGCACCGATCGACTCGAGCCTGTATGCCAACTCGACTGTGATCACTCCGGGTTCTGCGACGGTGACAAACACCACTGCAGCCGACTGGAACGGTACCAATGGCACGCCGCTGACGCGCGCCACCTCGGGCCAACGTATCGACACGCAGTTGATCAATCTGGCGCTGAGCTTGAACCCGACAGATGATCTGGCGGTCAAGGGAAGCTACCGCCACTACGCCACCAAGAACAAGTCCGGGACCTACTATTCGTACAACCCGCTCACCGGACAATGGTTCAACGGGCTGTTCAATGGCGTTGCGGCCTTCGGCATTCAAACCCCAAGCACGGCTAACGCTACCGGCGCAGGTTACTGCCAAGCGCCACCCGGGTACACGGCACCTGCAAGCTGCATCTCGGCTAACACCATTGCCTTCATAGGTAACAGCCCGTTCGCTCCGCCGCGTGATTACAAACAGGATAACTTCGTCCTGGGTGGCGATTACACGCTGGGCAACAACAACCTGGAAGCCGCTGTAGAGCGTGAGAACTTCTCGCATACCTACCGTGAGCGCGACAAGACCTGGGAGAACAAGGTCAAACTGGGTATCGTCAACCGCAGCCTGGGTGATGTGACCTTGCGTGCCTCGTGGGAAGGCGACACCAAGCGCGGCAGCTTCTACGATCCGATCGTGATGACGCGCGACATCGACAGCTTGTTCGCCGTCTATGGTATTCCGTATAGCAGGGCCGCTTTGCAGGCTCTGATCACTAGCCCGGGTACCGGCGGTTCCACTCCCACACTGGCAGCCATCCAGGCAGCACTCACTACCACCAACCACAATAGTGGCGGCTGGATGAAGCCGGACCAGGCTGACCGTAACCAGAACATCATCAATACCCGCGTGAACTATGCGGTGAGGGAAGATCTGGATATCGGAGGCAATGTGCAGTTGAAGCGTGTTTCTTATCCGACCAATTTCAACTTTGGCCCGCAACGTGACAACCTGAACTCCTATAGCTTCGATACCAACTACCAGCCGGCACCGGGAACGCAGATCTCCGCCTTCTTTACCTGGCAGGAAGCGAGCCAAACCCAGAATGAGAACTATGGTGGTTTCGCGGGATCCGGTTATGCTTCACTGGTGGCGTATGCAGGTGCGGTATGTGGCACTCTGTCGGCATCGAATATCGATTGCTGGCTCGGCAATGATCGTATCCAGGCTGCGCAGGTTCAGCAGGAAACACATACCCATAGCGACATTCTCGGCTTGACCTTGATCCAGGATATTGGCAAGACCAAGTTCAGCGCGAGCTATACCTATAACAGGTCGCAAAGCACGATCGCCAACGGCTATAGTGCTCTGGCATGGTCGCAGTTGACCGCACTGCAACAGGGTTTCGGCACTGCCCAACCGGACATGACGACTGAGCAGAATACGCTGGACCTCAGTCTGCTGATTCCGGTCACCAAGCAGTTGTCCACTCGTGTCGCTTATCGTTTTGACAGCCTCCGTGTGAATGACTGGCATTATGATTACGCAAGCACCAATACGCTTACGACGTTCACTCAGGCCGATATGGGCCCGCAGAACTATCGCGTGAACACGTTCGGCGTATTCCTGAACTACAAGATGTAAACAATAAGTTGTATGCATTCCTAGGGGCCAGAAGTATTGGCCCCTTTTTTTGCGGCTGAGTTTATGCGTCTGGTAAATATCCGCGTGCTTGTCACGGCGGACTATCAAGGAGATACTGCTTTGAAGAACAGTTTGTTTGCTATGGTGCTGGCTTTTGTATCAGTGATCCCCGCTGTCGCCAGCGGAGTTGATGCGGCTCAATCTGTGCAAGCCATCACGTCACTACATGCGGGCATGTCCGGCAAGTCAGGGGCTGCTTTGCCGTCCAATCACCCGGCTTCAGTTCCAGCCGAGAACATGTTGGTGAATAGCGGCAAGGTGCTGGAAGTGATCGACTCGCCCATGTATATCTATATGCAAGTGAGCGGTGACAAGGGGCCAATGTGGATCGCAGCCTACAAGACCGAGGTCGCCAAGGGGGCCAACATCAGGTATTCCGGCGGCGTCATCATGAACAAGTTCCACAGCAAATCGCTGGATCGCACTTTCGACCAGATCATCTTCGTGGATAACCTGGAGCAGGTCAAGAATTAGGGAAGCACCGATTTGTGTCCATTTCCTCCCTCGCCCTCCGGAAGATAACCAGCGACTTGCCCGCTTGCGGGCTTAGTCGAATGGCTAGTTGTTTCACCAGTAGTTCCACCAGGGCTGTGGTGTGGGTGAGACTATAGCGGGTTACCCCTCGCCCTAATCCTATCGCGGTGTAAGGGTGAACTTGATGAGCGGCGCTTCCTTAATAAGATGTCACCGGCAGCGTCATTCGCTGCAGGAGCGGCGCGCCAACACTGCTACATCCTTCGTATCAGCGATGCCAAGCGCATTGGCTGCCCATCCTGCATTGTCAGCATTCGTCAGCGTTTGTCAGAAAATATCAGCCATAGCCCAAGAGTGCTCTATACCATGCGCCTAAGTGTAATTTCATGACCCTTTGGCAAGTGAGCATAAAAGGCGATTGATTCACTATGAAGTTTCTAATTCAAAACGGAGGGGGCAAAATGATCAGGGAGCGATTCATTGGTAAGGGCGCGATAATGGGGGCGTTAGCCGCATTGTCGCTGGTATTCTCGACGGGTCAGGCTGTGGCGGATGATGGTGCCATGGCGCAGGCAACCTACGTGGGCGAGAAGGCGTGTATCAGCTGTCACGAGACAGAGAGCAAGCACTTCGCTCACACACAGCACGCCAAGATATTCCGTCAGAACCCCAAGAACGATGTCGAGAAACAAGTCTGCGAAGCTTGCCACGGCCCCGGTTCCCTCCATGCCAAGAAGACCAAAGACAAGACTCTGATCATCGGCTTCACCAAAGAGTGGGGCACCCCGCAAAAAGTGATGAATGGACAGTGTCTGAACTGCCACTCCGGCGAACAGCGCATCAACTGGCCCGGTTCCACGCACGACCTGAATAAACTGGCCTGTAGCGATTGCCACAACCCGATGGCCAAGTTCTCTGCCAGCGGCCTGCTGAAGAAGCCCAGCATCACCGAAACCTGCCAGACCTGCCACCAGCAACAACGTGACGAATTCAAGAAGCGTTCGCACATGCCGGTACACGAAGGCAAGATGAGCTGCGAGGATTGCCACAATCCGCACGGTTCGCCAACCAAGCCATTGCTGAAAGCCAACTCGGTGAACGAGCTGTGTTACACCTGTCATGCAGAGAAGCGCGGACCGCTGATCTGGGAACACGCTCCGGTGCGTGAGAACTGCCTCAACTGCCACCTGCCGCACGGTTCCAACAACGACAAGTTGCTGATAACAGCTCGACCGATGCTCTGCTTCAACTGCCACAACTCATCGGGCGGTCACCCGTCGGGTATCAGAAACCAATCGCAACTGGCGCAATACCTCACCAGGGATCCTGTGACAGGATTGCCGGTAAACGGGACAGGTGCTGCATTCGACGAACGGACGGTCGCGCACTCGTGTAACAACTGCCACTCGCAGATACACGGCAGCAATCATCCTAGCGGCATTTACTTCCAGCGCTAACACTTGAGGAGACCAGACAATGAACAGCAATAAGATTTCGGGTGATTCCAGTGTGAAAAACCTCACCCGCGTAAAGACGATCGTTTACTGCGTTGCGCTCGCCCTTGCTCAATCGAGCATGGTCGCCAATGCCGACTCTGGCGTAGGCCAGAACACGACTCTGGGCAATGCCCGCCATGCAGCGCCGGTCAATTCGACGGCGGATCAGGCGAGTAGTTATGATCCGGACGGTATCGGCGGCAAGCTGTCGCGCACTCCGTCCGGACAGATGTACAACATCCCCAATGCCGATGCCGAACTGGGCGACGGCAAGTCCACGGTGGTGAATGGTGCTTTGGATGTGGGCGTGATCGGTGTGAATGGTGACAAGACCTCGGCCATATTCAGGCAATACAAGGATGTCAAATCCGGCTTCGCCATCGATAGCTTCAGTTTGCAGGCTGAAAAGCCAAGCGCCGCGACTTTCATGGAGGTAGTGGGTGGTGGTGTCGGTCGCGATGATCAATTCTACGGCCTTCAGTTCGGCAAATACAACGACTGGAAAGTGAAGACGTTCTATAACGAAACACTGCACGTGTTCACCTCCACTGCCAAGCCGATCTGGGATGGTGTTGGTACCGCAACATTGACGCTGAAGAACGGGATGCCGGCAGGCGGGGGTGTAACCAACGTTGGCCCGAACAACTGGAATACGACTTGTACCGCGCAGAGCGGTACCGGTACCACTGCGGGCTTCGTCACCTCATGCTTCGTTGCGCCTTACTATGGCTTCAACACCCCGGTGACGGGTGCAGTCCTGACAGCGGCGGCGACCACAGCCACCAACGGCGGTGTCTATGCCCAGCAGACTCGTCAGCTCATGGCCTTGCAAAGCAGTATGGGTTATTCTGAACTCTCGCTGATCCGTAAGCAGGGTGGCTTGAGTGTAGACATGAGTCTGACCGATTCGTTGAAATTCTTCACTACCTTGTCCCAGGAAAAACGCAAGGGCGCCCGTCCCATCGGTATGACCGATTCCGGCTTTGCCGATATCATGGAGATGCCGGAAGCGATCGACTATGCGACCAATGACTTCAAGGCGGGCTTGCGCTACAGGGATAAGCTGACCCAGTTCAACGTGATGGCTACGGCGAACATTTTCAAGGATGCCAATCCGTCGATGACAGTCGACAATCCATTCCTGGCGGGTGTGACAGCGCAAACAGTGCTGGGGCAGAAGGATCGGTTCTCCTTGCCACCGAGCAACCAGGCCTATGGTCTGGTTGCCGAGCTGGCCCATAACATGCCGGATGTGATGAACTCGCGCATCAATGCCACTGTTGCCTGGAATACTTCGCGCCAGAACGAAGCATTGCTGCCGTATACCGCTGCCAGCGGATCTGCAGTGATCTCCAACCCGGGTACGGCAGGTTCGTTCAACGGCAATTACAATCAGTGGAACACCTCTCCCGGCAAAGCCAATGCGCGCATCGACACCAAGCTGGCCGACCTGAAGTTCGCCATGCAGCCGATGACCGATCTGACGGTGGCGGCCAAGTTGCGTTATTTTGCAACGGAGAACAAGACCGTTTACCTGATGTGTAACCCGAATGCCACCTATGGTGATGGCACGCAGTACACGGCTTGGGGCTGTACCGGTATGTGGGGTTATATCACCTACGATATCGGTTCCCCCAACACGCTCAACAATCGCGGCGTCACCTCGGGTTACATTCCGACCACAGCCGGTCTGCCTACCAACAAATGGATGCGCAACGTGCCGTGGGACAGGAAAGAACTCACCCCCGGTGTCTCGGCTGACTACACTTTGACCAAGTTCTCGTCCGTGAATGCGGCGTGGGAGCGCGAGACCATCAAGCGTACCAATCGTGAACGCGATAAAGTGTGGGAAGACAAGTTCAAGTTCGGCTACACCAACCGTGCTCTCGGAGACGCAACTTTGCGCGTGTCCGCCGAGCATGACAGCAGGAAGGGTAGCGCTTACAACTCCTCGCCCTACGTCGCTAACTTCTCCGGTCTGGCATTCATTGATCCCAATGCTATTCCAGCTGGCACAGCGTTGACTAACTATGCCGTGACGATCGGCGATCTGCGCAAGTCTGAATTTTCGGATCGTGTGCAGAACATCCTCAATACCCGTGTGAATTACGCACTGAAAGAGGGGCTGGACGTCGGCGGTACCTATCAATACAAGACGGCACACTTCGATGCTCCCATCGGACGCCAGAGACAGGATCAACAGTCTCTCGGGGTTGATGTGAACTACCAGGTGCTGCCCGGCCAGGTCTGGTATGCCAACTACTCGTATCAGGTCGGCAAGTTCAGGCAGGCTAACGTGCAGAACGGCAGGCCTGCGGCACAGCCGGCATCGTATGCATGTACCATGGGTACCGTCACACCATGGGGTACGATCGATGCAAGCAATGCTGTTGCGATCTGTAACACGTTGGCCAACAACATCACTTGGGCTCCGCTTAACCTCGCGACTGTCGAAACCACTGACGTCAACAACGTGTTGGCACTGGGCCTGAAGATGGCGCTGGCGACCAACCTGTTGGACGTTAACTTCACCCGAACTCAGGCGGTGACGAGGACTGCCTATATGTATGACACGGCAGGTACTGTGGTGGCAGCAGCGAATCAGGCTCTCGCCAGCAATGGCATGCCGGATAACACCTACGCGACCAATCTGTTGAGCGCCAGCCTCATGGTGCCTATCAACAAGCAACTCTCGACCCGTCTCGGAGCCAGCTATGAAGCCGGCAAGATCACCGACTGGCACTACACCGGTCTGGAGAACGGCGGCAACATGGTCACGGGCGTGCAAGCCAATCCCGTTTACATCGATGCGGGTCCCAAGGACTATCACGTAACGACAGTTGGTATCATGCTGCAGTACAAGATGTAACTCAGGGGCAAGATGTAGTGACTCAGGGTGACCAGTAATGGTCACCCTTTTTTTTTGCAATAATGAGCTTTCAAAATGGAAGATATTCCTTTGAATCTTGTAGGTCGGGTTTTAACCCGACCTACGAAAAACAATATGCTGTCAAGAATTTAGGCAAGGGAAACACCGAACAAGTCTGTTTCCCCCACCTCCCCTTGGGAAAGGGCAGGGATGAGGGCGAGAATTCAAAAAAGTTACCCTCACCCTAGCCCTCTCCCTGAGGGAGAGGGGACTTAATCAGCGTTTCTCAAGCTCAATAAGTCGTGGATTCCAGCAATGTGGCGGCATGTCAGGATTTGTTGGTATATGTCAGTAAATTTCAGCTCACACACAAGCGAGATGGATATTATGTTTTCAAGTGTAATTTCGGGTAGCCAGGGGATGTCCATTGGACAGGCGGTTCTTCAAAGCACTTGAGACTGTACTGCGATTTTTAATCAAATACCTAGGGGGCAAGATGATCAGGGAGCGATTGATAGGCAAGGGCGCGATGGTGGGGGTGTTAGCCTCATTGTTGCTGGCATTCACAGGGCAGGCGGCTGCAGAAGATGCGACGACGACAGTCGAAGCCACCTACGTGGGTGAGAAGGCTTGTATCAGCTGTCACGAAACAGAGAACAAGAACTTCAGTCACACACTTCACTCCAAGATTTTCCGCGAGAATCCCAAGAATGATACCGAGAAGCTGGTTTGCGAAGCCTGTCACGGCCCCGGCTCTCTCCATGCCAAGAAGACCAAGGACAAGAGCCTGATCATCGGTTACACCAAAGACTGGGGAACGCCGGTCGAGACCCAGACTGCACGCTGCCTGACTTGCCACAAAGGGGGGCAACGCCTGAACTGGAATGGCTCTGTACACGCAGTTAACAAACTCAGCTGCAGCGACTGTCATAACCCGATGGCCAGGTTCTCCGCCAGCGGCTTGCTGAAGAAGCCCAGCATCACTGAGACCTGCCAGACCTGCCACCAGCAACAACGTGCCGAGTTCATGAAGAAATCTCACATGCCGGTACCGGAAGGCAAGATGTCCTGCGAGGATTGCCACAACCCGCACGGCTCGGTCACCAGTCCGTTGTTGAAGGCCAAGAGCGTCAATGAGGTCTGCTATGCCTGCCACGCCGAGAAGCGCGGTCCTTTGATCTGGGAACACTCGCCAGTGCGCGAGAACTGCCTGAATTGCCACACACCGCACGGTTCCAACCATGACAAGCTGCTGGTTCAGGAGCGTCCGTACCTGTGCCTGCAATGCCATGACGCGATGACGGGTCACCCGGCCGGGCTGTACCAGAATGCGAATACGGCTGCGTACGTCAGTATCAATCCTGCGACCGGCTTGCCGTTCCAGAATACGACTCCTGCCGCATCGTCTGCATTCAACATACGTGCCGAAGGCCGGTCCTGCCAGAACTGCCACGTGCAGATCCACGGCAGCAACCATCCGTCTGGTGCGCGCTTCCAGCGCTGATCGGGGAGGAAACGAACATGAACCGTAAAAACATATTTGGAGGATCCGTTGTGGACAACCATAACCGCGTAAAGATTATCGTCTCCTGCGTTGCGCTCGCACTAAGCCAATTGGGAGCAGTCGGTATCGCCCGGGCCGATTCGGCCCTCGGCCAGAACACGACGCTGGGCAATGCCCAGAACGTGGCTCCCGTCAACCCGTTGGCGAAGCGCGCCAGCGGTCTCGATGCGGACAGCCGCGTGCCACCGGCACGCACCCCGACGGGCCAGATGTACAACATCCCCTACAACGTGGCTGACGAAGATGGCGGCCCGGTATTCAATAGCTCGGTGGATGTTGGCTTGGTCAATGTCGGTGGCGACAAGCAAGCTGCGAAATACAAGGAATACAAGGATGTTAAGTCCGGTATCGCTGTCGACAGCTTCAGTCTGGAGCTTGAAAAGCCGGATGCGGCGACCTTTCTGGAAGTGGTGGGTGGCGGTGTTGGTCGTGACGACCAGTTCTACGGTGGTCAGTTCGGCAAATACAACGACTGGAAAGTGAAGGCGTTCTACAACGAAACACCGCACGTGTTCACGACCACAGCCAAGCCGCTGTGGAGTGGCATCGGCACGGGCTACCTGAGATTGCCTTCCAGCATGCCGGCAGGTGGCGGCGTGATATATGTGGGAACCAACGCATCACTGAACCAGTACTGTACCGGCGCCATCGGTACCTTGTGCTATGTTTCCTCGGTCTATAGTTCCTCAGGCAATGCTACAGGTACTAACAACTTTACTGCGGGAGCACCTGTTGCTGCTGCTGCGCTGACCAATGCCACAGTCACGAACGGTGTTCTGACTGATGGCGGTATCAACGTACAGGCGACCCGTGCGGCCATAGCTCTGCAGAATGCGATGGGGTTCTCCGAGATTGGCCTGATTCGCAAGAATGCAGGCATCGGTCTGGACAAGACGCTTTCCGATACACTGAAAGTATTCACCACCTATACCAACGAGAAGCGCAAGGGTGCACGTCCGTTCGCCATGGTGCAGGGTGGTGGTGGCGGTGCGAATAACGTGGAAACGGCCGAGCCTATCGACTACATGACGCATGACTTCAAGGCGGGCTTGCGTTTTGCGGACGAACTGACCCAGTTCAATCTGGTGGCTTCTGCCAATCTGTTCCGCAACAACATCAGCAGCCTGGTGGTGGATGTTCCTGTTACCGTCGGCGTCACTCAGACGAACGCGCTGATCACGCAAGGCCGCTTTGCTCTGGCGCCGAGCAATGAAGCCTATGACATCCTGGCCGAACTCAATCGTGACCTGCCTGGTTTCATGAACGGGCATCTGACGGTCACTGCGTCACGCGGATCTTCGCGCCAGAACGAAGCGTTGCTGCCGCCGACCATCACGCAGGGGTCGGGTACGCCAAGTGCCGCTGCGGGTACCTTCAATGGTGATTTCAGTCAGTGGAACACCACTGCCGCATTGAGCGAGCAGACAGCTAACGCACGTCTCGACAACAAGCTGGTGGATGTGAAGCTGTCGTTGAATCCGACCAAGGATCTGTCCGTGGCTGCCAAGTATCGATACCAGGGTACCGACAACAAGACCACATATCTGGCTTGCAATCCGAACGCGACCTACGGTAACGGAACCCAGTATTCCGCATGGGGATGTACCGGATTCTGGGGGCGTATGCTTAACGATGGCGGTGGCGCCGCGTTCGTTAACACAGGCACTGCCACTTCCGGCCTGATCACTTTAGGTTCGGGTACGGGCACGACTGCAGCTCTGCCGGCGATGACCGGCGTGGGGCCAGTGCGCAACATTCCTTGGGATAACATTCAGCATGTCGTGGGCTTGAGCGGCGATTATCGTTTGAATCGCACTTCTTCGGCCAATGCCGCAGTGGAGCGCGAGACAGTGGATCGCAGCAACCGCGAAGTGGCGACGACAAGGGAAGACAAGTTCAAGATCGGCTATACCAACCGGGCGATCTTTGATGGCTCGTTGCGCTTGTCGGCGGAGCGTGATCAGAAGCGTGGAAGTGGCTACAATTCCTTCCCCTATACTGCCTTCACAGGTGCGGCTTTCTTTGATCCCAACGCGATTCCTGCTGGAACATCTCTGTCAGCTCCATATACAGCACGCTTGGCAGACATCCACAAACTGGACGTTGCAGACAGGAACCAGAACATACTCAACGGACGTGTGAATTATCCAGTACGTGCCGATCTGGATGTGGGGGTCAACTTCCAGTACAAGTCGATCAACTATCCTTCCAATACTGTGGCGGGACGGCGTGACTCGAAACAGAACTCGCTGGGTCTGGATATGAATTACCAGCCGACTGCTCAGGGTACGTTCTATGGCTTCTATTCCTATCAGAATGCCACGATGCAGCAGAACGACGTGCAGAACGGCGTTCAGACCGGAGCTGTGCAGAATGCGGTGAATCCGGCAGTACTCGGACCATACTACAACTGTAATATGGGGCAGGTCACTCCGTGGGGAACTATCACCCCGGACACTGCAGCCTTCATCTGCGGTACGCTGTCGCATAACATCACCTTCGATCCGCTGAAGGCTTGGACGCTCAAGTCTACTGATACCAACCATGTGCTCGGTCTTGGCTTCAAGCTGAACCTGGCCAAGAACATGCTGGATATCAACTATGTGCGTTCGCAGAGCCGCACCAAGATCGCCTACAACTATGTTGATCCGGCGGTTGCTGGTGAAAACACGGCAGTCACAACGGCGGTTGGTACGACTGTGGTGGGATATGGCATGCCGGATAACTCTTTCGTGACCAACAAGCTGACCGGCAATTTCTTCATGCCGATTACTCAGCAAACGACAGTGCGCTTCCTGGCCAGCTATGAGAACGGCAAGTCCAAAGACTGGCACTATCCGTCGAGCCTGACCTCGAACCTGATCCTGGGTACGGGCGCAAGCTTCCAGCTGGATGCGGGTCCGCAGGATTACCACGTGTCGACGATCGGCGCCATGCTGCAATACAAGCTGTAAATTTGAAAAAGAATGCGGGGTGGCCGAAGCAGGCCACCCCTTTTTTTTCCGCCAAACTTGACCCGTGCGCGTTCGCCAGTCGTTTTCGAAACGAAAGTGCTGGAATAAATGGAGGCTATTTTGAAGAGTTTCATTTCGATATTGATACTTGCATCGGCGACTGTCGCATCAACAACGGCAGCTGAGACGGCTCGTCCAGCTGCAGCAACGCCGACCAATCATCCGGCATCTATCCCCGCCGACACCAAACTGGTGAATAGCGGCAAGGTGCTCGATGTGATCGATTCGCCTATGTACACCTACCTGCAAGTGACCGGCAGCAATGGTCCTTTATGGATCGCCGCCTACAAGATCGATGTCTCCAAAGGGACGGAGGTCAAGTATTCGGGCGGGGTCACGATGGTCAAGTTCCACAGCAAATCACTGGACCGCACCTTTGATCAGATCATCTTTGTGGATAGTCTGGAGAAGATGAAAAAGTAATTCAATCTCGGAGGTTTTTGTATGTCGGGTTTGAGCGTGTGTTGTTGGGGCATTAGCCCCTTACAACTACGGCCTACCCCTCGCGAGTGCAACCCGACATACCTATCTTGCCTGTCGAAGCTGTCGGGTTAAAACCCGACCTACAACTACGAAAGTCTTGTAAGTGGGCACGTTGCATGTGTCTATGTGGAGCCACCCTTTAGCCAGCGTGGGCACGCAAAACGTGCCCTGCTTTGCTTGGG
>Ga0265324_10001163_pt1 | contig 15674 bp, 10 predicted proteins | sample 41419metaG_FD_198634 | JGI IMG/M metagenome (GOLD analysis project Ga0265324, IMG submission 198634) | Rhizosphere microbial communities from Carex aquatilis grown in University of Washington, Seatle, WA, United States - 4-14-19 metaG | ecosystem: Host-associated > Plants > Roots > Rhizosphere...
CTGGCCCAACACTTTGCAATAGCAGGGCCCGCACTTTTCTGCCGATTTGATTTTTGAAACCGTTATTGAAAAGATGTTTCAGGCTCGACAGCTTGCATATCGTGGCAGCGAGTTCCGCCGTTATTTGCGGCCTGCTCAGAAACGGCTCTTGCTTACGGGCGGAATCAATTTTGCTCAACAGGTGCTGAATTTCAGAAACATAATCAGGCCAAACACACATGTCTTCTGGTCGGCTAAGGCACAACTCAAACAACTCCTCATCTGATAAATGATTTAGTCGCAAAGTGGCTTTACGACTGAATTGACCCATGCCAAGTAAGAGGTTGATCCCATCAATTCTTGATTTTGGCATCATCGCTCCCCTTTATGTTTACCTGTAAATACCAGCCCGATGAGCGATAGCGACTGAGTGCTTTCTGTCTGGCGGGGCGGTTGGGGTTTGGGTCGAGTATTGCTTTGCGGTCGTACACAACCCAGTGGAAATTCCGGCCATGGCATCGGTGATTAACCGGAATGATGGCGCTGCCGGAAATGTCATCCCAAGAACGAAACTTCTTTAGGTGAACCTGAAAGCCAAGAACCTTCAAGGCATCTTCCAATTTATTGTGGCTGGTATAGAACGTTTTTCTATCTTTACTGAATGAAAACGCGCCGAATTATGTGCTGTAGTTCACACGCGCAACCATTGCTACGCAGGCAACCCCGCAATCACTCTTGTATCGTTGACGAATCCTTCTTGCACCCTTGGCAACTTTCAATGCCGTATTAGTTTCTTTACCTGCCTGCTTCACCGTCGTATTGCGGTGACGACGTGGGCTAATTTCCATGTTGTACTTCTCCGACAAATTTATCCCTGCATGACAAAAATAGCCCGCTCAGTTTTTCGACCTTGCGGGCCGGAGTGTTGTGACTTTTTCATTTATTTCGCTCCCATAAAGTCACCGAAAAAGAGCTTGTTGTTTATTGCGTGCAAGTGAATGCCTGCCGATGAATAGGCCTCCTTTCTGAGTTTTGAATATTTGGAATATGCGCCGCCTGAAGTTTGGCGGTTGATGCGATGAGGGCGCTGCGAGTGCGAGTTGCTTTTAGTATTCTTCCGGCAATAGCAGAGTAGTGCTACTACGATCAGCTTCGGTGATTACCCATATTCGCTCCTCAGCAATTAAGTAGCTCGACAGAATTCGGTAGCCTTGAACGATAGCTAGTTCATTTTCCTCGGCATCTTCTGGTGGGACATTTCCCCAATCCCCGCTTTGGTGTTGTCTGATCAGTTCTGCGGCGTTTACTCCTCCACGATCCAATAGTGCTAACGCGCCAGGAGTGGCAACAATCTGTCCGAGGGGGAAACTTATAGTTTTGGTGCTGAGTGGAGATACTGCATTCATGTTTTTACCTTTCAATGGACGAACGAATGCCTGCCGAAGTAAAAACTACGGATTGGTTGCATTCGGTGGATTTAACGGCTAAAGGTAATGCTGGGATTTGAAACTGCGTGCATCAATGTTGCTATAAGTGTTCAAGCTGAGCGAGAAAGTGCTCAAATTCACTCAAAATGCTGCACGTAGCATATTTTACGCTATTTTAAAGCCAAAAACAACACTTTATTACATGCAATCAATTGGTTGCAGTTATCGATAGTTGGAATTTACGCGACCTGTTGGCTGCTGCCTCTGCCCAGAATAATCAATGCACATGCACAGAGTGCATCTGGTCTTCCACATACTGGTAAACAATCTCGCCACGTATATCAATTTCATCGCTGGAATAACCTTCTGGCATACCCTCAAGCAACCTATCGATAATCGCAATTTTCATTTGCGCCTGTGCTGCCGATCTATCGCGCAAGTCTCCCATCTCGTGTCTCCGCGTCTCCACGGTGTCCATGAGCACCTGAACCACCTTCTTTATTTTGTCGATGTCACTCTTGGTGATACTGGACTTGTCTTTGGATAGCAGGTCATATACCGCCAGTTCCTTTTCGTTCTTGAAACCCTCACGAATGTAGCGTAGCTCTTCCTGATCGAGAGAGTCGTGCAGCTTAATCAGATCATCAAAGACACGTTGAATTTCGGTGGCGTCCTTGTCGCGATTGTATTCGGCGATGATTTCTTGGTAACGTTTGTAGAGGTCTATCCGGCTGGGGTTCTGCGCAAGCATGCGGTCAAGCCGCTCCTGGATTCGCTCCTGCAACGTCAATACAGCCGTTTCCTTAAAAGCTGACTTTGCAAACTCTGCCCGCAAGCGTTCAAAATCGATACCCGACAGATCATATTGCTTTGACGGTTGATCCGCCTTTCCCTTCGCAGCCAATTCCAATGAGGTGTCGATCACACCGCGAATCTCTTGCATGATTGCCGTGATGTCTACCTTTGGCTTGGGCTTTTGCAGGAGATTGTATATTGCTGAAATCGCACTCTCCTGCGGCTCGTATTTGAATACACCTGGATTTGGAAACAGCCCTCGAAAGCGGTCTTCAACATCCTCGGCCAGCACCTGAAAAGTCTTTTTGTTTTCTTGCGAGGTGCAGACCGCATTCCGTGCGTCCAGTAGTGCCGCCCAAGATTCCTCGCCCTCTTCTGCGTTGACTAACACATTCAAGTCAAAACCAATCTTGCTCAGGTGAGCCTGTACCTTACCTATCGCAGTGGCGTATTCCGCCAAAGCCTGTTCCTCATCAAACAATGGGTCAGCTTGCGTGCCCTTATCGCCTTGACCATAGGTAGCTAGCGCTTTGCGCAGACTCTTGAGCATGCCGTTATAGTCGATGATCAAGCCATTTTTCTTGTTGGCTGCCACTCGATTAACTCGAGCAATGGCCTGCATCAGCGTGTGCCCCTTCATCGGCTTATCCAGATACAACGTCGCCAAAGACTTCACATCAAAGCCAGTCAGCCACATCGCACAGACCAGAGCCACTCGGAACGGATGCTTGCTGTCCTTAAAGCATTCGTCGAGATCTTTGCCATGGATACCTTTGACCATCACTTCGCGGAACGGACGAACATCAATGCCCTCTGCAGCAAAATCCTTTACTTCATTTTGCTCTGGGCTAAACACTGGGTGAATCTGAGTGTCGCCCATCCATGTAATTTGCGCACGCAGTCGGGCTAAATATGCTGTTTCCGGCTTACCGGCTTTGGCAAATATCTCTTCTTCATTCTCGAGTTTGCCCTGCAACTCAGCTTTCTTAATTAGCCACTTCTTCTTTATCAGCGCGGCCATCTTGGCGCAGGTAATCTTGTCGATACACACCAGCATCGCCTTAGCATTACCGCCATACTTGGGAGCCTCCCCTGCCTTGACTGGCGCCTCCATTAAGCGCCAGCGCTGGTGGTAGTGCTCAACAAAGTCGGTCGCCACATCGTTCAGGTGAGTATCAGAGGTGAACACCGGATAGTCGCGCGCGAGTTCACGGTAGAGCTTTTCTTCCTGCTCTTCGGTCAATTCCCCATCCGCCCTGGCCGCATCAATCCGCTCCTCAATGCGCCTGTTCAGCTCAACATCAACAATGTGCAGCTTTTCGCCACGGTTCTCGTAATACAGGGGCAAGGTCGCACCATCCGCCACAGCTCGCTGAAAATCGTAGACTGATACATAGGGACCAAACACCTTCTCAGTTTCGTTGCGCTCTTTGCCGTCAATGAGAGGTGTCCCCGTGAACGCCATAAACGCTGCCGACCTTAATGCCATACGCATTTGCGTCGCCAGTCGTCCATACTGGGTACGGTGCGCTTCGTCCGACAACACGATAATGTCGCGCCGCAGGGTCCAGGGCGCCGACACACGCTTGCGGAACTTGTGAATCAGGCTAAACACATAGCGGCGATTTTCATCTCGCAGCAACCGTTCCAGGCCCTCTGCACCAGTCGCCTTGTCACCCTTGTTGGTCGAGACACCGCACCCAACAAAGGTCGTGTAAATCTGATCGTCCAGCTCTTTGCGGTCGGTCAACAGAACGAAGGTATAGGCAGCCGACACCTTGCGGTGCACCTTCTGGCAGAAGAACACCATCGAATAACTCTTACCGCTACCCTGCGTATGCCAGAACACACCCAGCTTACCAGCCAGCACGTCCGCATCGCCGGTCTGCAGCTTGGCAATAGCCTTGTTGACACCGATATACTGGTGATTGCGCGCCAGCACTTTCATTGTTTGCTCTTCGCTGCTATCAAATAAGGTGAAGTTCTCCACTATGTCCAATAGCTCGCGCTTGTTGCACATGCCGCGCAACAAAATAGGCAGAGTGGGTATCAGCGGTGGCTCATCGTGCTTTGGTGCCGGATCGGGATCATCCTCGTTGAGGCGCTTCCAGCGATAGAAGTGGTCCCAGCTACTAGTGATAGACCCAAATCGGGCATCCAGGCCGTTCGATACAATCACCAGCGCGTTGTAATGAAACAGGTGCGGAATCGTGTCTTTATAATCGGTGTAGTTGTCATCAAACGCCGCCTTCAAACCCTTGTCATGGCGCTTCAGTTCGATGAAAACCAGCGGCAGCCCGTTAACGAAGCCAACCAAATCGCAGCGCCGTCTGAATGGGCCACTCTGCACCCACAGTTCTCGCACCACCAGAAAATCATTGGACTCAGGCGTATCAAAGTCGATCACCTTCACATGCACATCTTCAGCAGCATTGCCCGTCGGCGACTTTAAGGTGATGCCTTCGCGCATCAGCTTCCACTTCGCCTCATTGTGCTGCAACATAGTCTTAGTCGGGTCGGCGTCCAGCAACTGATCGCGTGCGAGGGTGAGTCTGACGCGCCCGTCACTTGTTGCTGCCAGTTTTGGATTCAGCTTGGCCAGCGCTTTATCTAATTCACGCACCAGCACCACTTGCGATGCATTCTTACGGCCAAGTAACGAATCGGGGCCGAATGTTTCGGCGTTAAAAGCGTAAATAGAGCGCCAATCTAGGTTGTCCTCAAAGAGCCGCGCAACCGGCTCCTGAATGTTGTTGTCTTCTGAGTAATCGACGCTAGCCATTGATACTTTTCTTTCCAGGAAAAAGTTACAACCGAATTTCTCCAGCCATAAACTTGGGCAGAAGTTCGTCACGAACTTGAGCCAAGCGCAAATTTGCTTGCGACAATATCTCTACTTGATCAAATATAGGCCAGACGAAATCATGAAACTCCCTAATCAGACCACGAGTCGGCACCAACAGGCGCATCGCCCCGATAGATGCTCGTCCCAGTTCCAGTTGATTGGTTGAGCCAACGCCCATAGTCGAGAGCACTTGTTCCATTTCGAGCAAAGCAACGCCAAGAAAGCCTGCACAATCGGCAACTGATGGGCGGACAATGGTCACATGCGTGTCTACCGTACAATCAGGTATAGCGACTCGAACCTGCGCAACTCTGCCAAGGGTTCCTGCGCCTGTTGAGTTAATCAAGACATCACCCAATTGAACCAAGCGATCTTCCTTAACCTCTTTGGATTGACTGCGTGCCAATTTGAGATTCAATCGACCGTCTCGAATACACTTCTGATTGATCACTAGGCCAGGAGCAGCATCGTCGTATTTTGGGGCAATACCGCGACTCAGTAGTAGCGACATGTCCTCAACAGTTTTCCGACTCCAACCCAATGGCAATCCATCGACTATCTTTTCATGCTCATGTCCTGGATAGCGCAGGCACACAAACCACTCGCGATACAGCAACCGCACTGATTCTTCGAGTAGATCAATGCGACAGCGGTTAGTTTCAATCAGGTCATCATAATGGGCCAATATTTTACCAATGATCTGCTGCTGCTCTTTCACTGGATAGCGAATTAGCAGTGACCGCAGAACTGGATTCTTGATGCCAGGTACGGTTGTACCCGTCGAATTGGCATGAAGTTGGTCTTGGAAGTATGAAGACCGCAGGTGGTAAAAAAGATAATGAGGGTCAATCTTCTCACTATCAGGCCTGAGCAAAATCACCCGCTGAGCAAGTGCAATTTGTTCATCAGAGTCCCACAGTGCCAATTCCCCAAGCGGAGCTTCTGTAGTAATTAGAATGTCGTGGCACTGAGGCGTGCCGCGCCGCATTACCTCGTCGTAATCTTTGGCCGCAATATATTCTTGTGGCCCTTCAGACATAACCCTTCCTTGCTTAATAACTTTCGCAGTAACCAACCTAACACCAGAGTCGGTTTTAGTTGGCGTCTTTCCCCGATAGTCGATTACACCGGCCAGCAGATCATCGAGTATGCATTCCATAAAAATCATTCAAACATCTCCGCCATCGCGGTTTGAATCTTCTGGGCAAGGACGATTGCCTTATCGTTCAACTCAGCCAACTCTCCATGGATCTCCTTCATGCGTGTAGTGAATGCCTCGCCATCATCATCATCCTGACTACCAAGCGCGACACCCACATATCGACCGGGCGTCAGCGAGTACTCGTTGGCTGCAATGTTAGTGCGTTCAACCACTTTACACAGTCCCGCTACATCCGCGTACAACCCATGGGGAAATCGGCTCAACAACCAATGACCTTGTGCAATAAAGTAGCTGGTTCGTTTGAAGGACTCTATAGCCTGATCTCGAACGGTGGGATTTTCCCGCTTTTTAATATCACGCGGCAGCATCGCCTTCTTGGCATCGCGCACCGTGTCGCCATCAAAGTTGGTCCACTGGCGCGCTCTGATCTGTTTCTCGGCCATATCCAGCAACGTCAACCAAGCCTTGTGACATGCCTCAACCGCAGCCAACCCTGCTTTCAATTTTGGATTGATCGCCTCGATCTTGATTTGCAGAACCTTGCGTGCATCAAAGTTGCTCGCAGCGTCATGCCGCTGAATTTCCGGCAGCAATACCCGAGCAGTCTCAAGCACCGATTGAATCGCAACACCACACTCATCTGTCTGGGCCTGTACTTTGATAAGCTCATCTCGATAACTTGCCAACAGATCATCCGACACGCCATGGTCGTCACCAAGCTTAGCTCTCATTGCAGCGATGGCGCCAACATCTGTCGTGTACTTGCCAAAGTTGCTGAGTGCCGTAGCCAAGTTAACAATTTTTTCACCATCCGACGCCAACCGCGAGGGCAACGTTGTCAGCCATTCGCCGACTTTGTTCTGATAGCCGCCAACCAGTTCCACAAACTTGTTCATTTGGCCCCGATAGAGCCAAGTGATTGCACTCAGGTTGGCTAGTTGCTCATCGGTAAATATATGCGAACGCGCCGAAACTACGGTGTACACATTTCGTGCATCAATCATCAGCACAGTGTCCAACAATTTGGCTGGCTTGCCCTTGTCAAAAAACCACAAGGTGCAAGGCAGGCTGCGTGTGTAGAAGAACTTGGGGCCGATGGAGATCATTACGTCCACATGGCCGGTTTCCACCAGCTTCTGGCGGACCTCCCTGTCCTTGTTACCCGCATCCGAGGCGCTGGAAGCCATAACAAAACCAGCACGGCCCGTATTGTTCAGATAGCTGTAGAAGTATTGAATCCACAAGCTGTTGGCGTTTGAAATAGTCTCGCCATCGCCGTTATTCTTGCCCTTAGATTTTCCGGCAATTCCAGGCAGACCGAATGGAAGGCGGCCAGTTTGGTTTTCGCCCACCTGACTCTTGATCTTGGCGACTTGTACGCTGTCCACATTGAAAGGCGGATTTGCCATCACGAAGTCACTTAAGCCGACCAATTGGTGATGATCTTCGTAGAACGTGTTGCCAATTCGAATGTTGCCTTCCAGTCCATGCACAGCCAAGTTCATCCGCGCGAGCTTGCTGTTCAGGTCTGCCTTCTCTTGTCCGTAGAAGGTGATGTCTACTTCATTCGCGCTCTTGTGGCGTGCCTCTTGAACGAAATGGCCGGTCTGCACGAACATGCCAGCCGACCCGCAGGCTGGATCGAGCACGACACCATGGTCTGGCTCGATCACGTTCACAATCATGCGCACCAAGCTAGGCGGCGTGAAGAACTCGCCACCTTCTTGCGCGCCGCTTTGCGCAAACTGGTTGAGGAAGTATTCGTAGATGCGACCGAAGACATCGCCTGTCGCGGATTGTAGAGCAGGACGATTGAAAATTTTGATCAGCTCAGCAAGCAGGTCCTGCTCCAAACCAAGGTAGTCCTTGGGCAAAGCACCTTCAAGTAGCTTCTGCCCCTTCTGGTCGGTGACTGAGTCTTCAATGGCGATCATCGCATCACGGATTGCTTCGCCGACGTTTGTTCCTGCGGGCAGCGCGGCCAGATAGTCATACCTGGCCGTCTCGGGCAGGTAGATAGCTGCCTTGCCTTGAAAACCCAGCCTGATGCGATCCTCACGCAATGCGCCGGTTGCGCGTGCAGGCACAGCTTTTTCAACTTCCGGCAGCAGCGCGTTAAAGCGCGTTGTGGCATGTCGCAAAAAGATCAAACCGAGCACAGGCATGGAATATTCGCTTGCTGTCAGTTTGGAGTTTGCACGCAGCTGGTCAGCGGCCTCCCATAGGTCATCTTCAAGTAGTTTGAGTTCTTGGTAGTCGATCATATTTTTGTTTTATCAGGTATTCACAACAACCGGCACCGCAATCTGGGCGGCCACCTGTTGAGCAATCGGGGTATAGAGATCTATCTCTGTTTCGGGAGTTCGGATTGATACGATGAGACTGTAACGAGCAGGTAAATTGTAGCGCTGTTGAGCTTGGCGAGTACGCCACCAACCTTTGGCCGGATAGACTGCGATAAAACCACGGCTTGCCAATTCAGCCGCCGTACCTTTCCAAATATCTTGATGAAGTGAACCACGATGTCGTTTTTGATCACCAAGTTGCCAATTCGGATCTCTTGCGTCGATAGGGTCGCCGTCATCCTCACGTTCAGCTGCTGCATTGATTCGCGCAACGAAATCCTCGGTGTTGGCATCAAGCGGACGCTGCACATCAAAACGTAGTCTGTGTGACGGATAAAGAAATTTCGACGAAGTGCCACGCGACGAGGGGTTTGGCTCAACAAAGTAGGACAGCGTAATTCGAAGTTCCACCTGGGTATCTGGTGGCAAGGCATGGAGTTGTTCTATCGGCCAAGGCAGCGTGTGCAAATTCATGTTTCGACTAATAACTCCTTTACCTGTCACCTTGTGATAAGGATGCACAAGATCTTCAACAATCAAGGTAAGTGAGTTGCCCGCACTCCACAGCGCACGTTCAACATCTGGCGCACCCCAACCGCAGTGCCTAATCAAGCGAACATAATCCGATTTGGTAGGAGATGTGTGCGCAGGAAGATAGGCAGCCCTCATGGCATCCGTCCATTCAGCAGAATGCACAATCAGGGCTCGAATTGTTTCGGGCCGCAGCGCAGGGTAAGCAGCCATGAGCTGTGCTGCCATGCGAGCCCCCAGGGCAGACGCAGCACTTGTGGCGTTGGTAGTTGTAAACAATCGCTCAGTAGGCATGCTGTTTGTCGTCAGCAGCTGCAAGCTTGAAATACCCGCAGCACCCACGGCATCTTTGCCAACATTACCGCCTTCAAAGACAACGTCGGGCTTCAAAGGCCATGCGCTATCCCAGTCACCAGAAGTAGTGGTATACGGGCTTAATCCACCCGATGGAGCAATAGGCAAATATTCCTGTGCATCGGCTTCGGTAATCAGAACCTTATTGGTGTAGGCACCTACCGTAAGCGCGTTCCATGATTGACCAGGATCACGAACACGGTTAGTTGTTAGGCTTGCCGGATATGCATTCCAAGCATGTGTGTCGTCTGTATTTCCGGCAGAGAGAACGAACAATCTAGGAAATTGACCGCTGCCGTCGTAGTCAGCAGCTAGCCTATCAACGGTAGCCGACCACGCGGAAGGTTTTCCTCGATCTCGATCATCATCGGATGTGACCGCCGAAGTAAATACACGGGGGCGCGCTGGCGTTGAAATTTCTGGTCGGCTAACTGCTTCAGCGAATAGATAGCCATGGTGTTTAGCGTCACCTTGATTCGCTCCTTGTTCCGGCGTGAGTTTTACCGACTCAAGGCGATGCGCCAGCTGTATAGGGTTTGCAGATCCAATGGCATCAATTAAATCACCATAGGCAGCAAGCCCTGCCAGTCCTGATCCATGATTAGCCGTGTCGTTAGTGCCCCAGGCTGGATTAACCGTATGCATGTCATCGCCGCTAAGTAGCTGCTCAAGTAGCGGGTGGCCTCGATTGACGCCTGAATCAAGCAAGCAAACGCGCGGAGTAGTATCTGCTTCAGATGGGAGGGTGAGCCTAGTCAATGTCTCATTAACCCACTCTTCTTGTTCGGGTGGGGACATCCCGTCAAAAAACTCAGCAGTTTCCTTTGCGCGACGCAACTCAGCCACGCAGTTCAACGTCATGACGGACTGCGCAAATTGTTGTTGCGATCCGTGCATGAGCAATACAGTGCGCTCAGGGAAGTTGATTTGATGTTCGCTTACTTCGCACTCTGCTAGGGCTGCCAATTTTCGAAAGTCGGCCACCACTTCATTACGACGTCCTCGCACCGGCAGCCAAACCTCCCACCAGAATTGCTCTGCCATGTCTTGGGGCAACAATCCAGGCTCATCTGTCCAGAGTGCCTGAATCTCTGAGCTGCGAATCGAAGCAATCGTATTTACTAATGCATGGTGGTCGAGCGAATTTCCATTTGATTTTCTTCGCTCTGCCAGGTAGTCCTGAATAACACTCTCAAAGTATGCAAGCTTTCCGTCGGGAACAAACACGTTTGCGTAGGTTGTATTCCCTTCTATTTTTACACTCAATACTTCGATCTGCTTTTGCGGGTCCTTGCCCAGTTCGCGCCCCAAGCTCTCGAAAGCCAAAGCCACTTCAGGTTGACCCACAAATTGTATTTGCAAACCTAAGCCGCCTTGAAGCTCTTGCTCCTTTTGCGTCTCGACCGCTTGTGTGGCTATATGCTTGAGTGCATTTAACTGACCTTGAAGCATTGTGCCATGCTGAAGTCGGTTAACTGGCGGAAGTTCTGGTGCCCCACCACCGCCTGGTGAATGAGCGGTGAAGGGTTGTGCCTCGGAGGTATTGGTTAGTACAAGATGCGGGCGCTTATCGTGGGTTTGATCCGTCATGGTTTGACGTTATGTTATTTTGCGCTTGCTTTGCTACTGATCAGACGGCGCTCGTCCAACGCGAGTCCCAACAAGGTACGCTGTACTTTGGCTTGGTCATGCATGATCGCGTCTTTGATAGATTCGTCCACTGCTCGACATATCTCCGCATAGCTCAAACCCGTCGCCTGCTCTGACAACCCGTCTTTCTTGAATGGCTTAGGCGCGAACGATCCTAATCGCGATTTGATCAACTCAAACGCTTGCATGGGCGTAGGCAAGTGATATTCCAACACGTCATCAAAACGCCGGAATAACGCATGGTCGAGAACGTCAGGGTGATTTGTCGCGGCAATGATCAAGCTATTGGATTGATCGTGCTCGATCATCTGCAAAAAACTGTTTAGCACACGACGAATTTCGCCCACGTCGTTAGCATTTCCGCGTTGCGATCCGATGGCGTCGAACTCATCAAAGAAGTAAACACCGCGCAGATCGACCATGGCATCAAAGACCTGCCTCAGTTTGGCCGCTGTTTCGCCCATAAACTTGGTAATTAATGAATCAAGACGCACCGAAAACAGTGGAATACCTAACTCCCCTGCCAAAACTGAAGCCGTCATCGTCTTGCCAGTCCCTGGAGGGCCAACCAATAGCAGCTTACGACGCGGCGATAGACCGTGCTCTTTAATGCGTGCCAGCATGCGTTGTTCTTTGACGATACGCTGCAATTGGTTAGCGGCTACATCATCCAGCACCATGTCACCAAGTCGGTTTGCAGGATGGGTGACTGTCAGCAGATTCGCAAGCTCACCTCGTGGCTTTGCCGCACTGCTAATGGCTACCAGTTTGCCAGTTGCATCTGACGCCAGCCGTGTCTTACCTGCATCGATCATGTCGCGCAGCTCTTCCGCAAGCTTGCCATGACCCAGCTTAGCCTCATGTGCAGCAACCTGCATCGCGACGGAATAGAAATGCCCGTCATCGCGACTGATGTGCGATTTGATGAGTGCCTTAAGTTGTTCTGAACTAGCCACGATGCGTTGTATTCCAATAGTAAATCACAATACGGGGCTTTATTTTCGCACAGTACTTCGATAACCGGAACATAATCACTGCATGCATCAATCCTGACCAATGATTAGGCCACATATAGCTAGCCAGCCCTTTCCCACGATGTGATTGAGCCACCTCACAAAGGACAGGGCCGACCGACTCACAATGCCTCGGAACGGTCAGTCGGCGGTGAATTTACTCTTCGCGACGCCAGCCATTGGCCAAGTGGCAATATAGGCCATCTGAAAACTGTCAGCGTCGGGTTTGGCTAAGCTGCAGCCTAAACGAAATCGTTCTTCTAGTCTTTTCTATCTCCGCTGGTATCGCCAGCTCGCTGGTTATTATTGTGATTTCTGCCTCGGGGGCGTATTAGCCGCCAAACCCTGTACTTTGGGATGCAAAACATATACTCCATGCAGTAGGTGCTTTACAACATCCACACACGTGTCGAGATCACCGACACTTGGAAAATATGTTCGGTGCATTGATGCATGTCCCGCATCGAGAACCTTCCTGATGACATCCGCATGCTGTGGTGTGACGTAGCCATTTTTTTCAAATAGTTTTAGTTTTGCCTCGAATCCTCCGTCATCACCGACCTGCTCAACCATCACGCTTTCCAACAATGCGCGCATACCCATCATCGGCAGCGCAGAAAGATCATTGCGCAGGCTGGAATCTATTTCATTGAGTAATGCTTTCTTTTTACTGTCCAGTTCTCCATACCATTCTGGATAATTGGATGCGTTTGTACCGTTGAAAAAACCATGAGATTGCCCCTCAGCAAATAAGTTACTTGTCGTGATTGTCTTGTGCTTTGGATTTACATAGTTCCATTCGTAAACTCGAGCCAGCAAGTTACCAAATGAACTATAAGTTAGAACCTGTTCGTTGATGATAACGGTACTATCAGAATCAGTCGGAAACGCATGGCTTGAACCGGCGCTCCATCCATCGATGTCATACATGTAGCAGAGTGCCTCCTGCGCAAGTTCGCTGTTTGATCCTGAAAACTTTATGAGCTCGCGAACCGAAAGAGGCTCTCTAAGATGTTCCTTGTAGTAAATCTTCAAATATTTATATGCAGTACTCATGCATTCCAGTAACCGGATCGCATGGGGCGAACCGATTAATGGCAATGCAAAGCCAGATACCCGATACGAGGTGTGACTATTGTCTCGCTTCAAAAATAATCCATCTCCCGCTAATCTATCCAACCTATCCATTTGCTCTGGATGATCAGCTCGGAAGCGCGCACTAGGCGTGCTTGGAGGCATACCATTTGAGTTATCAAAGACAAGTGACAATACTTCTATGGCGGCTACGCCCAGTGAATCTCTTACCTCATCGATATGGGGGACTAACAACGGCATTTTGACTTCTTCTCATGATGACTTATGCCCTCGCCCGACTCATCGTTGCGCAAATGCCATAGGAGGAAAGAATTCATTGTGTTTTGCCGGAGGGAATTGACTCTCACATTCTTCGACCCATGAGTCCACGAGGGTTCATTAGTGTATCAACGCAACGAACGACCTCAGACAAACCATTGTAAATTCTGGCATTACGAATTTGTATCTGGTCTTGATTGTTCCCCGTTATTCTATTCACCACAATATTTAGTCGCTCACCAAGTGATTGTTGATCCAGATGTTGCTTAATCATTGTCGCACTCTCTAAATCCTCAACACTCTTTCTCAAATTAGTCACGTTTTGTTGATTCGCCTGAGTCAGATCAATTTTCTCCAACTCAGTTATTACTATATCCATTACGGGTTCTATTATTTGAATATTAGGCAGTTCAGGGTCTCCATTTGCATAACTTTCCCAATCAGCTCTAATTTGACCAATTTCTAGACGCTCATTATCCAATGACATTGTGATGCCCCTTTATATATTCAGACGTGATCTATAAGAAATATGACGTACAACGTTCCACAGCGAACGAAGGTGCTTGTTTGAAGAGCCCCGATTTAGTGTCCGCGAACTTCCAATGCATGTAGCTATCAAGTACGGAGATAGACCGTGCACTGAATCCGACCGCGTACAGGATTATCAATCGTCTGAGCCACCTCTATTGCGCGCGTAGTTTTAAGATACAGACGTGTCTCTAAATGTCGAGTGAGGTAGTCTATCCATCCTCTTTCTAAATGGAAAGCGATATGGCGTTCATCCATTAATGTCCTTGGCATCTACTGTCGTGGATTAAGTTGTAATTCTTCGAAGTCATACAGCATGCTGTTGGTTTGATTATTTGACTAATTTAGTCCGACCATTGCACCCGTTCGGCCTTTCGTGTTTTATGTGGTAATTTTCGCCATGGAGTTGAGAATAGTTTAAAACGCGGCGGCAGATAAATGGCGCCGATAGCGGAGGAAACATGCCCGGGAAACTCGAAAAAGACGAAATACTTAGTGGTCAACTCAATGCCGTTATAGCGGGGATTGGAAACACCAAGCGCGCGCATGACTGGTACAGCAAACTGGCTGTATTCCTAAAAAATGTAAAGCAGTCGATACCATCGAAGCTGGATGACCTTGGGTTTCTGACGGGGTTATGGGATGACAGCACGGTGGTAGCCGCAACAGGAATGGGCAGTGTAAAGATGGCTCCTGCACTGGAAAACCTTGAATTTCGCCAATGGTTTGGTTCTGAAGTTATCAAATCGCTCCCTAACGAACCCGTTGCCATTGAAGCCAGATTGATAGAGTTTTATGACGAACTGCAGTCAAGGCTTCAGAAATTGTGCGGAAGGACGCCAAGACTCAAGCTCAATCGAGTCCTGTGCGCACTATATCCCGAGCACCTAACCACTGTCGCTGACATAGGCGCACTGAAGGTGCTATTTCGGGAGATGGGCGGTAGCAGTAACGAGCATCCTATTCGGATGCACATGGAAATCCGGCAGCGAATTGACAAGGTACTCGGTCCAGTTGGAAACGACGACAACGACGGTCCAATCCGAAGAACTTGCTTGCCCTGGTTCCTCTATGAGCGGATTACAGAGGATGAGGGCAGCAAGCCAGAAGCTACTTCAGTAGCGCCACTGAATTCACTTAACCCTCTTCCAGCCACGCTCAGACGCAAGGGCCTGACATCAATCAAAGGTAGTTTCCAGACCTTGTTGGGGTTGCTTCCCGAACTCAAGGATGGTGTTACTCGAGAGGAGTTTTCTGCTCTCATAGCGCAGATTAACCCCAACCTTACGCCCGGGAGCATCAGTACTACTATCAATGTCATTTCCCGAGAGTTTGATATTTGCAAACGTGAGGGTGACGCATATCAACTCAGTGCCAGGGGCCTTAACCTTCTGGACACGCAAGATCCCGACGAACTTGCGGACCATTTGGTAACCAAGATTCTTGGTATCGACAACATACTTAAGAAATTGGAGTCTGAACCACAGACAAAAGCCCAACTGGTTGCGTTCTTGCAGAGTGTTCATCCCGGCTGGACTTCGGATTTTGCACCGCAAGCGATGATAAGCTGGTTGTCCAGCCTTAATGTTACTGAACTTGATGATTCCAAAAAGTACCGGCTCACCGAGCGTGGTCATCGTTGGGCTGAAATGGTCACCTGGACACCACAAATCCTGCCAAAACTTGCTGAGA
>Ga0265324_10001169_pt1 | contig 15637 bp, 16 predicted proteins | sample 41419metaG_FD_198634 | JGI IMG/M metagenome (GOLD analysis project Ga0265324, IMG submission 198634) | Rhizosphere microbial communities from Carex aquatilis grown in University of Washington, Seatle, WA, United States - 4-14-19 metaG | ecosystem: Host-associated > Plants > Roots > Rhizosphere...
ACGAGGCAGGGACGGCTCGACCGGATCAGGTAGCCCGCGGTGATCCCCTGGTAGCCGGCCATCTTGGTGTCGATCTGGAAGACATCGTGGCCAAGATCCGTAATGTCTTGCCTGTCAGATTGCTGGGAGTTGCCTGGCGTCGTAGCGGTGTCGTCGTGCACCGGACTATTGTCCCAGACAACAGGGGAGGGAGAAGAGATGGAGCTCACGCTCAACGTGCACTCAGAGCCTCCGGGGTTCACGGTCATCGAAGTCGGCGGCGAGATCGACGTGTACACCGCTCCTAAGCTGAAGGAAAGGCTTGTCAGCCTCGCCGACTCCGGCAGCTACCAGCTGATCGTGGACATGGAGAGCGTTGAGTTCCTCGACTCGACCGGCCTTGGCGTGCTGGTCGGCGGCCTCAAACGGGTCCGCAACCACGAGGGCTGGATTGATCTGGTGTGCACGCAGAGCCGCATCCTGCGCATCTTCCGTATCACCGGCCTCAACCGGGTGTTCAGCATCTACGACACCGTGCCCGAGGCCATAGCCGCGCACGACGCACCCGACCCGGGCGACGCGGAAGGCTAGGAGTCGCTGGCGGTCATGAATCGCCGGTGGTCACGCGTCAAAGGCGCGCAGCACCAGGCCCGTGCGCGGTTTGGGTCCGAAGGACGTGGACTTGCGCGGGACCTGCTCGCCGTGCGCCGCGATGTCCATCACGGCGGCGAGCGGCATCGGGTTGCAGATGACCGCCGTGCCGCCGGTGTCCGCCGCGGTGCGGACCGCCTCGGCCGCGTCGTGCGAGATCAGCACGTCACGTACGTTGTCCTTGATCGACCAGAGCTGGGCAAGCAGCAGCTCCTGCATCACCGACGCATCGAGTGCCCGCCAGCGCGGCGACGTTTGCCGCGGCATGGCCGCCGCCAGGCGACCTTGGTCGGGGTCGGTGAGCAGCCGGAACCCGTCACTGCCCGCGAGCAGGAACGCGGTCCCCTGGCCGGCGGCCCGCTGCAGGCAGCCGAGCGCCGCGTCCAGGTCGCCCGGCAGGTCAGTCACGGTGAACGCCCCGGCGGCGCGGCGTGCCGCGTCACCCGGGGCGAGCCGTGGCAGCACCCGGTGGATCGGCCCCAGCCGCAGCGGGTAGGCGTCGGCGTCAACTAGGAAGGCGAGGCCGTAGTCCCACGGCCCCGCGCCCGCCCCGGCGGCCCGCATCTCCGCCTGCACCTCACGGTAGGCGGCGTACCGGTGGTGACCGTCGGCGATGAGCGCCGTGCGCGTCGCCAGGTCGGCGGCGATGGCCGCCTGCACCGCCGGGTCGGTCACCGCCCAGAGCCGGTGCGTGATGCCGTCATCGGTGACCGCGCACGCGAGCGGCTCCTGGCTGTCCGTCGTGCGGTCCACTAGCCGGGAAGCGCCACCCTGGGCGGCCCGGCCAAGGGAGGTGCTGTCCTGGGAGGCATCACCCCGGCCGCCGGGCTTCTCGCGCCCCGCGGGCCCGCCGAGCTCTGCCCCGCCCTCTGCCGCGCCGTTGTAAACGAGCAAGATGGGCTCCAGGTTGCTGCGGGTCGCCTTCATCAGCTCCCGCCGCCCGGCCACTGGTCCGGCCATCACCCCCTCGTGCGGGTGCACCGCGGCGGTTCCGACCGCGACAAGCCCGATGAGCCCGCGCTGTACCCAGTCCGCGCCGCGCTGCTCGTACACGTACAGCGCCGGGGCGCCGTCGACCGCGAGCACGCCCTCCGCGAGCCAGCCGCGTAGCCGCGTCGCGGCGATCTCGCCCGCCGCCCGCGCGCCGTCGACCAGATCGCCGTCGGCCAGATCACCGACCCCAGCCGGGTCACCGCCGGCCGTGCCGCCAGGGGAGTACGTCGGCAGGATGAGCCGGACAACGTTGTACGGCGAGGCAGCGAGCAAGTGCTCTAGCGTCCCGGGGCCAATTACGTCGTACGGTGGTGATGTGACGTTTGCGAGCCCCCCTACCCGGGATAGGTCATAACGGACACCGTGGAACGGCGCCAGGACGAGGCCGGCGCCGTTACCGGAGCCAACGCCGGACGGAAAGTGGGTCTGCACACCATGTCAGAAGCGCCAAGAGGAAGCTGGGATTCCCCGTCCAGGGAAAACTTCGCCCGCCCCGCCGCAGGCCGGGACCACGAGCCGGGCGAAACCGGGAGCGGTATCGGCGATAACGGCGGAAATGAGTGGGAAACCCGCCCTGACCCCGCCGACGTGCACGCTTGGTACACGACCGGCATGGAACTGCTCAGCAAAGGCAGCCCGGCGGCCGCCGCGCAGGTGCTGCAGCGCGCGGCCAACGCCGAGCCCGGCTCGCGCAGCGTCCGTGAGGCCCTCGCGCGCGCCCTGTTCGACACCGGCCAGTACGCGGCCGCGGCGGACAACTTCCGTGCCATCGTCGAGGCGAGCCCGGCCGACGACTACGCCCACTTCGGCCTCGGGCTGTCCCTGGCCCGGGCCGGCGATCACGCGGCCGCGGCCGAGTACCTCGCCCTCGCCGTGGCGATGCGCCCGGACCGCAAGCACTACACCGACGCGCTCCGTCAGGTGCGGGCCACGCTCAAGTTCCGTAAAGAGGCACATTAAGCTGGCGCCCGTGCCCACTACGCTCGCCGAAGCCTACGACGTCCTCCTCTTCGACCTCGACGGCGTCGTCTACATCGGCGGCACCCCGATCCCCGGTGCGCCCGCGGCGCTGCGACGGGCCAGCCAGGCAGGCGCCCACGTCGCCTACGTCACCAACAACGCCTCCCGTACCCCCGCCGCGGTCGCCGCCCTGCTCGACGGCATGGGCGCCCCGGTCACCGAGGCGGACGTGGTCACCTCAGCCCAGGCCGCGGCCCGCCTGCTCGCGGACCGGCTGCCGCCCAAGTCGAAGGTCCTCGTCATCGGCGCGACGGCGCTGCGCCTCGCCGTGCGAGAGCGCGGCCTTGTCCCCGTCTCGACCGCCGCGGAGCAGCCGCTCGCCGTCGTCCAGGGCTTCGGTCCCGGCATCGACTACGGCCGGCTCGCCGAGGGCGGCCTCGCGGTGCGGGCGGGCGCGCTGTTCGTCGCCACGAACGCCGACTCGACGATCCCGCACGCGCACGGCACCGCACCGGGCAACGGATCGCTGCTCAAGGTCATCGAGTTCGCCACGGGCAAGACGCCCGTCGTGGCCGGCAAGCCGGAACCGCCGCTGCACCGCGAGTCCGTCATCCGCACCGGCGCGCGGCACCCGCTGGTGATCGGCGACCGCCTGGACACCGACATCGAGGCCGCCTACAACACCGGCACCGACAGCCTGCTCGTCCTCACCGGGGTCGACAACCCGCGCAGCGTCACCCTCGCCCCCCCGCACCGCAGGCCCACGTACATCGCCGAGACCCTCGACGCGCTCCTCGAGCCGTACCCGGAGGTCACCCAGACCGAATCCGGGGCCGCCTGCGGCGGCTGGAGCGCCTCGGCCGGCGAAGACGGCACGGTCCACGTCGCCGGCCGCGGCGCCGCTATCGACGGCCTGCGCGCCCTGGCCCGCGTGGCGTGGACAACGCAGGACAACCGCGGCTCACTTGACCCCGCCCAGGTGGCCGGCGCGCTCGGCACCCTGGCCACGGCCGGCCTCCGGATTTGACAACGTGGCGTTATTACGGTGTGATGGCCCGCATGTCAGTACGTCAGATGAGCCGCCAGGCCATTTCGTGCTGCCCGGGCACGGCGTGCTGCCGCCCCTCCTCGTGTTGTCGCTGACCCCGCATTCGCAGCCGGAGTCACCAACACAACCGACACACGAGGGATCCGTCGTTGAACACCGACCTTTCGGTCGCCCCTGAGATCGCGCAGCTGGCCGACCCGTTCGTCCCCGCCCAGCCCGTCACCGCCGTGCCCCGCACCGACGGCCGGACCGCCGCCGCGCTGACCGAGCTCGCCGCCACCCCGCAGCGCTGGTGGGACCTGGTCCGCTTCGACACCGGCGGCCCGGTCCGCATCCCGGTCCCCGGCGAGCCTGGCGCGGGCCCCGGCGAGCCGGGCGTCTGGCTGCTCGTGCTGCCTCCAGGGACGTCCGTCGACTGCGATTGCCGGCAGGCCACCGCGCTGGCCGGCGAGGCGGCCGAGGCACCCGGTGACCCGGCGCCCGGCCTCGGTGCGCCGGGCGGCCGGCCGGGCCCGCTGCGACCTGGCCGCGTCCGGGTGCACGGGGCCGGCGGACGGCACCGCCTGCACGCCGCCGGCCCCGGCTACTCGGTCACGCTGCACGTCGGAACAAGCAGCTCCCGTTCCGAATAAGCCATCGAAGTTGCGGCGTGGAGACCCCGGCCTTCAGGCCGGGGAGGAAACACCGCTCCCCCTCTCGCGCGTCGGCTTACCCATAACAGTTCCTTCCGGTAAAATTCAAACATGCGTACGGCATACAAGTGCCGGGCCTACCCCGACCCCGAACAAGCGAGCGTGCTGAACCGCACGTTCGGCTGCGTCCGCGTGGCCTGGAACCGCACCCTGGCCTGGCGCCAAGCCCGCTACCACGACGAGCAGGCCTCGACGAGTTACGCCCAGGCCAGCGCCCACCTGACCGCCATGAAGACCGAACCAGACCTCGGCTGGCTCGGCGAGGTGTCTAGCGTCCCGCTGCAGCAAGCGCTCCGCCACCAGCAGGCCGCGTTCAGCAGCTTCCTCGCCGGGCGCACCCGCTATCCCCGCTACAAGTCGCGAGGCGGGCGGCAGTGCGCCGAGTACACCCGGTCGGGGTTCCGGTACCGCGACGGGCATCTGTTCCTCGCCAAGATCGGCACGCCGCTGACATTCGCCTGGTCCTGGCCGGACGTCGACCCGGCGACGCTCGACCCGACCACGGTGACGGTCTCCCGCGACCCGTGCGGGCGCTGGTACGTCTCCTTCGCCGTCGAGGTGCCCGGGCCCGTGCCGCTTCCCGCCGCAGGTACCGTGGTCGGCGTGGACCTGGGCATCAAGGACTTCGCCGTCACCAGCGACGGGAAGAAGATCCCGAACCCGCGGAGCCTGTCCCGGCGGGAGCGCAGCCTGGCCCGCTACCAACGGCGCCTTGCCCGCTGCCAGAAAGGCTCCACGAACCGGGCCAAGGCTAGGGCCAAGGTGGCCCGCGCGCACCGCAAGGTCCGCGCCTCCCGGTCCGACTTCCTGCACCGCACCTCCGCCCGGCTGGTCCGCGATCATGACGTGATCGTGATCGAGGACCTGAACGTGTCAGGCATGCTCCGCAACCACTCGCTCGCCAAGGCGATCTCCGACAGCGGCTGGGGCACCTTCCGCCGAATGCTCGAGTACTAGGCAGCCAGGGCCGGACGGCAGCTGATCGTGACCGGCCGGTTCTACCCGAGCAGCAAGACCTGCTCGGAATGCGGGCACCTGCTCGCGGAACTGTCGCTGAGCACCCGGGCGTGGCAGTGCCCGTCCTGCGGCACCCGGCACGACCGGGACGTCAACGCCGCCAAGAACATCCTGGCGGCAGGTCTTGCCGTTACTGCCTGCGGAGCCGATGTCAGACACCCCGGGACCTCCTGGGTGCGATCGGCCGTGAAACAGGAACCCCGGCCCGTGAGGGCTGGGATCCCCGTCTTTCAAGGCGGGGCGTAGTCAAAAGCCAATCATCCGGAACGTCGGCGGGCTCCGCTGGCACCGCTCCGCACCGCACCGCTACGTCGGCCTCGCCGCAACCTGACCGCACCGGGCTCAGCGTATTCTCAGCTCGCGCACGGCAGGCTCAGCCCGGCGGGCGTATCACCCTGACGGAGTACCCTTAAATCATCACACGGGGCGACGCGGGCAGCCGTCGGCTGCCGCCAGAATTGTGGACGTCTGAGCCCAGCCTTGTTCATTCGCGATCAAGGGGTTCGCGGCGCCGGACGTATAGCAGACGTGAAGCGGGTCGGATGAGAGGAACAATTTCCCATGATCGAGGTGCGGGGCCTCACGAAACGGTACGGCGCCAAAACCGCCGTAGACAACCTGTCGTTCGGCATTGAGCCGGGCCGGGTTACCGGTTTCCTGGGGCCGAACGGCGCTGGCAAGACCACCACGATGCGCTGCATCCTCGGGCTCGACTACCCGAACGAGGGCACGATCACCATCGATGGCAAGGTCTACGGCGACATGGCCTTCCCGATGCGCGAGGTTGGCGCCCTGCTCGAGGCGAAGGCGGTGCACGGCGGCCGCTCCGCCTACAACCACCTGCTCTGCCTCGCCCAGACCAACAGCCTGCCCAAGCGGCGGGTCGGCGAGGTGCTCGAGCTTGTCGGCCTGTCCGAGGTGGCGAAGAAGCGCTCGAAGGGCTTCTCCCTCGGCATGAGCCAGCGTCTCGGCATCGCCGCCACCATGCTCGGCGACCCCAAGGTGCTGATGTTCGACGAGCCGGTCAACGGCCTCGACCCCGAGGGCATCTTGTGGATCAGGAACCTGATGAAGGCCCTGGCCAACGAGGGGCGCACGGTTTTCGTCTCCAGCCACCTGATGTCGGAGATGGAAAACACCGCCGATCACCTGATCGTGATCGGCCGGGGCAAGCTGATCGCGGCCACCTCGATGAAGGAATTCGTGGCCAGCGCTTCCGGCGCGTCCGTGCGCGTGCGCACGCCGTCGGCGGACCAGCTGGTCAGCGCGGTCTCCGCGAAGGGCGCCACCGCCACCACCGACGCCGCCGGCGCGATCGAGGTGCGCGGCATGACCATCGAGCAGATCGGCGACCTGGCCTTCAGCGAGGGCATCAGGCTGCACGAGCTGACCACGGTGCGGGCCTCGCTCGAGGAGGCGTTCATGGAGCTGACCGCGGACAGCGTGGAGTACCACGCCGACGCGCACTCATCGCAAGCGCCCACGACGATCGGAAGCGGGGTCTGACCGATGGCAACCATGACAACCTCCGACGTGCGGCTGTCCGCACTACCGCCCGTCTCCGGCCACGCCGGGCTACGCGGCGTGATCGCCTCGGAGTTCACCAAGATCCGCTCGGTCCGGTCGACTTACTGGACGATCGTGGCGCTGGTCGTCGTGGGCGTCGGCTTCGCGGCCCTGATCGGCTTCGGCATCGCGAACAGCATCCAGCACCAGCCGTGGAACAAGGCGGGGACGGACGGCACGCAGAGCATCCTGACTCCCTTCCTCTTCATCGGCCAGCTGATCATCGCGGTGATCGGCGCCATGGTCATCACGTCCGAGTACTCCACCGGGATGATCCGCACCTCGCTGACCGCGATGCCGCGGCGCGGCACCGTCTACCTCGGCAAGCTGATCGTGCTCACCGTGGTAACGCTGGTCGTCTCCCTGGTGACGTCGTTCCTCGCGTTCTTCGTCGGCTCGCTGACGCTGTCCGGCTCGGGCGTGGCCGGGTCGCTGTTCCACAACGTCACGATCCCGGCGAACGTCAACGTGAGCGGGGGCGGCCCGAACAGCCCGTCCAACTACACGTTCGTCGGCACCGACGTGATCACCTCGGGCCACGTGCTCATGGCGATCATCGGCTCCGCGCTGTTCGTCACCGTGGTGGCGCTGATCGCCTTCGGCCTCGGCGCGATCATCCGGCACACCGCCGGGGCGATCAGCTCCGTGTTCGGCCTGCTGTTCGTGCTGTCGATCATCATCCAGGTCCTGCCGGACACCTGGCGCTGGGACATCATGCGGTTCTTCCCCGACGCGGCCGGCCGGGTGCTCTCGGTGACCCTGCCGGGGCAGCAGAACCCGCACCTGTGGTCGACGTGGCCGCAGTTCCTGGTGACGGTGATCTGGATGGTCGTGCTCGTCGGCGTCGGCGGCTACCTGTTCCGCAAGCGCGACGCGTAGCTCGTCAAAACCCACGCGGTGGGGTCTGGGTCAAAGCGAAGGCCGCCAGCGGACGCTGGCGGCCTTCGGCCTGCGACCCAGTCCCTCCCCTAGCTGGGCAGGTGGACTCGCCAGCCCAGAACTTGCCCGGACCTCGCGGCTGGGGGACCAAGCAGCTTCGTGAGGTAGCGGCCTAGGGGGGAGCCGGGAGTGGTGACCGCCACCACTGCGGAGACCTGCCAGCCGCGGAACTGGGCCCGCATCTGCAGGGCGTCGGGATAGATGCCGATGGGCGGGAGAGTGGCTAGCGCGGCGACGGGGACGTGGGCGGACTTGGCCCAGAGCTGGTTCAGGTACATCGCCTCCGAGCTGAGGCCGTTGCCGTCGGTGGCCGCCTGCCCGGCCCAGGTGGGGCCCATGAAGTAGCCGCCCACGAGGGAGGCCGGCTGGCCGGTGTCGGCCTGCCAGCGTAGCGGCTCGGTGAACGTGGAGACCGGGATCGGGACGACGAGGACGTGGGCGCCGGCGGGAAGCCGGAGGGCCGCCAGCGCCGTGCTCCAGCCCGCGGGGACCGGCGCCGGAGTCGCCACGGGCAGCGGGGCGGGGATGAGCGGCAGGACGGCGACCGCCGCCAGGGCCGCCACCAGCCGGCCCGCTCCACGCCACCTGGCGCGGGCCGCATCGAAGCCGAACGCGAACGCCGCGGCCGCCGCGCCGTCGGCCACGAGTCCGAACCGGTCGGGCAGCGCCGAGCCGGTCACCGGGAGCGTCTGCAGCCAGTACCAGGGCAGTTTGACGCCCGCATGCTCATGGCCGCCCGCGAGCAGGGTTCCGCCCAGGGACAGCACGGCGAGGACGGCGAACGCCACCGCGGTGGCCCTGACCCGGGGCAGTCGCCAGAAGCAAGCCGTCACCACGGCCAGCGCGGCGAGCATCGGCCAGCCTAGGTAGGCGATGTACTCGGGCAGGCCGCCCTGGAACGACGCGGCGAAGCGGGCGCTGTCCGCCGTGTGCAGCAGCAGGAAGGACGACGGCCTGACGAAGCCGGCCAGGTCGGCCTTGTAGAAATCCGGCGTGAACGGGCTGCTGCCCTGCCGCAGCGGCCCGAGGAACTGCACCCACAGCGGATAGCCCGCGACCACCGCGGCGACGCCGACGCCCGCCGCGAGCCCGGTGGCCACCTCCCGCGCCCGGCCGGCCACCGCACGCGGGCGGGAGGCGGCGAGGACCGCGGTCATGACCGCCACGGCGACGGCGGTATCGAGCAGCGTCTCCTCCGCGATGAACACCTGCGCGGCGGCAAGCAGGCCGAGCCAGGCACCGCAGGCCGCCGCGGACCGCCCGCCGGTCCCCAGCCGTCCGGCAGCCAGGCGCCCGGTCACCAGGCGCCCCGTCACCAGGCAGAGGGCGGCGTCCGCGATCAGCGGCGGCAGGACCGCGAACTGAAGGTCGTAGTGACCGAGGCTGGACTGAACGAGGGCGGGGGAGAACCCGTAGACCGCGCCGCCGAGCGCGGCGGCGGCAATGCCGGCGCCCCAGCGGCGCAGCACCGCGAACATGGCGAGCGCGGACCCGGCAAAGCCAGCCGTCATCAGCACGGTGAGGCTGGCCTGCGGGCCGGCCAGCAGGGTCACCGGGGCGAGCAGGACCCCCGGCAGCAGCATGAAGGTGTTCCACATGACGCTGATGCCCTGCGGGGCGTTCATCGCGTCCGTGGTCAGGGCGGGCAGGTGGAAGTGCGCGACCGCGGCGGCGTCGTACCGGAAGTACCAGGTGAACTGGTCGGTGTCGTAGGGATTCCCCGCGACGATCCGCGACGCGGGATCCCGCCACAGCCAGATGGTCACCACGACCGCGCCGAGCAGGTAGTACAGCCCGGCTATGGCCAGCACGCGGCGCTGCGGCCACGACCGCACGGCCGTGGCCGCGGCGGGCAGCGGCACGGCCAGGGAAGAGACGGGCACGGCCGCGATGCTAGCGACGCGCGCGCGTGTCTACCTGGCTATTTATACCGCCGTAAGCATTTCCCTGATAAGTGCTGCCTGGTCAAACGCGTGCAGGCCATTGGGATTGGCTGGCAATAACTGTTTCTAGCCAGGTCAGGCTGCATCATGCGTATCTCCCGGCTATCTACGTCAGGTAACGCAGAATCTTGATAGTCGCTCTACCTGCGACGTTAGCACTAGGAAAGATTTCATTCAGGTAACTCTCAACGTCATTTCGTGACCGTAATAACTTAAATGTGGCGAACGCCGGGCGGACTGGCCGCTGCCTGCCCTAGCGTACGGCCCGGGAGCAGAGCGAACACAGAGGTGAATCCCATGGTTTCCGGCCAGCGATCGGCATGGCGACGCCGCAGGAATCGTAATCACGTCGCGCGCATGGCAGCGCCCATCGCCGTCCCGGTGGCGCTCGCGCTGGTCGTCGTGGGCGTCCTCGCGTTCTCCGGCGGTGGCCGCTCGGCGAACATCAGCCAGACGGCCCTCGGGGCGCATGCGAGCGCCTCGCCGAGCGCGTCGGCGTCGGCGGCCGCCACCACCACGACGGGAACCGGCACCACCACGACCACGACGGCGGTGGCCAACGTCAGCTGCGACATCATCGTGCCGGCCAACCCGCTGAGCGCACGGGGCCTGGCGACGCCCTACCAGCTCACCGGCACGGGCGGGATGTCGCCGGCGCAGTCCGGCTGCACCATGGCCAACGCGGCGAACCTGGGCGCCTTCGTTCAGGCGACCATCCTGAACACGCAAACCGGGCGGCTGTCCGTGTACGACCCGCTGGTCATCACCAAGGGCACCACCCCGGCCGTCGCGCCCGTGGTGCCGCGGCTGCCGGCCCGTTACATCGCCACGATCGACTTCGGGTTCAACGGCACCAACCTGACCCTGGTCGGGGCCACGAGGAACGCGCTGCGGAACGGCCTGTGCGTCAACGGCCTGGGCTCGATATTCGGCCAGGTGGCGTTCTGCAACGGCATCAACTTCTTCAACGTGGCGCACCGGATGGAGGCCACGGGCAGGCTCAAGGTGCCGTCGGAGGGCACCTCCGCCAAGATCGTCGCGTCGGGCGGCGCGCTCGGCGGCGGCCAGAACTGCCCGGTCACGCAGAACTTCGACATGGTCGACCAGGACCAGTCGGACAACGTGACCAGCCTGTACCTGCTCAACCCGGCGACCGGACAGACCGCGCAGGACACCGCGGCTAACGCGGGCAACATCCCCGGCTCCCAGACGCTGGCGAACGGCAGCGATAACATCCTGCTCGACGGGTTCATCGACCCGACGCTCGGCTGCACCCCGTTCCAGGCCCCCGACCTCGCCAACAACGGCCAGCTCACGTCGTCGCAGGCGCTGGACGAGCTGCTCTCGGAGAAGAACCCGCCCGCGGTGCCCGCGCTCGTCCCGGAGAACGACGAGATGACGCTGAGCGGCAACGGCCAGCTCGACGCGGCCAAGACCAACCTGTACCGGGAGGAGCTCGGCCAGGCGCCGATCAGCGGAGCGAACAACCGGTTCGACAGCCCGGCCAGGTACTGCCAGAACATGGCCAACATCCAGGCCGCGTTCCTCGCGGCCAACCAGGCCACGCTGTCAACCGGCCCGTCTCCAGTGCCCGCAGTCGGTGGCAACCTGTTCACCTTCATGGCGAACCGGCTGAGCATGTCCTTCACCAACCTGGGCTGCCAGAACTTCGGCCTGACCGACCCGGTCACCGTCACGCTCGACGGCAACGGCGCGGCGACCGCGGCGACCCTCAGCACCACGCAGCAGACAGCGAAGACCCAGGCCGGGGGCGCGCCGCCCGCCATGGGCCAGCGCGCCGGCCGCACCCACCACCGCCTGATGGACCCGTCCGGCATGTAATCACCAGCTCCTGCCCGAACACTGCGCGGCCCGCGGTCCCCCCACCGCGGGCCGCGCAGTCATGCGGGCGTACCGCGCCCGGCTCTGGTACTACCGGCGCGGCGCTAGCCACCGGGTGTCGATCCGCCCGTCAGAGGCCGTCGATGACGGCGGGGGTCAGCTCCGTGAGCGAGTCGAGGACGACGCTCGCCTGGCCGAGGGCGTCAGCGGCCGGCGGGTACTCCGGGCGAGGCACGGCGATGACCGTGAGGCCGGCCGCCGCGGCGGAGCGCAGGCCGTTCGAGGAGTCCTCCACGGCGGCGCACCGCTCCGGCGGGACGCCGAGGCGGGCGGCGGCCTCCAGGTAGACGTCGGGGGCTGGCTTGCCGTGGGCAACTTCTTCGCTGGACACCGAGGCGGCGAAGGCCGCGCGCAGCCCGGACGCGTCGAGCACCGCCTCGATCAGCGACTTGGGGGCGGAACTCGCCACCGCGAGCCGCCAGCGGGCGGACAGCTCGCCCACCGCCTCCACCGCACCGGGTAGCAGCGGCAGGTGAGCACGGTACTCCGCCGTCATGGCCGCGATGACGAACTCGGCGACTCGCCCCGGTGCGAGTCCCACCCCGAAGTCCTCGCTGATGTACCGGGACCACTCGGCGGTGGACATGCCCATCATCCGGTCCTGCGCGTCGTCCGGCCACCGCCCGCCCCGCCCGGCCACGAACCCCCGCCGCACCCGCTCCCAGACCGGCTCGGAGTCGATGAGCACCCCGTCCACGTCGAACACGACCGCCTCGATCACGCCACCTCCAGGGATAATGCCGGACACCGCACCAGGCATTATCGCGGACCGGCCCAAGGTCGCGCTCGCAAGATAACAGCAAGAAGCAGCCCCGGACTGGCAATTCATTGGGTGTACTTGGCGCCCACCGGCCGGATCGGCGCCCCACGCACCTCAAAAACCCCAGTGGGCCTACCCAGGAATATCTCCCGCCCCACCCGTCACTGGATCAAAAGATTGGGGGTACTTTGCGCCCATATTTGGTCGGAAGTACCCCCAATAACCGAATCGGCGCTCCGGGAGTCTCTGTCAGCCCGAGGGACTATTTCGCGTAGGTGGCAAGTACGGACATGATCTCGCCGCTGCGGTCGCGGCCGACATCGTGCGTCGATGAGTCGCTGACGTGCAAGGTGGCGTCCGGCAGAGCGCGCGCGAGGCGCCGCGAGGAGGCGACCGGCACGTTACGGTCAAGAGCGCCCTGCCACAGGTGCACCGGTGTCTTCACTCCCCTGAGCGGGAACCCCCATGGGCGGGTGAGCAGCGCGGTCTCCTGCACCGCGGCGCGCGTCCCCGGCCGGAGCGCGTCAGCGACGGCCTCGAACTCTATGCGCAGGCCGGCCTGCGCGGCCGGCGGCGCGGCGGCCAGCTCACGCTGCAGGGAACGCCCCCGCCGGCCCGGGTTGAGCAGCTCCCGCCGCATCGCCGCGAGCGGGAGCGCGTTGAGCAGGGGCGCGTACCTGGCGAGCCAGAACATGACCCGGAGCCGCACCAGCACGCTCGCCCGCTCGGCCGGGTCGGCCCGCTCGGCCGGGTCGCGATGCCCGGATGGCGCGATGAGGGCGACAACGCTCACCTAGTCAGCGAGTTGATGCGCGGCGGCCAGCGTGAACGGGCCGCCGCCGGATTCGCCCGCCAGCGCGAACCGCTCCAAGCCGAGATGACGGGCCAGCGCGGCGAGATCGTCAGCCCAGCCGACCACGGTGCGCTTCCGCTGGTAGTCGGAGCCGCCGTAGCCCGACACGGGTGTCCCGGCCGTGTAGATGACCGGCGCCCCGCCCAGGTCGCCGAACTCATGCCAGCGCAGCCACCTGCCGTCAGGCAGGGTGATCACACTCGATATCACTCGTACATCCTGACGCTGACCGCGGTCACAGCGCCATATGCGGGCAGCGCTTCAAGCCGAGGCAGAATCCTGGCAGCGGCGACCTAGCGCAGCACCAGGCCCAGCTGCCGCGACTGGGCGACCAGGCGCCCGGCGGAGTCCCAGAGCTCAGCGTCCTCCTCGAAGTAGCCGTCGGCCAGGTACCTGGTCAGCATGCGGTAGGCCAGCCAGCCGGGTGCCGGACGGGCCCGCAGGTACACGGTGAGCTCCACGGTGGTCATCCGCCGCAGGCCGAGTTCCAGGGCCGCCGGGGCCACCGCGTCCACGAACAGCGGCAGCGACAGCAGGTCGGGCTCACGGCCGTCAGCGAACCGCATCCAGCCCTCGTAAACCGGGTTGCCCGACGGCGGGGTACGCGTCACCCACCCGGGAAGCTCGGTGACCCGGTACTCGATTCGCTCAGAGAACGTGATCGGCGGATTCGCATCCCGGCGAAGTTCCTGGCACTGCCCGGGCGGTGCCAGGTCCGGCGGCTGCAGGCCCGCGTAGGACGGCCCGCCGCGGGCGGCCGCAGCCGTCAGGTCCGTGTACGCGGCGGTGGCCCGGAGCACCTCCTTGCCGTCCCGGCACAGGCTGGCCTGGCCGAACGCAGTGGTCCGGCCCGCCCGGATCACCTCGGTGCGAACCTCAGCCGGGCCTGGCGAACCCGGCCGCAGGTAGAAGCCGGACACCACGAGGGGATCGGGGAACGGCAGCACCTCGCCGACGGCGCGGGTCGCCAGGGCGAGCAGGAAGCCGCCGTTAGCGCCCTCGTGGCCGTCCCAGCGCCCGTCGAGCACCGCGCCAAAGGCGGGGCCGTCACCCGAAAGGGCCATCGCGGCGTCGAACTCGCTCTGCTTGTCGCCCGGGCCCCACATCAGGGCAGCGTCAGGATCTCGTGCCCGTCCTCGGTGACCAGGACCGTGTGCTCGAACTGCGCGGTGCGCTTGTGGTCCTTCGTCACCGCCGTCCAGCCGTCGGGCCAGACGTCGTAGCTGACCACGCCCAGCGTGAGCATCGGCTCGATGGTGAACGTCATCCCGACCTCCATCGCCAGGGTGGAGCGCGGGTCGTCGTAGTGGGGCACGACGAGCCCGGAGTGGAAGGTCCGCCCGATCCCGTGCCCGGTGAAGTCGCGCACCACCCCGTAGCCGAAGCGCTTGGCGTAGGACTCGATCACCCGGCCGATCACGTTCAGGGGACGCCCTGGCGCCACGGCGCGGATGCCCCGCATCGTCGCCTCGCGGGTGCGCTCGACGAGCAGCCGCGACTCCTCCGTCACGTCGCCGGCCAGGAAGGTGGCGTTGGTGTCGCCGTGCACGCCGTCGATGAAGGCGGTGATGTCGATGTTGACGATGTCGCCGTCCCTGATCACCGTGTCGTCCGGGATGCCGTGGCAGATGACCTCGTTGAGCGAGGTGCACAGCGACTTCGGGTAGCCCCGGTAGCCGAGCGTGGACGGGTACGCGCCGCGGGAAACAAGGAACTCGTGCCCCACCGCGTCCAGGTCGTCCGTCGTGACTCCGGGACGCACGTGCCGGCCGACCTCCTCGAGCGCCTGCGCCGCCAGCTGGCAGGCGACGCGCATCCGCGCGATGGTGTCGGCGTCCTTCACGTCGTCCTCGCCGAGCGTGGGCGCCTTCTTCCCCACGTACTCCGGGCGCGGGATGTTCGCGGGAACCTGCCGGGCGGGAGATACCCGACCCGGGTAGAGCAGAGTGGCCATGTTTTGCGAGTCTAGTAGGCATGGCGAACTCCGACGAGCAATGGTGGTTCTGCACACGGCACATGCGGGTCGAGCCCGCTGACACTCCTTGCCCAGGCAAGGACCTCCTCGGCCCCTACCCGACGAGGGAGGAAGCGGCCCACGCGCTCGACAAGGTGAAGGAGCGCAACGAGGCCTGGGACGTACAGGACTAGGCGAGCGGGAACGCCGGCGCCGGCCGCCACCCGCGGCCGGCGCCGGCGGCGCGCCGGGCGGCGCGCATGGCCGGCGCATGGATGCGAGATCCGCACGGGCGTTCCTTGCCAAGCCAGGCTAGGCTAGGCAGCGTGAGCGATCACCTCCCGCCGGCCGCGGAAGCCCGGCTTGCCGAGATCAGGCGC
>Ga0265324_10001171_pt1 | contig 15624 bp, 9 predicted proteins | sample 41419metaG_FD_198634 | JGI IMG/M metagenome (GOLD analysis project Ga0265324, IMG submission 198634) | Rhizosphere microbial communities from Carex aquatilis grown in University of Washington, Seatle, WA, United States - 4-14-19 metaG | ecosystem: Host-associated > Plants > Roots > Rhizosphere >...
CCAGATGCGGTAGTGCGCGACGAGGGCCGAGTCGCCGGCATCAGCGAGCGCCGCTGCTGCGTTCCCAGCCTTTAAGTGGGTGACAATTCTCCGTAACCGCGCAATTTCCCTTGGTCCGCTCGTTTGTGCGGCGCTGATCAGTGCATCCTGCAAACGATTGATATCCGGGTCGGTGGGCGGTGGAGTCAGGCGGGCACTGGCCTTCCATTGCGTCCAGGTGTTGCGTGACAGCAAGGCTTCCGGCTCGTAATCGTGGAAACGGACGAAGTTGCCAAACGTCAACGGTTGTCCGGCTTCATGTTCAAAGGATTCCAGCCGGTCCGGCACTTGGTCGGCCAGATTGCGCAGATTTTCGCGTATGTTGGCCAGCACATGCTCACGCGCCACACGATCGAGTTGGATGCTGCATCCGGCCGGCAGGTGCGGAAAATCCATTTCCACCTCGCGCTGGATGTTGAATCGCCGTTTGGGCAACAAAGCTTTGAGTTTGCGATCAATCCGGTAGGGGCGGTGCACCTGGCCGACAAAATCCAAGACGGTCAGGCAATCCTTGCCAGGCGAATGCCGCAAGCCGCGGCCCAACTGCTGAAGAAAAATCGTGAGGCTTTCGGTGGGCCGGAGAAAAAGCACCGTGTTCACCTCGGGCACGTCGAGACCTTCATTGAGCACATCGCGGGTAAATAATAGTGTCAGTCGCCCAGCGCGCAGGTCTTCGATGTGTTGCGCGCGCGCCTGATCCTCCGTGTCGCCGACTAGCACGGCAGACTTAATGCCACGCTGGTTGCATTCCGCCGCCATAAATTCGGCATGCTTCACGCTGACACAAAAGCCAAGTCCGCGCACCCGAGCCAGATCGGGTTCGTAACGGGAAAGCGCCTCCAGCACAGTCTCGACCCGTTGCTGGGCCTGCGGATTGGAACCGATGTAAACTTTCTCCAGCGCTTGCACGTCGTAGCGGCCATTTTTCCAAAAATTATCACCGGCGACCGACACCGGGTCCGCCACGGCGAAGTAGTGGAACGGGCAAAGTAATTTTTCCTCCAGTGCCTCGGGCAAGCGGATCTCGGCCGCGAAACGATTTCCGAAATCGGCCGCCACGCTCTCGCCGCCCATACGCTCCGGGGTGGCCGTCAGGCCCAACAGGATGCGCGGCTCAAATTTGTCGAAGATAGCGCGGTAGCTGGCCGCCGGCCCGTGGTGAACTTCGTCCACGACGATGAAGTCGTAAAATTCTGTGCCGACCTGCTCCCAAAGTTTTCGGGATTGGAGCATATCCACCGAACAGAACAGATGATCCAACCGCGAGGCCAAGTGTGGTCCGACCAACAGTTCACCAAAAGCGGGAAGGCGCAGAACGGCACGAAAGGTTCCGACGGCTTGCTCCAGAATCTCGCGCCGGTGGGCAACGAATAGCAATCTGGCCTGCCGCTGGTTTTTTTCAAAGAACCGTTTGAAATCGAAAGCGGCCACCACGGTCTTGCCGGTGCCGGTCGCGGCGACGACGAGATTGCGCCAATGGCCATGCACCAACCGCTCAGATTCAAGCGCATCGAGAATCCGTTCCTGAAAGGCGTGCGGGCGAATGTCGAAGAACACCGGCACACTGCTGGTCCGGCTTCGCGCGTGACTGATGGCATCCCGGAGGACTTGGGGTTCGTCTGGATTGAAAGGCAGAAATTCCCGGCTGTTCCAATACGTCTCGAACTCCGCCACGAATTTGTCAACGATGTGCGGCTGATCTTGCGCCGTTACCTTGAGGTTCCACTCCAAGCCGCTGGTCATCGCGGCCTGGGACATGTTGGCCGACCCAATATAAGCGGTGGAAAATCCGGTGTTGCGGTGAAAATAATACGCTTTTGCGTGCAAGCGCGTCCGGTCGGTGTCGTAGGAAACCCGCACCGTGGTGTTCACCTGGCGCGCGAGCCACTCAATCGCCTCCGCATCCGACGCGCCCATGTAGGACGTGGTGATGATGCGGATTTTGCCGCCGCGCTGGCTTAACTCTTCAAACCCGCGCATGAGCAACCGCAGGCCGGACCACTTGATAAATGAAATCAGCACATCCATCGAATCCGCTGACTGCATTTCCTGGAGCAATTCATGCACGAGCTGGGGGTCGCTCGGTGAACCGGTGAACAGGGTGCTTTTGGCCAGTGGCGTTTCGGGCCGTGGAACACCCGATGCGGCGTAATGCGGCGGCGTGATTTCCAGCAGCAGCGGCTTGGCCATGGATACCAGCCGGCGGGTGCTCAGAAACTCGGCGCTCGGGGTGCCGGCGATGCGATCCACGATTTCATTGCACAGGCGCAGGCGGGCGACAGGGTCGTTTTCAAGGGAAAGGGCCTTTTCGATGACACGGGCAAGAAACGCCGCATAGCGCGCCGGCTCTTCTTCCGGGTCAATCTTGGCGAACACCGAACGCAATTCCGGATGCTGCGCGAGGAGTGCTGACAGATCCTCGTCCAGAAGCGCCTCGTAAATGCCATGGGCCAGATTTGCCACGCCTGGTTTATGGCAGAAATCAGCGCCCGCGAAAAGAATTTGCGCAGAAAACTCGACTGAGTCGGTGGAAGGTGGGGCAATTCTGACCGGGGTGGAATACCGATCGATTTATTGATTACGGAAGCAATTGTTCTGGTGCCACTCCAAAAATTCCTTCGATGGGCGGTCGGCGGCGGATTGGGGCGTGATTTGCAGCGCCTTTCCCTCTAAAGCGTAATATTCACGACCGTTTGAAAATTCGTCGCGAATTCTGCGGCTGACGGCAACGTGATAATCGTTGGTGATGGTTATGTATCCACGATCAAAAAGTGTGTGCAGGTCAGACCGGAGAAAGATGCCGTTCGAGATCGAATGGGGACCATCGTCGGCATAGGGACGAATGTGTGCCGCTTCGAGGACAGGCAAAGTTTTCTCGCCAGTGACGGCGCAGCGACGTTGATAGCCTTCCATCACCACCACGCGAAAGCCACCCTGCCCCAATCGTGGCGCGAATAGTTGCGGGTTGCCGTATCGGTTGGATTGCTCTGGAATTGGCTGGTCTCTCAAACAATCACCGGCCATCGCCAATCTGGCATTTTCCCAAAGCTTGGCACCTTCACCATGGCTGGCATCGTAACTTTTGCCCGTGACGATGCTTCGACCCCAATCGGTCGGCGCGGGAAGATAATCCCCTTCCCGGAGGTAAAACGGCTGGGTTAACACGGTGCAGCCGATGACCGGATTGCGTTCGTTATCACCCCGGATGGAGCTGATTTTGCGCCGAAACGCATCGAGCGATTCCACGCCGTTGGCTTCCTTGAAGACCTCCCAGGCGAGATCCAGCGGGAGGGTGGTGTGGCGAACAAAATAGGCACCGCCGACAATCCGATTTTCAGGATAGCGGGATTTAAACAGGAAAAGCTCCCCGGGATTGATCGCGCCGAAATTATTACCACCGTGGGGACGCCAGAAATTCATTTCATCGGCATTACGCGCGCGAAGAAATCTGAACCAGTCACCATCCGTTATGCCGACATACAATTTCATTTTGGTGGCTCGACTGTGTGCAAAATAGGCAGTGGCTGAGCTTTCGGCAAAATATTATTTGTGCGATCGTTTGGCGGTCTTGTATTCGGTGTATTTCTTGGAACTGCCCCGCACCTTGTCCGCCGGATATTTGGCTTCATTATGCGCCATCTTCTCCGCAATCGCCTTGGCCAGGTCAATTCCCAGATTGTCGGCCAGCTCAATCAAGTAGACCGCCACATCCGCGATCTCATGGCTGATTTCCGTCTTCTTTTTGCGAGCGATGGTCAGACTCTCATCGGGCGTGCTCCACTGAAAATGTTCCAACAACTCATTGGCCTCGATGGAAATTGAACAGGCGAGATTTTTGGGGTTGTGGAACTGCATCCAGTCCCGCTCATCGCGGAACTTACGAATCCGGCGGCGAATTTGATCGAGTTCATTCATAGATTGGCATCAAGGTTTTTTGCCCTCGATGCGTTTGATTTCGCGGTCGAAGTCCGAGATGTATTCCGCATCCTGCCGTTTCCGGTAAATCTCGTATTCGCCCTCGGCTTTGAGTTTGGCCTCCAGCGCGCTCACCTTGCCTTTGTCCTGGAGTATCGGGTAGTCGGACAGCGTCAGGAAATCGTGCAGAAATTTCACCCAGTCCGTCATCTTGGTGACGATGCCGCGCTGGGCGCGATTCTCAGCGAGATCCAGATACGCGGACACGATGCGGTTCAACTCCTTGACGTGTGCCTCGCTCAAGTAATTCTTGGCCACCGTCACATCTGATTTCAATATCTTGCCGCCCGGTGCTTGTTTCCATGTGGTCAGACCCATGTAAATCTTGGTGGCGTCGGCGCGGGCGTAGATGATTTCCGCCGCCGTCTGGCCGGTGATGGCCCAGTGCAATTTGTTCTGCACGGCGGCAAAAAACTCCTTTGATTCTGGCGCATCCGCGTTGTAATCCACCGCCAGCGAGTAAATGTCCGTGATTTTCTGGTAGAAACGCCGCTCGCTGGCCCGGATTTCCCGGATGCGCTCCAGCAATTCATCGAAATAATCCCGGCCGAAGACCTGTTTGCCCTGCTTGAGCCGCTCGTCATCCAGCACGAAACCCTTGATGATGAACTCCCGCAACGTTTTCGTGGCCCAGATGCGGAACTGGGTGGCCTGATAGCTGTTCACCCGGTAGCCCACGGCGATGATGGCGTCCAGGTTGTAGTATTTCGTCCCGTATTTTTTGCCGTCGCCGGCAGTATGTTCCAAAATGGAACTAACTGAATCCTCAACCAATTCGCCGGTTTTGAAGATGTTGAGCAAATGCTTGGTGATGGCCGGCCGTTTCACGCCGAACAATTCCGCCAGTGCCTTTTGGGTAAGCCAGACGGTTTCCTGCTGGATAAAAACGTCCACCTTGACCGCGCCGTCGGGCGCGGTGTAGAGGAGAAACTGATCTTCCGTCATGGTGAGAAGAACATGAATTGTGTCATGCGCTGGCCCAAGGCGCTTCCGTGATTCGGGTGGCCGTTTCGGTTAATTGATTTTCCAAACGGTTTGGTAGGCGTTCTTGGCCATCTCCTCGGTGCGCTTCTGGATTTGCTCCTTGTTCCAAGCTGATGCCTTGTCGCCATAAGTAGTAATGAAGTCTTTGACGTAGGAGGCGTTGTCCACGTTCTTGCTCAGATCACCCTTCAACCGTTCAATCTTCTTGGCCGGGCTGATGTTGCCGAGTTTGGAATTATCGCGGAAATAGATGGCAAGAAGATTGCCAATGGAATCCACCGCTTCCTTGGTTTCAGGGGTAAGCTTGAGATCGGCTTCAGGCTTCTGGGGGAGGAAATGTTCAATGGTGTAATTACGCCGCTTAAGCTTGGGGTCGGGATTGTAGATGCGCAGGCCCTGTTCCGGGTCGAGACCCAGGTTATTGAAACGGTCGAAGATGTAAAACAGGAGAGAATTTCCGCCGTCCTCGTATTTGATCTCAGAGAATTTAGCGACGAACTCCTCAAGCGAGGCGAGTTTGGCCTTGAGCGCGTTGATTAGTGCCTGGGTTGTTTTCCGAAAGTCCTTGGAGTCTTGATATTGCTCACAATATTCCGCATAAAGGCGTTCGACCTCATTGCCGACACGGTCGCAAATCGCGTTGTTCGCGAAGTGATAACGCTCGAACGCCTCAAAAAGCCTGATGAGGGCTTTGGCATCCGCACCACTGTCTTGCCCGCCGTTGCGCTTGAGGCACTCGATGGCCGCGAAGGCGACCGGGCAATATTGAATCACGCCAAATTCCCTGAGACCCTGCAGACAGGCATTGATTTTCTGAGGGCGATGCTCATGCTGAAATACCTCAGGCAAACCCACCTCAGTAAAATACTCGACAGTCAGATTCTCCTCCGCATTTTTGGCGGCGCGGTAAAAGCGCGAAAAGTCCGCCAGTTCCTCGGTAAACTCTTCCGCTCCGATTTCGGCGCTGTAACCCTTCAGTTTTTTGTAAAGCTGGGGTTTCAGGACGTATCCGCGTTTGGCCACGTAGAAATACTTTAACATCCGCAAAATGGTGTTGCTGGAGTTGTCGAGGATCTCTTTCCAGAACTCCTCGATTCCCTTCACCCGCTTGGAAAACAGGTGGTTCTTGAGCAAGTCAGAAATTTCCAGGTCGAGGCCGCGGGCGTTCGTGCGCTCAAACAGGGTAAGAGCTTCCTCCTCGTTTTCGATTTCGATACGGATCACATAGGCGTGATAAATTGCGCCAAGAAACTTGTTCAGCTCGGGCTGTTTAAACTCGGTCAGCACCTGAAGGAAATAATCATAAATAGGCTTAAGCCGATTTACCTGCCGCTTCACCTGCTGCTTTTTTCCGTTCTTCTCGATGACGAGCGGGAATTTGCCATCCCAGTTGTCTTTCGTGATGTGCTCAAATACTTCGCGAATCGAATCGGAGGCAATAAGCCGACACCCAAGGGACTCAGCCGTGGTGGAGTCGGTGAAGGTAATTTTCCCTTGGATTATGGTTGCAAGTGGAATGAGGCCTAGAGCTTTGGCGTGCGAACGACACGCGACAAGGAGCAAAAGGATGGTGGTCAGACGTTGCTGACCATCTACGACCAGTGTGTTGTGGTCCTTGGATTTTTCGACGATGATGTTGCCGAGAAACAAACCTTCCTTCGTAGTGTCATCGTAATTGCGCAGGTCTTCAATCAACTCCGTGGCTTCTTCCTCGCCCCACTTGTAGTCGCGCTGGTAAAGCGGAATGGCAAACTGCGTTGTCGAGTTGAGGATGTCGTGAACGCTGGTGGAAACGGGATTGAACATGGTTTTACAATGTTTTAATGGTTGCCTGACGAAATGTCACCATGATGCTGGGGTTTTGTCGAGTCGCGTTCATGGTGATGATGAATCCGGGCCGTGGGAGTTTTTCAGAAATTCCCAGCCGACGTGTTCCTGGGCAAGCCGCTGGCCGGCGGCGAATAATTGGCGAACAGGATCGGCGCAGTCGCTGAGCCAGTCGCAATGCTCGGATGAGAGCGGCTCGCCGTCGCATAACTGACCGTGACCAGCGCCGCGCGTCAGCAACTGACGGTAGCTCCAGAGATGCGGCTCGACGACGGGTAATCCAAGCGCTTGCGCGCGGGCAGAGGCCACCTTGGGAATGAACAGGCCTTGCGGGTCAAGGTCGCCAAAGTAGAACACGCGGCGCGGGCCGCCGAGCGCCGCGAAGATGTCGCTCAAGGAGCGAATGCCGTCCAGAAAGCGATTGCCGCAACCATACACGACGGCGCTGAAGAGTTTGCACTTGGCATTCCATCGGCAATACGAATGCCAGGTTGCCGCGTTCTCGATGATGATAATTGGCCCGGCTGGATTTGGCCCCGGCGTCCACGGCAGCGGCTCAGGCACGATGAAGCAACGGAACATTTCAGGCGTGAGCCGGCCTTCGCCGAACACTGCCGAGCCGCGCGCCAATTCATCCAAGCGTTTCTCGTCACCAAAAATTTCCAGCGAGCGCTCTTTGATGGGGACGAGGGGCCGTTCGCCGACGTCGTGCTGGAGGAATTCGTTTAACCGGCGCAATTCGGCGAACGGAATGTTCAAGCGAGCGTCGCGCAGGAAGGCCAAAGGCGGTTCCCACGCGAATTCGCGGATGAGACGGGATTCTTCGTCTGACGGCGGCACGAAGCCGAAAGCCTCGCGCCAGCGCGGTTCGGCCGCCAATGGGATCACAATGCGATCCAGCAAGTGCGCCTTGAACCGCATGGATTTAATTTCAATCCAACCGTGCGTGGCAAGCAAACGAGCATCGCGTTCAGCGTCGGTCCGGTCGGTGGCCGAAACCAGTCCGGCAGCCTCCAGCAAATCTTCCCAACCGCGCGAAAACGGCCGGGTGGCCGGCTCCAGCCGATTGCCGCGAGCGCGCTGCCATTGCGCGAATAGCTCACTGGCGACAGGCAGGAGGGTCGGATTCATCGGTCAGGAAAGCGCATCCAAGGCCTCCGCCATGGTGCTGATCAGCGGGATGTTGGTGATGCCGTTGACGTAGCCATCGCGGTCGCGGTCGATCTCTTTTTTGCAAATCACCACGGTCTGCGAGTGCGGCACCATGACGCCGAGGCGTTCGGGTGGAAAAGCCATGACGAGCTGCAATTGGAAGTTGCGCGCCAGCGTCAGGCAATCTTCGATGCCATCGCCGGACAGTTTGGAAAACGCCTCGTCCATGACGACCAAGCCCAGCCGCTGGGAGCGGACGGAGGAACGATCACCACGGTCATACACCCGGCGAAAAGCGGCGAGCATGGAAATGAAAAATGGCGCCTGACTTTCGCCGCCGCTCAAATTGCGTCCGCTGCGGCCCAAGGATATGGCCGGGGCATCGGGTTTATCCGCCGGCACCATTTCCAAGTCGTAGTGGTGATAGTTGCGATAATCGAGCAGGCGCAATGACCGGTCATCTTTTTTACCATCTTCAGTCTCCGTGGCGTTCACGGCCCGCATCAACTCGTCCTTGGCCTTTTGAATTTCGCCATCCTGGATGGAGGCCATGAGGGGATCCGTCGGCTCAAGGCCGGAATTCAATAACGACCAGATGGCACCGTAACCGGCGGTGTCTTTCCGCTGGCTGATACGGTAACGGAATTTGCCGACGGGCTGGCTCAGATATCCATCCAACAACCGGATGGTTTTTTGCGCTACCGTGATGCGTTGATTCAACTCATTGAGAACATTGTCCTGCAAACGACGTTCCCAATCTTTTTTGCGGTCGGCGGCAAGCTGGCGGGACTTGGCCAGTTCAATGGTTTCCAAATGGCGGAGACGGCTGGCCCAGTTGTCGTTGCTTTCGTCCTCAGCCGACCATTCGTTGCTGTATTCCGGGTGAACCAAATTGCCATGTGTGTCACGGCTGGTGGCCAGCAAGACGCGCTCATGGTTGCGTTTTTCCCGCGCAGCGGCGGCGGTCTGACCAGCGGCGGCGGCGGCATCTGTGACGGACTGAAAACAATCGGCCCATTTGGGAGATTGTGCCCGAAATTCGTCGCGGCGCTGGAGCAGATCGGCTTCGAGGATGCCGGTGAAAGATTGGCCAAGCTGGGTGTGGCTCTTGGCGACTTCCAGTTTGGCGGACTTTACGTCTTCGACCGCATGCGCCAAGGCCTCGCGCTGAGGTCTGGCCTTTAGTTCAAAGTTTTTCTTCCGGTCAACGAGAACGGCAATTTTATCATTGGTTTCCCGTTCTTTTGTTTCCAACTCTTCCAACTGTTTTTGGCGGGCTTCGCGCTCCGGCGTCAGCAAGAGTTTGACGGTCTCGCGCAGGCTACCCAGTTTCTTTTCGTAATCCGGCAACTGCGGCAGTTCGGCGGAAAGATCCGGCAACGTGGCATCGCCCAAGCCGCCTTCTTTTCCGGTGGTGAGCCAACACTGAATATCGCCCAAGCGCTGTTTCAGCGCCGTGTGTTCCGCGCGAGTATCAACCTGATCTTTTTCCTTGGCGGCCTTCATCCGCGCCAACCCCTCGCGGCCCAGCGTCAACTCGACGGTGGTGGCGGGTTTCAGCCGGCGGCGGAGCGGAGCCTGTTTGAATATTCCCTCGGGCGTGATGGCGCGCGCGGCGTCGGTGGATTCCAATTCTTCCAACGTCTCGACGCAAAGCACATCGCCTAAAAGATGCTCGACGAAATGGCGGGCGACAGGATTGGTCACCTCCACTTTGGAGAACAGGGACTGCTCGCGCACTTCGCCATGCCGCCGAAGCTGGCGGGCTTCGTGAGGATTCAGCAGTGATTCCGCTTCACGCCCGGGCGGGGTCTTCCGCAGAAGCTCAACCGCGACGCGATAATCGTCCGGGTCATTCACCACGAGTACCCAGCGGTTGCGGGCCAGAAATAATTCCAAGGCCGGCCACCAGCGTTCCGCCTCGGGTTTCACCTCGATCAACCGGCCAAGCTGTTCGACACGGTTGCCCAGCTTTTGCCGTAATGTTTGAAATAGCGGAAACGCCCCCGGAGCCTGACCTTTGGACAGATTTTCCAAATCGGCGGCCAATTGCTGCAGCCGCTTGTTTGCGTCGTCAATTTTTTGCGACAACGGCTGGGCCAGCTTTTCGATGTCCAACCACATTTGCTGGAAGCGCGCCGCGAGTTTGGACATGGCGTCAAGCCGTTCGGCGTCGGTGCCGGAACGAAACCGCCCCAGCAACGCATCATCCACCTCAAGCACGGCTGACAAACCCTCCAACGGCAGGGCGGCCCCGTGCTTGAGCCACTGAGTCCAACGATAATGGCGGCCATCCAGTTGCTGACGGGCAGACGTTCTGGCTTCACCCAATTCGCGCACCTTGTTTTGCAGCGGAGTGATTTCACTTTTCAGTTCCGCAATTTTGATCGCATCCGGGTCTTTGTTGACTTGATAACGAACGCCATCGAGCACGGACTTAATCCGGGTGGCCTCAACCTGAGCGGCTTCCAATTCTTTGAGATCGGAAGTCTGTTCACTTTCGAGCCGCTGGAGATCTTCGGCGTGTCGCTGCTGCCGCTCCTCGTGCTGCAACAGTTTCAAAGTGTGCTCGGTATGCTTGAGCACAGCCATTTCACGGCGACTGTTTTCATAAAGGGTATGCTGTTCGCCGATGCGACGGAGAAAGGCCGCCTCGTCCTCCTGCTTTTCCAGCCGCTTGCGGATGTCGTCATAAGCGCGCAGGGAATTGCGAACCTCCGCAACGTCGAGAGGGTTTTCTTCCAGAATAAATTCACGAATGAAATGCTCCACGCTGTCTTCCAACTCGAAGGCGATGGCCTTGGGAAAGGTTTTATGGAACGCCACGTCGTCAAAATTCAGATGACGCGGGGTGGCCATTTCCTTCAGGTATTCGCCCTGACGCTCGGTGAGCAGAAAATCGTTGAAGCCTTCGCGGCGAATCCAAGTTTTGAATTCGTCCTCGCTCAAAATTTTGCCGTCCGGGGCAACCTGCGCGTATTCCAAGCGGTCGGGAATAAAAAAATAGGTGTGCTTCGGGCGGGAATCGGGGCTGGAAAATTCGAGGCGAACACCCCAGGTCTCACGCTTGGGTTCCTGGCCACCTTTTTCCGCCGGGCGGGTGAACTCCAACGCGATCAACGTGACGCCGTTGCGGCGCAGAAAATGGCGACCGCCATCTTTGCCCGCCTGATTGGTATCGCCCAAGCAATAGCCAACGAGGTCACGTCCCTTGGCGTTGCCGGCGGCGGCGCGATTCGCCCGCCAATGTTCGCCGAGCAAGACGTATTGCATCAGGTCGAGCAAGGCGGATTTGCCGGTGCCAAAGCCGCCGGAGATCAGGACGTTGTCGCTCACGTCAAAAATCTGACGGAAGCCATACCAATTGATGGCAACGATGCGGGTCAGGGAAATGCGCTGGCTCATGGCTTCGAATCCTTTCCGGCTTCCGTTTCAGTGGCTGGCGATTGATACAAATCCACCTGCTGCTGCCAGGCGGCGGCGTTCTCGAACGGAATCGTTCGTGCCAGCGTCGGCAAAATCTCCACCGAGGATTCACCGAACAAGTCGGCGTCCTCGTGCCATTGCACGGACACGAGCCGCCGGTTGCGCAGTTTGCCCAGCATCTCGCGCAACTGGGTGGCCGCCGGCAAATCCACCTGCTGGAAGTAAAGTTTGAGCCGCTGCCAAATATCATTGGCGGTGACCACGACGGTTTCCGCCGTTTGCTCCATCCGGGCATCGTGGTAAATACGCCAGAGCGTGAGCACGAGCAACGTCTCGGCTTTGTTGAAACGGGCCACCAGCCCGCAATCGCCCGGAACCGGACGGAGTTGGAAGATGGGCCGGTCGGGATCGGCCATAAGTTCAAGATTTAACGGGGCGAGGTATTCACCCAGCTCGCGCTGGTATTCACGCGCCAATAGATAAAGTTCGTGGTCGCGCCCAGCCTCACCAATCAAGGCGCCGTGGGCCAAAAGTTCGGTCAGCACGGCCGAGAGCGCGGAGCGCTCGTCCTCACGAATCCGATTCCAAGATGCAAACGTGGGCCAAGGTAGTGACATATCAGGAAATCCTTTCGATGGTGAACCGCTCGAACAGGCGATCCGCCTCGGCATCCCTGGGGATGCGCTCCGGTTCGGTGGCAAAATCGGCACGGAGCGGATGAATCCGCCAGCGCACCGTGCGATGGGATACGGCCGCCGGGCCGCGATCAAAAGCCAGCACGGCTAGCAAATCAAGCAGGTCGTCCTCGACCGTCACATGCAACTGTTCGGTGGAAATACGAGCGCCCTTGGTGCCAAGTTGTTTTTCGATGAAACGCGCCGCGCGCTGCGGAGTAAGAACATCCAGATTGCGGCGGCGGATTTCATCTTTGGCGGCATCGGCATCGGTGTTCTCCGGTGGCGGGGCGAGATTCAAATCCACCGGCAAGCGCTGACGACGGGGACGCGACAGGGAATCAGCACCAAAATATACTTCCACCGTGGGAGTCAGCAGAGTCATGCCAGGTTCGTCGGCGAGACTGGCGAATGACTTGCCGGCGTGGATCCGGGCGGCTTCATCCAGATAGGCTTTCACCTGTTCCGGACGGCGTCCGCGCATTTCCGTTTGGTAGCGATAACGCGCGGCCGACAAACGTGCGAAGTCAGACATGCGGCCATCAATGATACGCTGCTTGGCCGGAATTGAAGCGAGCTGTCGGCAGAGTTTGTTCAATAAACGCTCGGCTTCAGCAAAGGCGTCGGAATCACTCAGGGTGAGGTGCTTGGCAAGGCCGGTGGCGAGGCGTTGCTTGGTGAAGGGATCATAAAATGCCTCCAAAGCAATCGAGTGCGCCTGATTCAAGCGCGGCAGCAAACCCGCCTCTTGCAAGGCGTCGTAACAGACCATGTGTTCGCCCTGATGAAAATCCACCAACATGCGCTGGACAGTTTCATTGGCTGACGCGCTCTGACGCTGGGCAGCTTCCTGATGAATGATCAGCGTCTCAACCGCGTGCATCTGATCCTCGGCCCGACCACCGCGCTCCAGCAGGTCTTTCACCGTCATGCGCATTTCGTCGGGACTCAGGCGATTGGGATCAAGCGCCCCTTCCACGAGCAAATCCCGGCACAGAGTCCGCAGGGTGGCGGCAAAATCCTTTAATTCAGCGGGACGATCTTCGGCAAGGTCGCGCAACATGCGCAACAACCGCCGCAGCGGCGGCGTGATGAGCACAAAGTTTTGATCCAGGCTGACCCGCCGGGGAGTCAGCCAGTTGGCTTCGATGAGTTTGTTGAAGAACTGGGCGGCTCGTTGGCTCAGGTCGCGGAACTGGCCGCCTTCATCCTCGTCGAGCTGAACATCGGGGTGGGCGGCGAGAACTTCGCGGATGAGCAACCGCGCTTCCGCATGTCCAATCTGACCGCCTTCATCCGCCGCCTCGCAAAGACTGGCGGCACAATCCACATAGATGGCGGCGGTCGGCCGCGCGAGCGGGCGGAAAAAGCCGCCACTCAACAACGGCGCAAGCTTGGTGCCGAGAACTTTCGGCTCGTGGCTGCCTTGAATTGTTGTGGCCGCGTCACCCATGGAAAATAGTCCGGTGAGTATGGCGCAATTGGATATGAATTGTCACGATTGGACAATTATTTCTGAAGATTGGAGCGGGTGAAGGGAATCGAACCCTCGTTACTTGTTTTGGGGGTTAAGCCATTTAGAAATATAGGAAAACATTGACATTTCCGCGTGGTTTTGCGATAGTTACTTGCACTACTTGCACTCGTTATGGCTTATCTATATCGCAAGGATCGCTCGCCTTTCTGGTATGTCGTTCACTTCGACGACCACGGAAATGAGGTCCACAAATCCACCAAATGCCGCGCCGATGATCCCAACCAAACGCTGGAGGCGAAGGCTATGCGCGCCGATCTGGAGGCCAAAGAGCATCGCGGCGCGCCGGTGGCCGGCAAGGATGGCTGGGACACCTGGGTGGTAAAATACCTGAACCGCCATTGCGAAAGCCCGCTCACGCTGGAGCGTTACATGGATGCCTGGAAGTGGCTGGCCATGTGGCTGCAAACCGAGCGCTATCACTCCCCCCGCGCCATCACCTACCGCAACGCGCTGGAATATATTGAATGGCGGGTGAATCACAAAAAGAAGTCAGGCAAAAAGGCGGGACGGAACACGGCCATTTTTGAATTGAAGACGTTCGCCATGATCATGGGCGAGGCGGTGCGGCTCGGTCACACGAACGCCAATCCGCTGGCGAGCCTGCGATTAAGGCGGGATCCGCCGGCCAAGAAACCGGAGCTGTCGGATTTGGAAATCACGGACATCCAGAAGGATTTGAAGGAGGAGCCGGAGTGGATGCAGGTGTCGTTTGATATTGCGCTGCACACGGGTTGCCGGTTGCGCGAGACGCGCATTGCCCGCAACTGCGTTGATCTGGTGGAAAACAAAATCACGTTCGCCTCGCCGAAGGGCGGCGAGGACCGGGCGTTCTCGGTGCCGATGCCGACGGCGCTGCGGCCGTTGTTTGAAAAACTTTTCGGCGACAAGAAAAACAAGCGCGAGTTCACGCTGGAATTTCCATTCCAGCCGTCGCGACGCTGGCAGCAGTTTTTTATCAGGATCAAGAAGCCGCACCTGACGTTTCATTGCCTGCGCGTCACCTACGTCAACCGGCTGCGCCGGGCCGGTGTGCCGCGCGAGGCGGCCATGCGGCTGGTAAACCATTCGTCAGAACTGATCCATCAGATCTACCAGCGGGAGCGTGTGGATGATGTGGCGCAGTGGCGCGATGCGGTGAAGTTTCCGGCTGCGGCACCTGCTTCGTAAATAGAAAAAAGCCCGGACACTACTCCGGGCTTTTGCAACACACTTTTTAAATTGTTTTGTCGGGGTCACAACGCCCAACGAGAAAAAGGTTATCAGAATCCGATTTTCGCGCATGTCACCAGTGCTGGGGACAATTCCGAAAACGTAGAGATTGCATTTTCCGGTCTGCTCATTAAAAAATGCGCATGAATTACAGACTGAAATCAGCAATCGAGGCGGTTCCAGTGGCGGAAAGCCTGCACGGTGCGCATCCACTTGTATCCAAAATGAGACAGGCGATGCTGGCAGCAAAGCCTGAGCCATCAGGCATTGTCGAGGTGCCATGGACGTTGAGGGTTCTTTATGTGAACGTTTCTCGAGCCCAGACCAGTCGGGCGCTTCGGATCATGGATGCCCTGGTGAAGGCGGTTGAGCGGCGCGGCGCCATCTTCGTCAAGTCGAAGAATTCAGACTGCCAATCCATGCATCTGTCCATCGGCGGGGAAAATGTTGGAATCTATTTAACCGAAAAGGTGAACAAAACTGAACGCCCGCTGAAAAAAGGTGCGGATCCCCTGGCTTGGAGGTGGAAGTGGGAAAAATGGGACTGTCAGCCCACAGGAAATCTACAGTTCCGAATACTTGAATGTGTGCCCTCTGACGCACGCCGGTGCTGGACAGACTGCACCCGGTATAAGTTGGAATCGAAATTAGGGGAGATTGTGGAGTGGCTATTCGTCACCGGCGCGGCAATAAAACAGACACGACTGGCCCGCGAGGAAATGTGGCGGAAACGTGAAGAAGAACGCCAGAGACAAGAGCAGGAACGCCTGCGACAGGAAGCACTTCATAAAAAAGCCGAAC
>Ga0265324_10001175_pt1 | contig 15589 bp, 18 predicted proteins | sample 41419metaG_FD_198634 | JGI IMG/M metagenome (GOLD analysis project Ga0265324, IMG submission 198634) | Rhizosphere microbial communities from Carex aquatilis grown in University of Washington, Seatle, WA, United States - 4-14-19 metaG | ecosystem: Host-associated > Plants > Roots > Rhizosphere...
CCTTAATTCACTATTTTAGTTCTCTTTTTTATTTCTTTATATTTATATCCTTTTTTATCATTTTTATTTATATCTGTCGCTAATTTAACATATTTTATGAATTATAATTTTCATCTAAAGATAAGGTGTTGTAATTATTATAATATTAAAAGAAAAATTTTTATATTTAAAATACTATACAAAATATGGTCAGATTTAATTCTCGTGCAGTATTATGGCGACAATATATAAAATTAAGTAATAATCCTATTATTAAATGGAAAAATGCTACTAATAAAAATTTAAAACAAGCTATTACAAAAATTGTAATAGAAGAGCTTGAATCTAAGCAAAAACAAAAACAAAATAAACAAATTCGTTTTGAAAAAAAAGAAACGAAAAAAAAGGTTAAACAAAATAAAACTTTTAATAAAAAAGTTAATACATTTTTTAATAAACCTAAAGATAATGAATCAATTAAAATTACTTTTGATGAATTGAAAAATAATTTGAATAAAGTAAAATTTCATAATAAATATAACTTATCACTTAAATATAATAATACATATAAATTTTTAAATAATTTTGATCAATTAAATAATTTAGAAAATGCTTTTCAACCATCACAAATTAATCAAAATTATTCAGATGCTGATGTTTTATATGAATCAACACATCATCCAAATTCTATTATTAAATTAAAATGGATTTTAAAACATAAAGAACGTAAAGCTGGTGCTTATTTTAATTATTTTAATTTAACTAATATTGATTTATCAAAATATCAAATTTATCAAAAAGATCAACAACAATCTAAATTAAATTGTTTACAACAAGCTTTAACTAATGGTGGTTTAAATAATGATAAATTTACATCAATGATTTCAGAATATATTAATGAAAATGATGAATTAAATTTATGTAAATCAGATAAAATTCCTACATCTAAATTAACTAAAATATCTGAAAAATTAGATATTCAAATTATTTTATATCATGAACATTTAACTAGAAAGGAATCAAAAACATATCATTTTAATAAAACATCAAAAAATATTCATGAAATTTGTTTATTAAATAATCATTATTTTATTTATGAAAAAGATACTAAAATTTCAAAATATCAATTTACTAATAATCGATTTGATAAACGTACAATATTTTCATCATATAAATTAGTTAAATTTTTACTAGATAATAAAGATCAATATTTAGAACTTATTACATTAGAAAATAGTAAAAATATTAAATATCATACCGAAGATATTAAACAATATATAAATTTATCAATTAATGAAAATGATTATAAAAAAATTATTAATAAACCAATAAATAAAATTTCAAAATATTTAACTGAAGATTATGATATTATTTATTTTGATTTTGAATCTACAACTGATGAAGAATATCATAATGCTTTTATGATTTCAGCTTCATATAGAAATTCAAATGAAATTAAAACATATGAAGGTAAATTTTCAGCATTAAACTTTTTAAAATCAATTAATAAAAATTCATTATTAATTGCTCATAATTTAAAATATGATCTTCAATTTGTAATTAATTATTTATGTAATATAACAAATTATATTCCAAGTGGAAATAAATGTAAATGTTTATCAGGATCATTTTTTAATATTGATACTAATAAAAATTATAAATTATATTTTAAAGATTCATATTCATTTATTTCAGAACCTTTATCAAAATTTGGAAAAATGTTTAATTTAACTCAACATAAAGAAATAATGCCATATGAATCTTATAATAGTGAATCAATTAATAAATCTCAAATTAAAATATCAGAAGCATTAGAATATTTAAAAGAAGATCAAAAAGAACAATTTTTAAATAATATTAAAGAATTAAATTTAATTAATGCGACAGTAAATGTTGCGACATTTACTAAGCAAGAGCGCGCTCTTGCTGTCGCTAATGGTTCTTATTTTGATCATATTAAATATGCTAAATTTTATTGTGAAAAAGATGTTGAAGTTTTAAAATTAGGTTATGAACAATTTCGTAATGACTGTTTATTAGCTTTTGAATTAGATATTGATGATTTTATTAGTATGCCTCAATATGCTGAAAAGTATATGATTAATATGGGAGCATATGATGAATGTTATAAATTATCATCACAAGTTCGTGAATTTATTAAACGATCTATTGTTGGTGGTCGTTGTATGACAAATAATAATGAAAAATATCATATAAAAGAAAAATTAAATGATTTTGATGCTGTATCACTTTATCCATCAGCGATGAAACGCTTAGGATATTTAAAAGGAATTCCTAAAGTTTTATCAAATGAAGATATTATAAATTTTGATATTAATAAATATGATGGATTTTTCATTGAAATTGAAATTTTAAATATTAAAAAAAATAGACAATTCCCATTAATTTCAAAAAAAAATGATGATGGAATTAGAATATTTTCAAATGAAATTAGAGGTAAAAATATTTATATTGATAAATTTGGATTAGAAGATTTAATTAAATTTCAAAATATTGAATATAAAATTTTACGTGGTTATTATTTTAATGAGGGCCGAAATTATAAAATTCAAGAAATTATTCAAAATTTATTTGAAACTAGAAAAAAATATAAAAAAGAAAATAATCAAATTCAAAATGTATATAAATTAATGATGAACTCTGCTTATGGAAAAACAATTGCTAAACCAATTAAATATGAATATAAATTTGTAAATGGTAAAGATAATTTTATTAAAAAAATGAAATATAATATTGCTACAATTGAAGAAGCTATTAAAATATCAAATTCATTATATATGATTAAATCTAATAAAATTATTAATAATCATTTTTCAATGCCTCATGTTGGTTCTGAAGTTTTATCTATGTCAAAACGAATTATGAATGAAGTAATGACATTAGCTGAAGATATTGATGCTAAAATTTATTATCAAGATACTGATTCTATGCATATTCAAGATGAAAAAATTAATGAATTATCTATTGAATATAAAAAATTATATAATAAAGATTTAATTGGTAAAGATTTAGGACAATTTCATTGTGATTTTGATTTTAAATCTGATGAAACTCCAATTGCTATTGAATCTATTTTCCTTGGTAAAAAAGCTTATTTAGATAAAGTTGAATGTATTAATGATAATAAAATTAATTATGAATATCATATTAGAATGAAAGGTGTACCATCACAAGCTATTAAAGAAAATGCTTATCAAAAATATTTAAATTTATATAATGGAAATGAATTAAAAGTTGATATAACACAATATTGTAAATTTAAATGTAATAAAAATTTTAAATTTAGTAATAATAAAGAATTTATTAGAACTATTAGTTTTTGATAAATTTTTCAAAAGTTTTAGATCTTTTACTCATATATTCCTCAATTTTAAGAATTCTTATATCATTTAATGATATATATGAATCTATTAATTTACGAATATATTTAATTTCTTCTTCTAAACTATTAATTTTAAGAGCTAATTGATTATTTCCTAAATATTCTCTTACATCAATAATTTGATCATATAAATATAAAATATATTTATGAATTATTGGTATCATAGACATTTCATTTACATGTAATTCAACACCTGCATCACATTTAAAATCATCTTCATCAATAGTTTCTATTAAATTTTCATTATCTTGATTTGATATAGCTCTTACATGTAAATGATGTATATCTCTTTTACTTAAATCCTGTGCTATCCAACCACAATGAAGATTAGAATCATATTTATTTACTTTATAATTAAATGTTTTTGGCAAACAATTTTCAATAATAGACTTAGCATATTCTATATCTATATCATTTATATTTTCTTTATTTCTAATATCAGATACTACATCAATTTCAGATGCGCTTAAAAGTATACCTTTAGAACATCTAATGCTATAATCATGGCTAAATGAGCCCGCTGCAAATCCCGTACTTCCACTTCCATTCAAGTAACCATAACCACTTACTGATTGATTTGTTGATAGATTGATATCTAATGGATAAATTGGCGATGTTTGATTTAAACCTATAAAACCATTAGATGCCTTAATATATATATATTGGCCAATTTGCAAATCCTTATATGCACCAGCTCCAGCTCTATCATAAGCTGATAAGTAACCTACCGATGAAGAATAAGCTATTTCTATACCAGCCCCTGAAATCGGTGTTGCTGAACCTTGAACGCGTAATAAACCATCAAACTGAGCATTTTGAGTACATTCCATAGATGACGAAGTACATTTAATCACTTGCTGTCCATATAATCCTAAAGCGACGAAATTAGAACTAGAACCGTCTGACGTATAAGAAAAAGCAATTTCAGCTTGATTATTAGTGGCAGCTGATTTTCCAAATGCTATATAAGCAGAGCTACCATTACTAAAATTTGAATTCAATGCAGATATAAATCGATTTGCATTTATATCTGTTGAAGTTCCTAAACACAATGTAGGATGCGACGTATTAGCAGATGGATTAAAAAAATTCATATTCATAGAATTACCAGCATTTACTTTGAAGAGATAAGCATTTGTTAAACTTGTATTTTTAACAAAAAATGTTGTATTAGGATTGACATAGATATCTGCTAATGAAGATGTTATATTGATGTTTCCACTAGATGTTGCAGAGCTTGCTATATAATTTCCCAAACCATTATCTAGGTATAACGTGTTAGGTGATGAAGAATTATATAACGCAATATTTCCTCCAACATATAAATTTTTATTTACAGATAAACCACCTGTTAAAGATTCACAACCAGTTGATAATGAAGTACATTGTGTTGTATTTGTATTACTATAAACACCAGATACAGTTAAACTAGTTAAAGTACCTAAAGATGTTATATTTGTTTGAGCAGCAGTAGATAAAGTTCCAGTTAATGTAGTTGCAGATACTGAATTTAAACTTGCTAAATTTGATGATGTGTCTAAAGTCATTATAGCTCCTCCGCTATACCAGTACATTTTATTAGCGAAACCAGATGATGAACCTCCTATACCGCATTCTATAATTCTATTATCATTTTGAAAAGCCATAGTTGCAAATGAATTTGCATTAGTATTATGTAAGATTATGCCTTGTGAACTTGTATAATTACATGTTATTTGACCCGAAGTTATTAATGAATTTAAAGTTCCTAAAGATGTTATATTAGGTTGAGAAGCTGTTGTCAATGTACCAGCTATATTAGTAGCTGATATAGTTGTAATATTTAAAGTAGTTGCATTTAATGTTGAACAGTTTAAATTACCAGCTAAAATCATATTCCCAGATTGATCTAATAACATTGCATTAACACTTCCAGTTCCAGAATAAATGAAGAACTTGTTAGCATTAGAATTGTTTGAATTATATGTTCCAATATTCCAAAAGTAATTAGGATTTGTTATTGGGTATAAATCGCCTTGAAAGCTTATCTGTTGATATGTTGTTGCATTATAAGAGGATTTAATTGTTAAAGGTTGATTATTATTAGTATTTATTGTTAATGTGGATAATGTACCAACAGATGTTATATTAGTTTGAGCAGCAGTTGATAAAGTACCAGTTAATGTAGTTGCTGATAATGTATTAATTCCTGATATATTTGAACTGGAATCTAAACTTAATACTTTAGAAGCTGATGCTGTACCTAATGTAATTGAATGTAAATAATTCATTTCAGTTCCATTTGTAGCAACTATAACGTTATCGATGATCATTGTTGATGATGGTAGTGTTAAAAATTGTGATTTACCAGCTTGAAAGGTTATATTACTTGCAGTACCAGATAATAATAAACTACTTGATGTACTATTCAAATTAATATTAGATCCAGATCCAGTTAATTTAATAGCATCATTACCTGATAAAGATAAAGTTATAGATGAAGCAGATATAGCATTAATATTAGTAATATTTCTAGATGAATCTAAAACTAAAGCTTTAGATGATTGACCAGTACCTATTGATGTAATATCTAAATAATTTAATTGTGTACCAGTAGCTGTAATTATAGTACCATTATAATTCATTGTTGTAAATCCAATTTGATTTATACCTTGAATTGAATTAGAAGCATCTGTTAACATTAAATGGCTTGCTTGAGCCGTTCCAGAAGCTGCTGGTAAAAATAATGTTGATATATAATAATTATCAGCTTGACTTTTTGTTAAATAATCTGTAAATTCAAAAGCAGCATCATTAAATTTAGTTGACCAAAATTTATACGGAGGTGTGTTTGAATTCATTTTATAATTTTATTTATTATATATTAATATAATTAAAAATGTCTAATAAATTAATAAATTTTTATGCTACAATTAAAGATGAGAAACGTATTAATCCAAACTATGATATTCATAAATTAAATTTACCATTTAGAGCTATTATCTGTACAGCATCAGGTGGTGGAAAAACAAATTTATTAATGAATATTTTATATGAATTTAATAATACTTTTCATAAAATTATTGTAATAACAAAAGCAGAAGAACCATTATATGATAAATTAAAAGAGAAATTAAAAGATGAAGTTGATATTCATTATGATGGTAAAACATTAGATGCTACAAGTTTACCAAAATTAGAAAAAAATGAAAATGGATTAATAGTATATGATGATATGGTATTATCTCAAGATAAATCTATTGGTGAAATGTTTATAAGAGCTCGTAAATTAGGTTATTCATCTATATTTATTAGTCAATCTTACTTTCAAATATCAAAACTAATTAGACAAAATTGTAATTATATTTGGTTAGGTAGAGGTATATTAGATCGAGATTTAAAAATGATAATATCTGAATATTCAATAAACATAGATAAAGACCGATTAATCCATATTTATCATCATATAACTTCTAAAAAGATGTATTTTATGTTAATAGATCTTGATGATAGAACAATTAGAGAGAATATAAAGACTATTTTAATAAAATTTTAACGCGACGCGATTCTATAAAATAGAATCTCTAGCTTGAAAATAAACAATTAGATTGTTTATTTTAAATATTTTTTATTTATTATATAATATACTACAATGTCTTTCCCATTATTAGTCTCAAGCGCTAATTATGTTGACGGTAATCGATTTCAAATTGAATTACCTAATACAATTGATTTAAATGATTATGAATGTGCTATTGGTAATTGTTTTGTTTATTACTCTTGGTATAATATTAGTGCAGCATTAAATAATAATACATTTACATTAACTATTCCATTAGATACGCCAACGACTGCTACTATAACTTTGCCAGATGGAGCTTATAATATAACTACTTTAAATAATTATTTACAATATTGGTTTATAACTAATAATTATTATATTAGTAATAATAGTACTGGAGTTTATACTTATTATGCAGCCTTCCAATTATCGCCTCAAAGTTATCAAATTCAATTTATAACAACAACTTTGCCTACATCGACTCCAAGTGGTTATACAGCCGCTTCAGGCTTTTCTGGTCATTGGCCAGCATCAAGCAATCAATCAATGCAATTAAATGTTTTATCAACAAATACCTTTGGTTCTATAATAGGCTTTTCTACTGCGAGTTATCCACCAGCAGCTACGATTTCAGGTACGACTTACACAGCAAGTTCAAATTTAACACCAAACGTAAATCCAATTTATGCAGTTCAAATTCGTTTATCTTGTCTTTATAATCAATTTTCAAGTAATACAACATTACTACATGTATTTACTAATAATGATAAACAGATTGGTGAATTGATTGATGCAAGTCCAACTTTTTATAGCTATACACCATGTATAGGTAGTCATAAAATTTTAACTTTATCTTTCTATGATGAAAATGGTAATGTTCTTGGTTTATTAGATCCAAATATTATGATTAAATTATTATTCCGTCGAAAGAAAGAAGGGTATTAAAAACACCCTTCCGAATTGAGACCTAATTAATTAGGTCTCGAAAAAAAAGTGTAGTATAAATATAGCTACAGTTAAAATCTTCGATTTTCAAGTTAAAGATTTTGTAAAACAAAATCTTGTCGCGTTAGAGTAATGATACGAAATTCTCATCATTATAGAGGAATAGGAATTAATAAGTTATTTAAAAGAGCTGAGAAAAAAAAAGAAGATGAAAATTTAGAAACTTTATCTAAGAATATTTCTAAAATTATTAAAGAAGAATCTAAAAAACCAATTGATAAAATGAAAAAAAAGAAAGAAAAAAAAAAACCAATTAATACACATATACTATTGGCTTAAAGATAATAAAGTATAAATATTTTTAATAAGATCATTAGTTTGTTCTTTTTTTGAATAATCAGAATTTTTAATAAACCAAGAAAGATATTTCTTATCTGTTTTTTTTATTTCACGAATATCTTGATTTTTATATTTTCCAAATGGTAAAATCCAGTTTACATCCCAATTAATAGATTTTTCTTTAAAATAATCTTTAATAATTTTAATTTCTTTTTTATCTTGTAAATATATTGATCGTAAAATAAATTGACAATATCCTAAGTCAGAGTTGATAATATTTTTTAATGAATTATTTTTATATTTTCCAAAAGTAAATTGAGTGTCTAAAGGATTATTTTCAATATTTAAAGTTTCCATGATTTTTTTAATAAATATATTTTTTACTTTCTATATATTTAATAAATATATTGTACTAAATAAAAAATAAAAAATAAAAAATAAAAAAAGAAATTGACTCTTTATCTTAAGATGGAAATTCAAATTCAAAATTTAGATAATGAATATAAAAATTATAAGTTTCGAAAAAATTATAAGTTCAGAACTTCAGCTACGTTAAAAAAATTAATAAAATTTTTAAATGATAAAAAAATTGATTATGAATTATATTTTTTACCAATTCAAGATGATGAAATAAATAATAGTTATTGTACATTTCCTTTTATTTTAAAATTTAAAATAATAGTTGATGATACTAATACTATAAATGGTTATGAAATAACTGATATTAATAATCAAATTCATTTTGTAAGAGAATTTGAAATATTTTTAAATAAAGATTTTGAATTTTCTGTTATATCAAAAAAAATTCAAAATCTTTTTGAATATCCTAAAAATCAAAATGAATGTAGAATTTGTTTTGAATCTATTCATTTTAGTGATAATGTTAAATTATGTAATAATTGTAATTTTATTGGATGTTTTAATTGTTTTATTAAATTATTAAAACGTGAAGATTATCATTTTAAAGTTAATTGTCCTATTTGTAAAAATACTATTTATAAATTTATGATGACAATGAATGATTATTATATTATAAATAGTAAATCTTATGAAGAACTTTTATAAATATAATCCATTACCATGTTTATGAATTCTTTTTTTTGGTGTTTTAGCATTATGATGAATCATATGATGTTCATGTTCATGTTCATGCAGATGTTTATGTGGATGATGCATTTTTTTTCCTTTTTTATGATGTAATCCAATACCAGTAGTTGATTTTAATGCTTCTCTGCCTTTATCAATTAAAGGACCTGCTAATTGACCTACAATTGGTACAGAACTTGCTATATTTTTTAACTCAGATGCGCCAGCATCTCCAGCGACGCCTAATACGGGTTTTGCCACGTTATTCCATAACCAACTAGCTCCATCCTTTAAAACGTCCCAAAAGCCAGTTCCAGCTATTCCAGAGTGTATTGTTGCATGTAATTCTCCATTCGAAACATGTAAATCTGAACCAGAATTTTTAGCATGAGCTTTTGAGATTTTGTGATGCTGTACAGGATGAAGCAGAAGAATATGAGAGCCAGTTCCAATCTGATGATGTTGTAATCGAACTGATTGCCCATTTAATATCTTTTTTACCTGGTGATCAGTAAAATGAAATTTAGCTGGTTTATATTGAAAATGACGCATTTTTATTTTTTATTAGCGACAGCAATAGCTCGCTCTTGCTTAGTAAACGTCTTTGACGTTTACTGTCGCGTTATATAATATTAAAACATATATTTTTAAAAAATAAATAATAATATTTATTTTTTGGAACTAACGCGACGATAAATCTCAAGATTTATCTAGCTTGAAAATCGAAGATTTTAACGCGACGATAATAACACTTACTATGCAGAAGTAATATAACAATTTTCAGTATCAATACTCCATTTCTTTTCATAAAAGACAATTGCAATCACTTTCATTCCAAAATTTGCTGATGGATTATTAAATGAAACAATAACTGATTTAGCGGACCCGTCTTCACTTTCTAAACGACGACTTAAATCAATATAATAATAACGATGATTTTGTTGCCATAATTCTTGTGTGAGTAATCCAGACGTTAATTCATCAGTTTCTTTACCATTAGCGCCTTCTTCTGAAATTTCAGCATTCCACATTTCAAAATCATAGTTAATAGGATATTGAAATAATGGTTTATTTGCAAGATATACTTGTAATTGATTTAAATAACAGTATGGTCCACTTGATGCTGGGACGCTATCGAATGCAGAGTACTCAGGAGCTCCTAAGTTGGTAACGCCACCTAGGTTTTGCCACATTGGAAGAAGTACTAATTTTCGTGGATTAGGTACACCAACAGTGATTGTGTAATTTGTTGAAGCTGATGCTGATAATGTAATTGGATTTATAATTTTTTCTAAAGTTGAAAATTTATGAGCTTTTTTTATTAACATTTCATCAGCTCTTGGGTTTGCCATTAATTTTGGAACCACTAAGCGAGCTTGTGTTAAAAGTGGACCACTTGGACTAATTGCATTAGTGCTAGTACCATTAATCGTGCCTATAACAGTAATAACTGCTGCTGTTGAAGCATAACAAATATCTAATCCAGAAGTACCATCTAAATTAATCATATATGGATTTGATCTGCCTGTAAGCGGTGTATAAGTTACAGCTGAAATTCCATTACTAGTAGACGTATTACCAGTTAATACAGTTTGGAATGAATTGAAATTTAAATATAAAAAGCCTTTAACATTTTTAACTAAAGGAAACTCTTCAATATCGAATAAATCTTTAATACGAACTGTTGCCATAATAAATTGAGTATAAAGATAAGTATTAACCGTATTTGATGCAGCTCCTGCAACGTGTGAAATACCTGCATTAATAACTCCAGCAGCCCCTAAAATTTGATTAGAAACAGTACCTGCTTTTATTGCAGTATTAATATTTTTAGCACGTTGAACTGTTCCTCGATTTGCTAAAATAGTTTGATTATTTACACAATCATAACCTTGAACTGAAGTAGCAACGGTAGAATATGTAGCGTTACCTAATCCTGTAATATCGCCTGTAGCATTAGTATTAGTTCCATCGCCAGTACAGTCGTCAAACGCTATACCACAAGTGGTTCCCCACTTTGTCAAATTGTCGCGACTCCAATCTGAAATAATACGAAATTGAGCTGCTACATTTTCATATGGTTGTAAACTTTGAATAGTTTGACCATTTATAATCAATTGTGCTCCATCAATCCATTGATGAAATCCATTCTTATTTATAACTGATAATGCATTACCAGTTGAATTGCCTGCATGTGTACTAGCGCCAGCAGTAGTTAATTGAGCTGTTATTTTTACTGGAAATTCAACTACTGCTTCTTTTAAACTAATCCAATCACTTTGAGAATGTAAAGTGTCTAAAACGAATTGAATTTGACCTGAACTAAATGAACCTTGATTTGATGTAGCATCAGTGATAAATACGTATTTTTTCTCATTGAATAAAACAGTTTCTTCATTGTCCTTAACTGAACTTTCAAAAGCTACTTCATCACCTTCTAAAATCATGTGTTTTTAGTTAATTTTATTATTAATAAGCTTAAAAGTTTTTTTAAATCTGTATATATTATATAACAAAAAAGATTTAAAAAAAATAAATAATGCGACTAGCTTATATTAATGAGTCAACTGATACTTATTTAAAAAATTTATTAGAAAAATTAAAAGTTAAAGATTTTAAAATAATAAGAAAAAAAGATTTACCTTATTTTTTACTTAATCATAAAAATATTAATAATTATATTATAAATCTTGATGATAATGGCCCAGGTACACATTGGACAGCTTTAAATACTAAAAAAAAAGTATATTTTGATAGTTTTGGTTTACATCCACCAAATGAAATTCCATCAAATTACAAATATTATAATAATATAATTGAAGGAATTGATGATAATGATTGTGGTCAATTAAGTGCTTTATTTTTATATTATGTTAATCATAAAAATATAAAAGATTTTTTTAATTTATTCAATAAATTATATAAATAATAATATATATTAAAATGACACGTTTATATTATGGTTCATTAAATAAGCATATGAATGCTTATAATAAAAATAACAAAAAAGTTTATGAAATTCAACAATTAGAATTATTAAATAGAAAATTAATAAATATGGATGATAAAACTGATGCTGATAAAATTATTGATGCCATTAATAAATTAACTCATCCTGCTAATAAATTACAAATTTCTAATGGTGATAATGATTTAAAAGAGCATGTTCAAAATTTATTAGCTACTCCTTCGTTAGATAATTATAAAGAATATGTTAGAAAAAATAAACAAATTTCTTTAACTCCTAAAGAAGCTACTGAAAATCAATTAATGGGTAATGAAGATGTTAATGTTAAATCAAAATTTAACCCAGCAGCTGAAAATGCAGTTAATAAAGTTATTTTAAAAACTATTTATAAACAAAATGCTTATAAAGCTGTTCATAAAAATCTTAAAACAAAAATTCATAATAAAAATCTTAAAAAACCATTACAAGAATATTTGAATAAAAAAATAGGAGCTAAAAATAATATTTTAATGGGTGAACATGATACAAATGTTTCTCATATTTTAAAACAACAAAATTTTCCAAGAGAAAATTTAGTTAGTCAATATAAATTTAATAAATTTTTTAATAATATTAATGAACATTCACATAATCAAGAAAAAAAATATATAAATGATAATGAACTTATAAAATATTTTAATTATGTAATTACAAATATAAATACTTCACAAATTAATAGAAGTACTATTAATGAAATAAATAATAAATATCATTTAATAACTAATCCACCTATAGGATTAAGAGAATATAAAAAAGCAATAAAAATTGAATTAAATAAAAAAATAAATGAAATAAGTAAAAAACGTAGTAATTATGGTAAAGCAAATGTTTCTGGTGAATATTCACTTCCTAATTATAACAATTCTAGATTAATAAAAAAATCAACATATGTTAATACAAATGAAATTGAAAAAGTTTTACGTAATAAAATGCAAAACAAGTTAAATAATCTTAAAATTAATATTCCAAAAAAAAATAGTTTATATTAATATAGTCATGCAACATTATTGGATTTATCGTCGTAATATACCAAAAGAAAATATCTCAATATATGTTAATAATTCAACATATGTTAAACCTATAAAGAAAACTCAAAAAAAAAAAAAAAAAAAAAATATAAAAAAGCCTAAACATGTTTCTGATATTTATAATGATAAGCAAGAACATCTTAAAGAATTATTAAAAACTCCTGATTTAGGCAATTATAGAAAATACATTGAAGAACAAAAAATGAATGGATTTGGTTTAATACAGAAAAAAAAATATAGTTTATATTATAGAATATGAAAAATATTTTAAAAAAAAATTGGATTAAGTATAATAAAATTATAATTATTAAAGGCGAAATAAAGGCTGGTAATAATTCTAAAATTTTAAAAGAAGAGTTAAATAGAATAATTCATAGTTTAAAAAATATATAAATTTATTTTTTAATGCCAAAAATAACTAAAGAAGAAGCAAAAGAATTAAATATTCCTAATACTTCAGTTCAATCAATTTTAATTAATAAAAATATTTCTATTAACGAACAAAAAAAATGGTTAGGAACTCATAAATTTAAATATGGTAAACATAGATCACAAAAAAATTATATAAGATGGAATCAATTACCTGATATAAAAAATGCTTTCTTTACTGAAAAACATATTACACCTGATATTATTTTTGTTTATCAATTTTATAGCGACAGTTAAAATCTTTTATATTTATTAAAAATAGGTCTTTTTAACGTCGCAACGTTTACTGTTGCGTTATCATTTATTGTGGTATTAGTAATTTTTTTTAATTGATTTTCAATCTCTTTTTTTTCATTTTCAATTCGTTTTTTTTCTTCTAATGCTTTTTTTAATTCATTTTCAATTCTTTCTTTTTCTTCTAAAGCTATTTGTTTTCTTTTATAATAATCATTTAATGTTCTTTTATTTACTTTTTCTTTATGATTATCATAATAATATTTATGATAATATTTATCATCTTCTTCTAATTCTTCTGATGTAGAAAATAAATTATACATTGTGGCGCCATAATTATAATCTTTAATCTTTTTTGGCATTTTGTTTTATATATATTATATAAATTAAAAAAAATTTAAAGATTTTTTTTTTAAATTAATACAGCTTTATGAACTATATAATTACGTTGATATCTTAATTTATGAAAATCATTATCTTTATATTCCATAATATTAATATTTTTATTTATTAATTTATTTTTTTTATTTTCATATTCTTTTATTATTTGGAAATTATTATAATCATTTTCCATTAATTTAATTTTATTTTCAAGTTCTTTATTTTTTATTTCAAGTATTTCATTTAATAAATTAATTTCATGTTTTTCTTCTTTAAGATTTATTATTTCATTATTAAGTTTATTAATAGTTTTTTTATATTGAATACTTTTATTTTCAATTACTTTATTTAAATTAACTATTTCTTTTTTCTTTTGTTCATCTATTTTATGTATATGACAAAATTTATTATTTGTTTTTATTTTACATTGATTTCCGTTTTTTAAAAGTTTTTCACACATGGTTCGTCGTGATATATATATTATTACAACACCTTATCTTTAGATAAAAATAAAATATGTTTATAAGTATTTTTATGACGAGATAAATGACCGTATCTAACACTTGATCCACATATACATTCAATTATTTTTTTATTATATTCAATATTATAATTTAATTTATTTTGTTTAGCTTTTTCGGATAATTTTTGTGTCATCTTTTATAATTATATCACTTTTTATTTAGATTAAAATAAGTTAATCCATTTTATTTCAATAATAGAATCTAAATTACAAAATTCATCATCATCAGGTTCTGATTCATCACCAAAATCCATATATCTATTATAAGATATTTCTAAATTATTTAATTGATAAGAAAATTCTAAATCATTTAATTGATTTAAATCATTAATGATATAAGACATTTCATTAATTTTAATTAATAAGTTATATTCATCAGAAATTTTTACTTTTTTTAAATTATTTTTTAAATCATAATAAGTCATTTTAATTGATTCATTAATTTTAGGATTATTAAAAAATTTATTTTGTTTATCCATATTTTATATAAAAATTTTTCTTTTAATATTATAATAATTACATCACCTTATCTTTAGATGAAAATAAAAATTCATAAAATATGTTAAATTAGCGACAGATATAAATAAAAATGATAAAAAAGGATATAAATATAAAGAAATAAAAAAGAGAACTAAAATAGTGAATTAAGGGTTAGAACAATTTTGTGCAAAAACCCCCCTTTTAGTATATCATC
>Ga0265324_10001176_pt1 | contig 15588 bp, 17 predicted proteins | sample 41419metaG_FD_198634 | JGI IMG/M metagenome (GOLD analysis project Ga0265324, IMG submission 198634) | Rhizosphere microbial communities from Carex aquatilis grown in University of Washington, Seatle, WA, United States - 4-14-19 metaG | ecosystem: Host-associated > Plants > Roots > Rhizosphere...
CCGATTATCAATCTGCTCATAGGTAATAGCATATTCATACGTGCCTGTAGTGAAAGGTCGTGAAGTTATATCAGTTGTGGAAGTTGTAGAAACAGGGCGAGAGCCTATAGGTGCGCCCGTTCTATAGACATTTTGACCATCATATTTTTGCGGAAAATCCCAACCATTTGCTATATAAATTACATCGTCAAATACCGCCGTAGAGGCATTTTCAAAATCTAAAGAGTTTTGAAATATTGGATTTGCTGAACCGGGAAACGGGGGAGTTGCAATACTGTGTACTTGTTGCCAATACCAATATTCTAAAGTCATTTTACCTTGACTCGGGAGAACAGTAGATTCAAAAATCTGCAAGAAAGCAGCCGATAAGTCTGTGTCGCCATTTGTTACCGCAGTTAATCCAGGAACGCCACTAACAGGGCTCAAAAGTTCGGTTAGAAAATCTGAAATGAGAAAAGGTATTGTTACATCAAAGCCTTTGCCGAATTGATACTCAAAAACACGAGTTAAGTAAGATCCACCAAATACACTAGTTGCAGCACCGTCAACACTTACTGTCGTTGTTGTAGTTGATACGATTGTACGATTTTGCAACATACCAGTTAAATCATAAAACTGCACAATTTGACCTGCTGCAAGATTATGACCAAAAAGCACATTAAATGTATTTGTGTTGTTTTGTGTACCATTTATTTGTGCTGCATAATTACCTAAAACCTCGAAATTTATGCTTTGCCCAACAAAGTTATAAATGAGCGTAGGATCAACATATGTTCGAATTGTTAAAAATCGTTGATCATATGCAGCTATAGACCATATGGCGCTATTAGCCGTGTATGCTGTAAATGATGAGGAATTATAGGCAGTAACAGCAGGGAGAGGGCCAGTTAAAGTAAAAGTATTTGTAGTTGCACCGGCGACTACAAATTGCATCTCATTGACTGTATTAGTGGTGCCATTTAACAATCCATCAGCATTATGTATAGTGATAACTGTTCCGTTCGGCAAGCCATGAGCCGCCGAAGTAAACACAGCAGGATTTGCATTAGTAACAGCAGAAATAACACCCGTATCTCTACCATCATAAGTCAAATACATGTTTTTGCTTAATTTATTATAAAGATTTCCATCTTGACCCACGCACACTGTAGATACAGTGCCAGTAGCTGGGTCATCAAACGTACCAATCCCCATACCGCCAATTTGCCCAATCTGGGCTTGGTATCCGCGCCGGGCCTGAATAGTTCCATCGGGGGCTTTTTGGATATTTTCGGCAATATCAGCAACATTTGCAGGTCGTAAAAATATAGAGTCTGTTGAAAACCCTCTAAGATTACCGATATTTTTTGTGACTATGTGATTGTTAGCCATTAATAAGCACCTCTACCACCCATGTAACCAAAGTTTGAACGCTGTGTAGTCTGAAATTGTATCTTGTTTACGCTTGGTCTATATCGTCTGTACGCTGTCGCTAATCGATCCATCACTTGAGTTTCAGCATAGAGCTGATCTTTAGTCGGCTCGGCAGCTGATTGCAATCTTAGCAGCCTTAAAACCATATATTCGACTAATAGATCCTCTGTCTGCCTATCGAGTTCCGAGTGAGTAGAAGCATAATCACCTGTTACTACATAGACTGTATCCATATTGTTTATAATGGCTTGAAATACTGACCAACTCGGGAAAGGTATAACATAATTTGAATCACAAGTTATGACCTGACTTAGCATGTTATAAGAATTGATAGGTATAGCATCAATGATAGGTGACCCGTTTCTATCGACAAATGTAATCCAATCCACTTTATCTAGGATAGAATCAGCATTCGCTTTAAGATTTACATCTTTTTGTGATGACACTGTAAAGTTTAATGTAAACTGTACCGGGTTCTGATACCAGATTGGTGCTCCCGAAAACGGATTAGAAACTGAAGTATCTACACCATTTAGTGAAAAAGTGGTAGGAGACAACACAGTGATAATACTAGTAGTATTGATAAGAAAATCTGGCTGAAATACACCACCTAAACCCACCTTCATACCTGTTGTCAAGCCGTGAGCAAACTCAGTTGTTACCACGGCAGGATTGGCATTGCTAATATTTACGACATTTCCAAACGGGCTAGTAATATTTGTTACTTTGCCCCGTCTATAATCTAACGATCTCATACGCTTTTGATAGTTTACTATCAATGAGCCATTCCGGCTAATATTCGGCGTTGGAGATAACAGCATCTTACCATTTCTGATACAGTATGTGCTAGGTATGTTAGTAGGATATCCAAATCGATCCTGAATGCCAGTTTGCTGTAAAGTTACAAACTGCCAATCTTGAGGACCATAAAGATAGCGCACATCCATAGCCTGAATGCCCATCTTCACATCTTGAGGGATATCATATTCTTGAATACCGGCTAAAACATCCTGCCTATATTCTTGAATATTCGCTACTTGGTTAATCTGAGTTATGCGGTCATAAATCTGATTCAACCCTAAATTGGCAATTTCGGCAACCGTGTTGTCATTCCAGCCTTCAGTAAATGAATAGTCTTCCTGATAGCATAGTTGACGTGCATTTGCTGCAATTTCATCTAAGCGTCGGGTACCTTGCATGTATACTGTAGGATTTGGAGGTGGTGCCGGAAGTGTCATTTTACTTACCCTTTATTCATTTTTTTACGAGCGATAGCAGCTGCCATTTTCTTTTTATAGCCATTGCCGGAACCTTGCATATCATTAGGCCCCATTTGTTCATCACCTGTCGTATCAACTTCACCCTTTTTGCCTATGTTAGTCACAAGATTGCCTTGTAGTTCGTCCGGGTCTTCTTGATCCGGCTGATCCATTTTCATCATTGCGCGCTTGATCTTTGCTTCTAAAGAGTGAGGCGTTTGTTTAGGCGTCTTCATGTGAAAGTTGTCTTCCATTTCATGCATTTCCTCTTTGCCCACCTTACTTTTCATATGTGGCTCATCTTCAGGAAAACGAATATGATGCTTAGAAAAACCAGGATTCTTATATTTAACATGCTCTTTACCCTCATAGCCTGGGGGATTATCCTTAGCGGTTTCCATTGGAGGCATGGTTGAGGAATTCAATCCAGCCCCTGGAACGCGTTGATTTTCATTTCTTTTTTTTAGTCTTCTACCAAACATTTCACTTTTCATATAAAACCTTTATTTATTTTTTTCGTGAGCTTAGAGCATTCACAAAGCCCCTAGCTGCATTTTGTAGTGATTGAGCCTTTGTACCGGCCATCTCTGACCCATGCGATTCTTTAGAGTCATGCAATTCACTCTTTTTCTTGATTGCATTACTTAGCATCATGGATAAAGTGCGACGTTTTTTCTCTTTTGCACTTAATTTACCTTGAGCCGCTTGAGCCTTAGCATTTAAACCAGTTGATGCACCTTCTCCAATACCCTGTATAATGGCTGCCCATGCGCCAGCCTTTGCTGCGCCCCCGCCTTTTCCAGCTGCTGCACTCTCGCCCCCTGAACTTGCAGGCTGGCTGTGATCAAAATTTCTATTGAAAGGATGGTTCATATATTTAAAGCTCCTCTTACTAAATCGGACGTTTCAGCCGCTGAATTGGCCTTACGCTTTGATTTATCCGCATTTCTTCGCATTTTATTTTCAAACATGTTGCTTTTCTCATTTAAGCGTTCCTGAAGCATATGGGCCTTGGTTTCACGCTTATTTTCTTTAGCCTCTTCTTTGGCCATCTTCTTGGCTTTCTTACGTGCAAAATATCCGCCAGCTTGTTTGGCGCCTTCTGCTATCGCTACTGCTGCTAGTACAGCAGCTATTGGGATTGGCATTTTTTAAACTCCTTTTAACATATTAAAGCGCCTGTGTAGTACCCGTTAATTACATTGATAACTGTAGATGATTGGGCAACCTGTAAAACCACTGTTACCGCGTCACCATTAGCAAGAAATATTTGAACAGAGCCACTACCAATATACTGACCTCCGCCAGTTATAGCGTTAGTATTCAGCCTATACATGAAATATTGAGTAGCACCATTAACTACAAATTTCATATTAGAGTTATTTGCTCCGACAATTCCAGACATACCAACAGATGCGGTAAATAAATAATTACCGGTTGCCGGTGCCGTAAAAACACCAGTTGCGCTATTGTAGTTAGAGCTTTGATCTCTTAAAACAGTCTCAAATTGAACGGTATAATCTTCGTTATTGCCGGTTTTGTTATTTTGAGGTAACGTTATTTTTGCTGAAAAACAGGGTTGCGTTACATTACGTACAAGAGGAGATAAAGAAATTGTAGAATTTCCACTTTTCCCATCAGGGTTTGTAATAGCTATTTGATTAGTAGTTCCCTGAAATGTCCTGGCAGCAACCGTTCCTGTATCCGTTTTAGCAAAATAACCAGAAGTATCAGCATTCTGATAAATATTTCTTAAAATACCAATAGTGGCAATCTGGTTAGCGCCTAAAGCACCAGCGCCGGCTTGTATACCTGTAGCCGCATCGGCAACGTTTGTATTCAATTTAGTATAATCAATAGCGGCAGCACCAATACCCGAACTAGTAATAGGCAAGCCCTTATTAGGTCCGCCGGTATGGTCATGCTGATCGATATTAACCATACCAGCTGCAAAGGCCTGGTCGTAGTTTTGTTCGCCGGCAACCGGTACGTATATGCCGATATTTGGGGTCGTATTACCCATAGTATTAAATCCTTACGCTATTTTAGTAAATGAGACATATGAATACTTTCCAAAACTATCTGCCAATATACCAACAGTCTTCGTTGACCCCGAAACAAGCACGTTAATAAATATTGTTTGTGCAGCAGTCAAGGTTATTACATAACTATCATTGGCAACGCACTGACTGCTACTTATAAGTGATGTGGCGGGGTTAAATTCTCTTCTTGTCAATGTAGCAGCATTTGAACATATTCTAATTTCACCCGAGGTAAAACTTGCGCTAACGCCTGTAAATGTTATATTAGTTGTAACTAGATAAAGGCCCGCACCTCCCGCAGGAACTGTAAATATTCCCGTTACTGTACTGTAGTTAGTACCTTGGTCAAAGTCTTTCGAGTCAAAAATTACTGTTGCAATAGTACCATCACCCGTAGCGTTTGTCATAGCTGTATGCACAAAGGCAGCAGCTGCGGGCTGCGCTGTATTCGTCATAATATCAGCAGAAGATACCTTAAAAGCCGAAGTATTGACCCAGTTAGTACCATCTGATCTAAGAAGTGTATCGGTAGTGCCGCCAGTAGTAGGCAGTGTTGGAGTGCTCGCTATCCAGTTAGTACCATCGGATCTTATAAATTTTCCGGCAGTTGCAGAAGCATTTGGAAAAGTAGGTGTAGATGCTATAAAGTTTGTACCATCTGATACTATTACTTTCCCGGCTGTTGCGCTAGCATTAGGATATGTTGGAGTAGATGAAACTATATTTGTACCATCACTGATAAGAATTTTTCCTGCTGTGCCGCCTGTTGATGGATAAGTTGCAGTACTGAAAGATGGTGCAGCTGCTGCATTGGATTGTAACATTCTACCTGTAGCGCCAGGTCCTACTAAAATCGAAGGAACACCCGTACTGCTAGTTACTAACAATCCATTGTTAGCCGTCGCAAGCGCTGACATGACATTTGCAGCTGAGGCATACAATAGTGTGCTGATTGCGTTTGTAGCAGGGTATGTAGTAGTGCTAAAAGATGGTGCTGCCGCTGCATTAGATTGAAGCATGTTACCGGTTGTACCTGGCCCAGCTAAAACAGAAGGAACACCCGTACTGCTTGTTACAAGCATACCGTTGTTTGCTGTGGCAAGTGCAGACATTACATTTGCAGCTGAGGCATACAATAATGTACTGATTGCGTTTGTAGCAGGGTATGTAGTAGTGCTAAAAGATGGTGCAGCCGCTGCGTTTGATTGAAACATGTTACCTGTCGTACCAGGTCCAGCCAAAACAGAAGGAACACCCGTACTGCTTGTAACATGCACACCATTGTTAGCCGTGGCAAGCGCTGACATGACATTTGCAGCTGAGGCATATAAAAGGGTATTAATTGCGTTAGTGTTGGGATATGTGGTTGTTGTAGCCGACCAGTTAGTACCATCTGCACGTAAGATAGAGCCCGTTGAAGTTCCTACAGATGGATATGTTGCAGTTGAATAAGCCGGATCAGCGGAGGCGCCTCCCGATTGAAAAATTTGACCAGCAAGGCCGGCCGTTGAAGCAGCGATAGAACCTGTTGTATTTCCAATTAAAACGCCATGTGCTGTATAACTAGTGGGTGTGTAAGGTCCAATTAATGAAATAACAGGTGTTGTTGTTCCATTTGTTACGTTTACTTGATTTGCCGTTCCGGTAACACTTGTAACCGTTCCGGAGGTTGCAGGAGCAGCGGAAGCCCATGCACCAGCTACAACAGTAAGAACATTTCCATTTGTTACAGGTGCTAATGCTGTAATGGATTTATTTGCACCTCCAATCATGAGGCTATTTGCTACGATTCCGTCTTGAAATGATGTCATTATGCGACCTTTAGTATATTTAAATAACAATATTGACCGAAACTATCCGGCTTTAATCCAACGGATTTGGTTCCACCGTTTACAGTGATCTGAATGTAAATAGTATTTCCAACTGCGTATTGATCTATTCCAGAAAAAACTATTGAAAGATTGTTTCCGCTATCTCTAATTAATCCTGGATTAAATAATTGACGGCTAAATGTACCTGCATTTGATAAGATATTTAGCTCAGCAGAAGTAAAAGAAGCTGAAAGCCCGGTTAATGTTATCATTCCTGTAACTTGATAAAGACCCGCCACAGGCACAGTAAAGGTTCCAGTTCCTGAGTTATAATTAGTACCTTGTTGATATGGGACTGAGTCAAAAATTACCTGATAAGCCGTTCCATCACCCGTAACGTTACTTATAGGTGTATGTACATAAGCTAATACTGCCGGCTGTGACGTATTGGTCATGATGTCATTTGAATCAACCAAAAAATTTGAAGTCGCTACCCACGAAGTTCCATTAGAATGTAAAATAGTTCCTGCAGCACCAACAGCCGCAACGGGAGTACTATTTAATAACACCCAACCCGTGGTATCAGTTGCCGAAGCTTTTCTATAAATATTACCTGTAGATAAATCAAAGGTAAGCGATGATGGATTAGCTGAAACAACGCCAGCAGGACTACCCGTAATATTTAAAAAGCTAATATCTGTAGCTAAATGGTTCGTAAGAGCAATATCGCCTGCCGCTGACGGCTGCAATTTAAACCCGTTACCAAAAATAATATTCTTTTCTACACCAGCCATGAATTTGCCCTTTTAAGTTACTTGTATAGTCCCGACCCATACGATTGTTTTTGTAGATTCACCCAAAACTCGAAGAATTGCATTATTTCCAGACGCTACAAAAAAGGCGTCGGCATCTTGTAATGCGGTATCTTCGTTAAAAATATCTTGATTGCCTATCAGCGTTGCGGTAGTGCCATTTGTTCGAAAAGTACCGTAAACGTTATAGCCAACTCCGGCAGGAGTAGCGCTATCAAAGCCCTTTACTCGTGCTTCAAATTGATATGTAGCAGGCGTTGCGCCTAACGCTACAGTAATCAAATTTCCTGTAGTATTACTAACCGTTGTAACGGTAAAAGGCGGTGGGCTTGGATTAATCCCACCATTTGATAAATTGAGTAGTTGACTCATACGTAGTCGACCTCCAAAGTTGCCCAACCCGTTGGGACACCTGGGGTATTTGCATAACGTATGTAAAATTGAGTGCCAGCACGATAAAACATATCATTTGTTTTATTATCTTCAATTCTTCCTTGAGCAGAAGGGAATTTCTTACCGTCTGTCGTACCATCTTTAGAAAGATAAACTTCACCATTTGTTTGGTTTTGAAGCGTAATTCTAAAAGCGTCCCTCGCTAGAGGGGCGCCGAGTGTTTGATACGCAGAAGTAATTGTTGCGGCAGAGATTTCTCTAATCGCATCCCATTTTATATTTCCACCTGAATTTGACATAAAGAAACCCCTTTAAATTAGCTTACGTATGAAGTTGTGCCATAACTGCAAACATTTACATCTAGGTTCGCATCATTCAACGGCGCGTGTGTAGACGCTGTGAATGTTGTGTAAACTAGCTGCGTAGCAGTAGACGAAGTTATTTCTACCAAAGTGTCCGCCTGCCCGGCTGAGGGCTGAAAAAACACATAAGGCACGTCGGCATACGCTGGAGTCCAAGTTATGGTTACCACGTTTGCAGATTTACTAATGGTGCAAAGGAATTGTCCTCGACCATCAAGCCCAGCAGTACCTGCTGTCGCACCCACGGAAGCTCCGGTGATGCGACAATTTCGGTATGTGCATAAAGGCTGATCCGTAAAATTCGGAAAAGTCTGTCTTGACATACTTACAAACCCCTTAGTTAGTTGCTAAACCGGTAATTACACCAGTAAAGGTTGGGTTGATATAAAATTCCGCATAGGTCGCATAAAAGAGACCGTAGCTATCTAAAGGTGTTCCAGACACCTGTAGAGGGAAGAATATGCTATCACCGTTCTCTATAAATCCACCTGGATCTGACCCCTCAGACGTATCTGGGCGTATATACATGTGGATCTTGTTACGGTTAACTCCATACATTCTGTCCTCCTGACAGTATGGAGACCAATGTAGGCGTACTGTACGGCCATTTATCTTCACCGCAGCTACCTGTGAACCAGCTTGTCTTTCTGGAGACACTTCAGGCTGAATGTAGATAATTGACTTAGCATCTTCACCATCTTCGAAGAGACGAAGCTGTGTCGCAGACATGATATAGTCTGTTGGTAGGTCGCCACGAGCCCAGAATCTCATCTGTTGGTCAAGCTGTCTCATCAACTTAACAGATAGTGTTTGACCAGCAGCAGCAAGACGAGTAGCTCCCCATCTGTAACCTACTGGAACGCCGTATAGTGACCCTGCAACAGTGTCACAAACGCCTTTTAGACCGAACATCTCGTTGTTACGTGATTTTTGCTTGTAGATATTGTCGCCTGCATTCGGAACCTGCACACCAGCCTGACGGCTAACTGTGATGATTTGGTTTGTAAGGTCAATAGCTGTGATTAAGAATAAATCAGTGCCCGTAGACAAGTTGAGGAGGTCGTTGAGCATCCATGGGGCCTGCAACCAGCTTGCATTTGTGATCAACAACTGATATTGACCTGGGCCAATAGCTGTCACTGTATTCACAATACCCATAACACCAGTACCATCACCAAAAAACTGACGAGCGATTTGATCTGCAAACGCGCGTTTCATTGTTAGGATTGAAAGCTCTGTTGCATCCATAAACGCACCAATATTGCTTCCAGCACGACGAGCGGCTTTCATCGATTGTGAGTCGATAACGCTTGTTGCGTACACTGATTTAGCAGTGATAAAAGGGCGGTTAATGTAGGCTGTAGATGAACTTGGTAGTGCACCAGATGACTGACCGCCACCCCAATCCACTAGTTGAGCCATCTCGAGACGGTTCCCGACAAATTTGTCGGATTTCTGAATTAAGCCGATGAGTTCTGAGTGATCCCAACCAGCTGCGTCTAGTTCGAAATCGCCATAAGCGATACGATACAGATTACTTAAATCCGTAAGACTATATTGTTTAATTACTGAGGACATTTAAAATTTACCTTTAATTTATCTCGCATAAAGCGGGGTTTTTGAATTAGTTTTCTTATACTCTTTCAGCTGTGCCTCTAGAGCTTCATAACTGGAAGCCGAAGCATCCTTCAAACCGCTAGATGTAGATGACTGACGCGCTTTGCTCGATAGGGTTCTAATTTCTTTTTGCCTATCATTTTGATCATCACGCTGATAGTCATTTTGACTTCTAGCCGGCTGTCTGGAATTCGATGTACCAAACGTTTCTCTTAAAATATCTCGTACATCTTCTTCGTCCCAATCAGGGTTTTGTTTGATCTGGTCTGAAAGATAAAAAATCAAATCTGTGTCATTCATATGCGATGGACTAACGTCTTTAATCACTGCTACAATATCTTTTTGTAAAAGTGTCTCTTCAATTAGCTCTTGCACTTTGTCCATGACTTCGTCTTCAGTTTCTAAACCTTCCATTAACGCATCGTTCTCCAAAACCGAATGAACCATTTCGCCAAACTGTCGACTCCCTATCTCTGGGTATTCGGCAAGCATTTCTTCCTTACGGAGTACTACGGCTCGTTCCCGCTCCTTTTGAGATAAATCTTGCGTGGCTTTGTCGAGTTTTTTTTGTAACTCGAGTTGCTTGCGTTCTTTCTCGTCCATATTTCCGAGTTTTTCCGCCTGGTCCGCTAACATTTCGAGAAATTTTTCATACTCGAATTCACTATCTGTTTCTTGCGCTTTCCTTGAGATAAACTCTAAGGCTCCGAGCGCATCTTTCTTTGAAAGCTCCGCAAACTCTTTAAAAGTTGCTTGTACTCTCTTTTTTTCTTCAGCTAATGAGTGCATACGGTTTTTAACCGCAATGTCACCCGCTGCACGTTCTTTAAGCTCTTTTAATGTGAGCTTTGTAGGCTTCTTATCGGCCATGAACTCTAATTCGTAATCTTCTTCAAGTTCTAATGACTGATCGCCCCTCTTAAACAGGAACTTATTTGTCTTAACAGGTGCGGGTTCGTTATCTGCCGGCACATCTCTAATATCTTTTGTCTGTGCGTCTTTATGCGCTCTGCTATGTAGTATTTGATCTTTTAATGAATCAAATCCTGTTGGGTCCATTTGTACTGTTGATGCTTGATATGCATGATCCATGTAACCAATTCCCTAAGGTCAAAAGGTTTTTTTAATAAATAAACACGAAAAGGCCATTCCTTTTCGCATTCTCGGTAAAAATATTTAGAAACTATTAAGCCATTTCTGGCTGTACAGTATCTTCTGGAAGTGATGGTTGCCCGTCATCAATAGGTTCTTCCATGCCCTCTATGGGCATTGGAGCCTGTTCATTTACTGGCTTTGGTGTATAAAACATGGGGAATTGGCGTAGCTGTTCAAGTCTCGCGGCAAACACTGGGTTCTCCGCAGCTTGTTCGTACATAAGTTTTTCTGTGGCGGCAACATGGCCTATAAATAACTCTTGGGTTTCAGGCGGTGAGTGCTTAAAATCCATAGTTTGCATTGGTATGCGGTGAGCATCCCAGTGCGTTATAAGATCTTCATATCGCGCAGGTGATATAACTGGCTGACCATTCATCATGTCTGAATTTTCAGCTTCCGCTGAAGATACAGCACTCGTAATGGCATTCATGAACTTTTTGCTATGTGATAAACCTAGCATATCGGCAAAGACTTCATCAGTGAGCATTCCGGGAAATTCTCGTTTTATGCTGAGCAGCATTTGTGTGCGGGCAGCCTTCGAGTTGGCGAGATTTCCAGTTGTCATGATATGAACGTCGTATGACTTCTGTAGGTTTATCGGGTCAAAATATTTTAATTGATATGAGTTGTGCTTTCCTAAGATCTTAATTAAACGGCCATCATCGGGAGAGTACATATCGCGGCCAATAGTGATCATTAAGCGATAGAGTTGTTCCATACCTCGAATGTGGCTTTTAATAGACTGAGCGGCTAATTGGTTTCTTTGGTCTTCAAAGTACTGTAGGGCTACAAAGCTGTCTAATTGAGCATTAGGCGTCTCACCCTTTACTAGCGGGTTCTGTAGTGCCACTTGGTCCATATTCTTCACCAGCATCTGCTGGAAGTTAAAAATAGACGAAGTATTGCTTGCCGGCATGATAAATTTCGGTTCATGCTGTCCATGCCATTCAAAAGCAGCACAGCCTGTTGGCATTCTCTGAGCATCTACGCCGCTATCTTCATGCACTAATAACTTAGGGCTTTCCATCTCTAAGTTGTTGTACATTTGATTGACGGTATGATTATTTGCCTCTGAGAGGTTTTTGATATTACGCATCAATAGAGGGATGCCGCGAGTTCCTAGTCCTACATCAATATCTTTAAAATGGACTTGAGGCAAGTCTTGGTTATTGATGATAGTAGGCATCTCTAGCGGCCGATTAATTAACACATGATCCACAGTAAGCACAACATACCGCCCTTCCGGCAGAAATTTGTGACTCTTATGAATCAAATAGGTAACCATTCGCTTGTTAGGATTTTCTTTTTCAGTGTTCGAGAATGTATCGTAGGCATTGCCTGGGCCTTTGCCGGCACCGCTTGCGCTCCAGTCATATTTCGGATATTCGCGCTTGAGATACTCCACATCGATATACTCTTCCCACCAGAACCAGCATGAATCGCCTTCACGTTCTGCCGGGTCCATCATGCAATTCCACGGCATCGGATTGATAAATTCAATATCACCGATACGAGTATTCTTTTTAAGCTTTACAGGGTTTTGCTTGATATCTGTGACGATATTGCCTTCGTCATCGACCATGTCTACATCTTCATTGATGTACTTCTTGGCTAATGGGTGCAGGTCGCCTATGTTCGGATTCCAGAGAGGAATAATAAAACATTCCCCAAAAATCTTAGTCTGACATTCAATTCTAAAGCGCCATTCTTCCATGCCTAAAGTATAAGACATGCTCTCTAGCCACTCTTTAGTGGCATTGCATGATACTTTATCGGTAAATTCGTCAGAGTTTGGTAGGACATCAGGCACAAGCTCATGAGAGACTACAAGTGAAACCTGGTCATTGACTAAGCGATAGACATCGTTGATGAATATATTTTCGTTATCGCCGCCAACGTTCACAGTACTTGCATAAATCTGGGTGTAAGGAGACGCCCAATTGGGGTTTACACCAGCGCCCAAGAATAGGGCTAAGTTTTCTTTCTGCTCGGCAAAAAGAGGATTGTAGTAGGTATTTAGGCCTGTTCGAGCTTCACGAAACCAATCTAAGATTTCGGATTCGCTTTTGACGTCAATGCTCCAGAACGGCTTAACATAAGGTATTTTTTTAGTTAGAAAGAATTTTGATAGTTCGATTTCGCCCATTAATTACGCTCTTGTATTTGAATTTTTGGGTTAACCCTTGTAAAGGCCTCTCGGACACTATCCCAATTGTTTTTTCTAACTTCGCTTTCTTGTTTCTTTTTTATATCGTCGTGGTAATCTTCGATTTTATTGTTAAGCACGTTAATCGTTTCTACGAAGTCTCTTTGCTTAGCGCATAAGTCTTTTTCTAAAATCATCGATTCATTTCTAAAATGCTGGATTTCATCTTGTAGACATTGGATTCGAGAAGATTGATTAAAAACTTCTAAACGCAGTTCATGAACATTATCTTTAATACTTGAAACTTGTAAAGTATTGTCATACATGGATGCATATAGACACTTCAACAAATGGAGGAAATAAAAATTTGTCCCAATAATGGCAAATACACAAAATACACCCATCCCATAGAAAAATATTTCCATAAATACCTTACGCTGTTAATTTGCGTTTAGTATGTGGTCGGATATATTGTCAATAAAATTTAAAGGAAAGTTATGTATCGAAGTAGATTTTCATTAGAAGGGGATAGCCTTTCAATAGAATTAGAGGGAGATTTTGAATCTCAGGAGATACTTGATCTGATAGAATTTTATAAATCTAAGGGGTATAATAAAATTACTTCCGATTATGAAAAGTTGACTTTGACTAAAGAAACGGAAGGTAATACACAGATCAAAGAAATAGAAGATCTGCGATTTGATATAAAACGCCATCAAGAATATCATAAAGAAAAAAATAAAGAAATTGAACGCTTAGAACAACAAATTCAGAAAATTCTAAACGATAAAACTACTACATTGGAACAGTACGATGCTTTTATTAAATTAAATGAAAGTAATAATCAATATCGCACAAAGTTAACCGCCCTTCAAAAAGAAGCGGGTGACAATTTTTTTGACATAAAAGAAAAAGATAGGGAAATAAAAGATTTAAAAGAAAAAATCAAGAAGATGAAAGAAGTTTTTTTAAAAAGGTTAAATGAGGAACCGAAAGAATGAACCATTATCAAGGAATTATAGACATTCAATATGAAACTATTGAAGAAATGCAAAAAGTTATCAGTGATCGTGACGAAAAAATCAAAAAACTAGAAACAGAAAATAGTCATTTGCAATTCAGAATTGGCAAACAAATAAAAGCTGCCTGGGGAAGAATTAATCTTGACGAAAGCGATGGCCCTCTAGAGATGATAAAAGATTTAGAAAAACAAATAGACGAATTAAAGGAAGATGTTGTTACTTTTAGAAATGTTAGCGTACAAGATTATTTCGTAAAAGTAGATCTTGAAAATAAAAATAAAGAATTAAATCAACAAATAGAAGATCTAAGGAACTGGAACAAAAATTTGTTTTTAGAACACAATGAACTTATCATAAAAACCACATCCTATGAAGAAGATTTAAAATCCCTAAGATTCACTATTTTGTATTTAGATAAAAAATTATCCGAATCAAGACATCAAGACCCTGATTTAATCAAAAAAGTTTTTACCGAACAAAAACCGTTTTTCAGTCGTCAAAACGAGCAAGATTTTAAATTCCAATGCCCCGACCCAAAAGAAAGCCTAGAATACCAACTATTACAAAAAGATTACAACCAAGTTTCACGAAATAATAATAATTTAGGAAGAATTATCAATGAACAGTCCTCCCAAATAAATTCACTAAATGACAATCTATATAGAATGAACTCAAAAAAAAGTACCTACTTAAATCATAATTTGTATTTGCTTGAGCAACTTAAATTACTTATGGATGCAAGTTACATACAAAGATGTAGAAAACAAAATTCAAATGGAGTTGGTTATGACCAAATCAAATTCAATCCAGAAGACTGAAAAACTAAACTATTCTGAAATAGGCGAAAAAATCCAAGGTTGTCTATCAACACTTCAGGATTATGTAAGTGAAATATATGGATTGATAGACGATTTAGGCCTAAAATTTAACAAAATTCAATGTGAGCTAGAGGATCTTGAAGCCCTCCACAAGACCGGAAAACCTCACATATCTGAGTATGTAAGAGAATTAGACTTAGAAGAACTCTTGAAATATAGTGCAAACCAAGCTATGGGTGATATTTCTGAGCATGCTATGAAAGCATGCGCAACCGGAGTTACAGAAGATGGCTTGGCAAAAACAGTTCCAAATACAGTCAAAAAAAGAAAAGCCCCAACCAAAAAAACCAAGTCTATTAGAAAACCAAACAATAGAAAATGAGTTTATGAAAGACTGGCTAGGGTGTCGAGATAGACACCTTGGCCCGGCTAACGTCATAAAATCCATGTGTGATGATGATCTTCAGTATGTATTCTACAGAGCCGGAAGAAAAGGGGCCAAAACTACTACCGGCATAGATGTATGTTGGCGCAAGGCGATAAAAAACCCCAATAGCGTAATTTACTTCTGCTACCCGACTATAGCCCAAGGTATTGAAGTTGTATGGGAAGAGCGCCGTCTACAGACATGTGACCGCAAAGACGAATACATGTTCGACCGCTATATAGAAAAAGTAGATGACTCCCGACATATCCTAAAATTCAACAACGGGTCTTTTGTAAAACTCATCGGTACAT
>Ga0265324_10001182_pt1 | contig 15556 bp, 10 predicted proteins | sample 41419metaG_FD_198634 | JGI IMG/M metagenome (GOLD analysis project Ga0265324, IMG submission 198634) | Rhizosphere microbial communities from Carex aquatilis grown in University of Washington, Seatle, WA, United States - 4-14-19 metaG | ecosystem: Host-associated > Plants > Roots > Rhizosphere...
ACGGGCGACATCACCGTCGATCCGGGAAAGACCTATCAGGTCGTCGACGGCTTCGGCGAAGCCGACGTCTGGCAGGGATCGTCGTCGACAGCGATGCAGACGGCCCTGTGGGACCCGGTGGGCGGTATCGGCCTGACGTTACTCCGCATCGGCATCGAGAGCGTGTCGGGGAAGAGCGTGCTGATGGGCAACGCGGGAACTGCCGATGGGCAAGCCTGCGTCAAATTCAACGGCAAGGACTGCAAGGTGTGGGCTGCGCCCTGGTCGCCGCCGGCCAGCATGAAGAACAACAACAACGTCAATGGCGGCGCGAGCAATGACACCTTGAAAACGGACAGCTACGACGCGTGGACCACGCTGCTCGCCGCGTTTCCCGCGTACTACAAAGCCCAGAGCGGTATCGATCTGTTCGCCATCTCTGCGCAAAACGAACCGGATTTCAACCCGACCTACGAAGCGTGCACGTACGACAAGACCCAGATGGTGAATTTCATCGACGTGCTGGGTCCGAAGCTGGCTGCGCTCAGCCCACCCGTGGGCGTGCTCGCGGCTGAGCCCGACAACTGGGGCAATCTTTGGGGCGGCGACAGTTATGGCCCGGCCATTTTGGCCGACGCCAACGCAAGTAAATACGTGACCATCATCGCCACGCACGACTACGGGAATACCAGCGCAGGGACGTACGCGCGGCCGGCGCCTCCCGCCGGCAACACCCACCACATTTGGGAGACGGAGTGCACGCCGAACGATACGGGTCCGATCACCCTCGCGACGATGGTCTACGCCGCGTTTACGACCGGCGGAGCGAACGGATGGCACTATTGGTGGACCGAGGCGTTCGTGCCGAACGCAAGCAGTCCGCCTCCTCAATACTACGCGCTCGGGAACTTCAGTAAGTTCGTACGCCCCGGCTTCTACCGCGTCGACGTGAGCGGCGCCGCGAAGGCCTCGGGAACGGTGCCTCTCGTCGTTGCGTTTACCAACACGTCGGACGGAACGGTGGCCATCGTCGTGGTAAATGGCGGCGGCGCCGCGCAGGTTTCCTTCTTCGTAGCGGGCAAGGGCTGGCCGGCGTCGGTCACCCCGTATGTCACGACTTCGAGCTCCAAGCTCGCTGCCGGGACCGAGATCGCGGTCGCCGCCGGGCGTTTTTCGGCATCGCTGGCCGGCCAGTCGGTCACGACGTTCGTCGGTAAACCCTGACGAGCTGTCGCGGCCTCGTCGGAAGTCATTGGCATCCAATTCTTCCTCGCGTGTACGGGAGGATGACAGACTGACGAACAGCCCAGTCCACTGCACTTCAGTGGATTTCGCCAAGCGCCGGCTGTTCCCCGAATCACTGTCGTCCGCGGCCAAGATGTAAAGTCGATTGGTCATCCACGTCCTCCGTCGTGGTCGTGGTGCGTACTACGGGGCCTGCGCCGAGAGTGTCGACCGCCGGCTTTTCCAATGATCTGGGTAAGGGGAACTCTGACCGTTCACTCAAAACGTCGATGCATGTCTTCAGACGCGGAAACCAATCACCTCAAAACGCAAAAAGACGTGGGCAGGCAGTCTCAATCCTTCCTTGTCGCTACTTGATTCGCCCGATCTTCTGCCGCTAACTATGGATTCGTGTTGTTCAGTATGAGAAACGCCGAGCCGGTGCAGCCGTCCGCCGAGTCGGCCGATGACTTGGCCGAGCTTGCGCGCCAGGTGCTCGCGGGCGACGCCAAGGCGATGCGTGCGTTTCTTGCGACCGCCGCCGTGCCCATGCTCTCGGTCGTGCGTCGAGTGTTGGGCAGTGGCAATCCCGAAGCCGAGGACGTCCTGCAGGAAGCGCTAATTGGCCTCCTCGACGCCCTACCTCGTTTCCGCGGTGAGAGTCGCGCCGTGCACTTCGCCAATCGGGTGGCTCTTTTTACTGCGATGGCGGCGCGCAGGCGCTGGCGGACACGCACGCGTTGGATTGAAGACCATGGCCTGGATGTGTCCGACGTGACCGATGTGACCGATCCGGACGCATCGCTCTCGCCTCTCGAAGCGACCATCGCGAACAGGCGTCGGCAGGCCTTGCGACGCGTGCTCGATGATCTGCCGACCAAATCGGCCGAGGTGCTGGCGATGCACTTCGTCCTCGGCTACAGGGTCGAGGAAATCGCCGCTGCGCTCGGCGTACCAGTCAACACGGTGTGGAGCCGACTACGGGTAGGCAAGGAAGCTTGCCTCCGCCGCATCGAAAAAGACGCGCAATTCACGGACGACCTGGCAAGGAGAAAAGGATGAACATCTCATGCCCGCAGGCCCTGCTCGGCGTCCGCCGCACAGGGCAGCTAAGCAGCGAGGAAGCGGCTCTGCTGGAAGACCATCTGCAGTCGTGCACGACTTGCGCGTTGTGGGAGAGCCTGCACGATGACTTCGCGAAGGGCGGGCGCCCGCAGGCCGCAGACGAACAATTGATAGCGAACGCGGTGGAGGGTGCTTTTTCTGCGCGGACCGGACGTGCACCGCGAACCCGTCGCTCGTGGACGCTGGCCGCTGCGGCCGGCCTGGCCCTAGCGATCACCGGTGGACTTGCCAGCGCTGGGATCTGGATCTACCGGGCCACGCACAACACGCCGACAGCACCGACGGCGGCTCCTGATCGCCCGACCACGCGCAAGATACAATCACAGCCACGTGCGCCCGAAGCCGCCACGCCCGAAGCCACGCCAGCGAAAATCGCCGTGCCCGTTGCGGAGCAACTAACTGTCGCGCCGGCAGCACGAGCATCAGCCCGCGAGCGCGCCGTGCACCGTCGCGTTGGCGCGGCGGAAGCCCAACCGGCGGAGACTCCACTGGATCTTGCGACCTTGTTCGCGTCCGCCAACGAAGCCCGTCGCGCAGGCCAGGCAGAGCGCGCGGGCGAGCTTTACGTGGAGCTACAACGGCGGTTCCCGGAATCGCGCGAGTCCCTGCTGTCCCTTGTATCGTACGGCCGCATCCTGCTCGATCGCGGACAGCCCGAGCAGGCATTGGCGCAATTCGAGCGCCACATCAAAGCTGCCTCTGGAGGCGTCTTGGTCGCGGATGCCCTTTACGGAAAGGCACGTGCTCTAACGGCTTTGCATCGCGAGGCGGATGCGCGACGCTGCTGGAACGAATTGCTTTCGCGCTTTCCCGATTCCATCTATGCCGACACTGCTCGCGCACAGCTGGGACAGGGGCCAGGCGCCAAGCCCTAGCCCATGCGCAACGTGTGGATCGTCCTCGCTAGCGCCGCCATCGCCATCGCCGTCGGCATTTCGCCAGCAGCGAGCGCCGATTCCGCGTTCGAGTCGCCGGCTTCCAAGCCGGCCGTCGTGCATATCTTCGTCGTGGGCACCACCGCCGAAAGCGTGCGACCGTTGGTCGACGTGTTCTCGCGGCGCGATTCCAATCTGCACCTCACGCACGTTCCGGTCTTCAGCGCAGCCGACGTCTTGATGGCCGGCGATTCCGGTGTGGCGGCGCGCGTGTGGATCGAAGTTGCGCCCACGGGACAAGCCCGCATCACTATCGCGGACGAGCGAGCCCAGCGCTTCCTAGTCCGCGAGGCGGCGCTGCCGACCTGGCCTGATGAAGTCGCCCGCGAGACCGTCGCGCAGATGGTGGAATCGTCGGTGACGGCGCTCTTGGAAAACCAGCGTCTGGGGATGAGTCGAGCCGAGGCGGACTCAGCGCTGGCGGCACGCGCTCAGAGCACCCCCAAGCCGGCTCGCACTGAGCACCGACAAAGCTTTGGCGTCTCTTACCAGGCGCAACTCTTCTCGCCGCAGATTGCCCTGGCGCACGGCCCAGGGCTGCGGTGGTCCATTTCCAGGCCAACCCACGCAGGCGACATCGGTCTCGGTGCCAGCGGGCAGTATGTTTTGCCACAGGACGAGGTCAGTGCGGACGTGGGCGCTGAGTTGCAGACCGTTGCTCTGCGCCTGGGTGCCGAACTGCGAGAGCGGCTGGGGGCGCTCGCATCCCTGGCGGCTGGGCTGGGCGGTGGCGTGGACGCCGTCCACGTGAAGCCACGCCAAGGACAGCTCGGCGTGGCCACGCTGACGAACGCGCATTGGACCGCGGTCACCGTGCTGCGTGCCGAGCTGCGCGCGACGGTTGAGCTGGGGAGGCAACTTGGGCTATCGCTCGCGTCGTCGGTGGAATGGGATCCGGTCAAGCGGCACTACGATGTTTCGGGTATCGACGGCACCGCCGCTATTGTTCAGCCCTACACCGTGCGCCCCGGTCTTTCGCTTGCGTTGGAGTGGCCATGAAAGCCGGTTGTCTTTGTCGTCTTTGCCTTTGTCTTGCGGCGCTCGTCGCGAATGCATGCGGCGGCGGCGAGTTGCTCGGCTCGGTGGATCGCACTGTCTCTTCCGCCACGGCTGGCAGCGTGCCGGATGGCTTGCCCCGGCGACTGATGGTCGGGCTTTACGCCGAGCACGGCGACACATGGATGGGATCGAGCGGTGTGCCCTGGGACGCACGCTTCCGCTTTTTTGCGAGAGGATGGAGCAACAATTTCGGTACCGAAAGCGACGATGGCGCGTGGGCGACCACGTACATGAACGAGGCCGACGCGCACGGCGAAGTCCCGGTGTTGGCATACATCGAGCTCATGGGCACGCCGGGTAGCGATGATGTGCTCAAGATCCAGGACGCCACGACCATGGCGACCTACTTCGCGCATTTCAAACTGTTGATGCAGCGGGTGCGGGATTTCGGCAAACCGGTGGTGGTGCTGCTGGAGAACACGGCCTTTGGATACATCGAGATCGGCGTTCGCCACGACCCGACGGCGAGCGCCGCCGTGGCCTCCAGTGGAGTTGCAGAGCTTGCCGATTTGCCCAACACCGTCGCGGGTTGGGGCCTGGCTTTTCTGCGCTTGCGCCATTCGGTTGGCGCGATGAACGCGAAGTTGGCCATCGACGTGGCGCCATGGGCATCGGGACTTGACGTTCTCTACGTGGACAGCGGCGTGCCCCTGCCACCCGAGGTGGATCGAGCGTGGGCGTTCCTGGGCCCCATGGGCCTTTGGCCGAACGCCACCGGCGACACCTACGATCTGCTGTCGCAGCATGTTTCTGACGACGACTTCGACTACTCCAAGCTCGTGCTGGGCAAGGATGTTTGGTGGGATGCCTCGGATGCCGCGTCCGCGAGCACGCGTAGCTTCACACGCTACTTGGCGTGGCTGACCCTGTGGAACCAGCGGGCCGCGCGACGTTGGGTGCTATGGGAAGTTCCCGTCGGTAATTCCAATCACCTCGACGCCGACAACGTGGGCCAGGCGCGCGGCGGTTACCGCGACAATCGGGTCGAGTGGATCTTCGGCGTGTCGGGTGACGGGCATCGCCTGTCTCTCGCCCAGGCCGGCGTCAGCATGGTCCTGTGTGGGCTGGCCGCCACGGCGCAGGCATCGGTGACGAACGACTACGACGCCGACGGGCAGCTCTTCATGCGGACGCACGCTGGTGCTTTCCTGAAATCAGGCGGACTGACGCTGCCCTGATTTGCGCATTGACTTAACCACGACAATGCAACCGCCGGACGCAAGTGCTGGCACGGGTCTTCGCATTTTTTGGGATTCCTCCGCCTGGCATGCCCGGAAGGCAACCCTGCACAAACGTTTCTCGTTCACCATGAACTAATCTGCGCGTTCAGGAACCGCTCGATCAGTCATCCCGGAGAAGACCCGCTCGCCGAGCTAGTCGATAGCAATCGGCGAGGAGCTCCGCTCTTCAAATCGAATCAACCCCAATCCCCAGGTGACACGTGAGATTCACGATCCGACCATTAACGAATTGCCTTCTGCCCTTGGTGGCCACAACGGCGTTCTTGGCCGGCTGCAGTCAATCAAACACGGTGACGCCCCAAAGCGGCGGGACGACGGGTAGAGGTGGCGTCGGTGGGAATGCAGGAGCTGGTGGATCGTCCATCGCGGCAGCGGGCGGATCAGGCGGCACGCCGGCCGCCCAGGGCGGCGGCGGGATTTCATCTTCGGGTGGGAATTCGAAGGGAGGATCGGGCGGCAACGGGGCCGGAGGGATGCCCGCCTCGGGTGGCCGCGCGGGCAGCGGCGGTGCTGCGGGCGGAGGCGCGGGCGGCGCTGCACCGAGCGGAGGACAAACCGGCGCGGGCGGATCGCCAGACATCGATGGAGGCCAGCCGAGCGGTCCTCGGCTGGTCCAGAACTTCAACCAGTCGTGGAAGTTCAAGCGCTCTGACGTGACCGGCGCCGACGCCACCAGCTTCGACGATTCGTCGTGGGACAACATCGGTCTGCCCCACTCGTTCAACCTGCCCACCTTTGTCAACGCGAAGTTCTACGCCGGCTATGGCTGGTACAGGAAGCACTTCACCGTCCCCGACTCGTGGTCCGGCAAGAATGTGTTTCTCGAGTTCCAGGCTGCCTTCGACCAAGCGCAGATCTACGTCAACGGCACGAAGGTCGGCGAGCACATCGGCGGCTACAACGGGTTCTCCATCGACATCACCTCCGCCATCAAGACCGGCGACAACGTCGTGGCAGTTCGCTTGAACAACAACTGGAACGCGCAGATCCCACCCATTACCGGCGATCACACCTTCCAGGGCGGCCTGTATCGAAACGTGTTCATCGTGGTCACCGACCCGCTGCACATCACCTGGTACGGAACCTGGGTCACGACCCCCACGCTGGCCACGAACACGGGCTCGTCCAGCACCGTGTCCATCAAGACCGAGGTACAGAACAACCGCTCGGCTGCGGTCAAGGCCACGCTGAAGACCGATATCGTCGACAAGGACGGCAAGGTGGTCACCACGCTTTCGACTTCGCAGCAGATTGATGCGGGCAAGACGGTGACCATCGAGCAGACCACGCCCGCCATTAGCACCCCCTCGCTGTGGCACCCCGACCATCCCACCATGTACAAGGCGTTGTCCTATCTCTCCGATGACAGCGGGACAGTGGACACCTTCACCACGCCCTTCGGGTTCCGCTGGACCAGCTGGACTGCGGACAAGGGTTTCTTCCTGAACGGCGAGCACTATTGGATCCACGGGGGCAACGTCCATCAGGATCACGCCGGCTGGGGTATCGGCGTGAGCGACTCGGCCCTCTACCGCGACGTCAAAATGGTCAAGGACGCGGGCATGAACTTCATTCGCGGCTCGCACTATCCCAAGGCGCCGGCCTTCGCCGACGCCTGCGATCAGCTGGGCATCCTGTTTTGGTCGGAAAACTGCTTCTGGGGCGGCTTCGGCGGCGGCCCGGGAGGCTGGTCGTATAGCGGCTCCTACCCGAGCTCCGCATCCGACGGAGACTCGTACGACGCCAACGTCCTAGCCAGCCTGACCGACATGATCCGCATCCATCGCAATCACCCGAGCATCATCGTGTGGAGCATGGGCAACGAGGACTTCTTCAACGGCAGCGGCTCTGCGGACAGAGTGAGCGCGCTGCTCAAGAAAGAGGTCGCCTTGACCCACGAGCTGGATCCCTCGCCCACCGGACGCCCCGCGGCCATCGGCGGGGCACAGTCGAAGATTGCCGGCACGGAGGCCGGCACGCTGGGCGACATCGCCGGCTACAACGGCGACGGCACCGGCTACAACAACCCCGGCATCCCCAACATGGTCTCAGAGTACGGCGCTGACGTCAGCTCGACTCGGCCGGGCAACTACGATCCCGGTTGGGCGAACCTGATCGTATCGAACGGAACGGCTGCCCAACCCGCGTGGCGCAGCGGAATCTCCCGGTGGTGCATGTTCGACTACTCCAGCCAGATGAGCGCGCAATACATCAACTCGGGCATCATCGATAACTTCCGCATCCCCAAGCGAGCGTACTACTGGTATCGAAACGCCAACCTCAATGTAGCACCGCCCACTTGGCCAGCCGCTGGCACGGCCGCGGGCTTGAAGCTCACGTCGAGCACCGCGACGCTCTCCGCGGTGGACGGCACGCAGGACGCGTGGCTTTACGTCACCGTCGTGGACGCCAGCGGCACGGCGATCAGCAACACTGCAACCGTGACACTCACGATCAAGTCCGGACCGGGCGAATTCCCGACCGGACCGAGCATCACCTTTACCCCACCGGGTGGCGGCTCGGCGTCGGACATCGCGATTCGCGACGGCCAAGCCGCGATCGAGTTTCGGACCTACTACGCCGGCACGACAGTCATCGAGGCTACTGCCTCGGGCTTGACGAGCTCCAGTGTCACCATCACGTCGCAGGGAAGCCCAGCCTGGGTTGAGGGAACTACGCCCAAGGTAGCGCCGCGCCCGTACAGTCCGTAATCGCCAGTACGCTCTGAACTCAGCGATGGCGGAGACGCTCCTTGCAAAGTCAAAAACGCTTGCTGCCCTGAAACGATCGTCATCTTGCCGTCACTAGCTTGGAGACAACACACAGAGGTTCCCATGTCGCCAAGAATGACCGCTCTTCGTACGAGACCAATCGCCGTTCGATGCCTCGCTCTGGCAGCCTTGAGCGTTACCTATTTTTTGACAGGTTGTGAGTCGAGCAACACGACCCTCCACGGGAAGACTGATGCCGGCCAGTCGGGCGGAAAGGACGCCAGCAGCAGCGGCACCGGCGGCACGAACGGCACCGGTGGAAACATCGGCACCGGCGGCAACACGTCGCTGCCTGGCAACGCCTGCACCGAAGCCGGCGGGTCGTGCGTCGCTGTCGCGCCGGGAAGCTGCCCGGGCGTCACCCTATCTTCTTTGTCGTGCGGCTCGGGGATTGGCTCGATCTGCTGCATGCCCGGCGGGGCTGGCGGGACAGGTGGAGCCAGCAGCAGCGGCGGAGCCGGAGGCAGCGCTGGCCGCGGCGGCAACAGCGGATCTGGCGGCAGCACGGGCCGCGGCGACGCCAGCGGATTTGGCGGCACGAACGGAAACGGTGGCGCGAGCGGCACCGGAGGTAACACCTCGGTCCCCGTCACCACTTGCACCGAAGCTGGCGGCACGTGCGTCGGCGTCTTTCCCGGAAGCTGTGCCTCCGGCACCATGAATCCGTCGTTGTCCTGTGGCTCGGGCGTTGGCTCCGCGTGCTGCATTTCCGGTGGGGGCGGCGGACGCGGCGGCAACAGCGGAGTCGCGGGCCAAGGTGGCCACGCAGCGGGCGGCGCCAACGGCCAGGGCGGGACGGGCGGGCGAGGAACGGAACCGCAAGCGGCTGCCTGTGAAAAGGCCGGAGGGATCTGCATGGAACAGGGCACGTGCGTGAGCCAAGGCGGCAGCGTGGCTGCTGAGAGCCCGGCCGGCTGCCAATTCAGCGACGGGCCCGCGGAGTGCTGCATCACCCCTGCGCCGAAGCCGAACCCCACGACCTGCGCCGAGGCCGGCGGGACTTGTGCTTCAATCTCTGGATGCCTAATGGCGGGCGGCTACTTCACGGCGACCAACTATGACTGCTCTTTCCCGGTCAGCTGTTGCGTCCCCAATGCGACTTGCGGTGCTCCGACCATCGAGTGTTGCGGGAACGGCGTCGTCTACAATGCCGCTTGTCAGGGCGGACAGTTCGTCTGTGTGGTCGGATCGCCCGTACCCCGAGGTACCTGCAAGGTCTGACTTCCTGGTCGACGAGCCGCTACGGTGATTGGGCTGCCTGATGCTCGCTCTCGCTGTAGCCGATGGCAGACACCGCTCCACGCCGGGAATCTCGATGGCGGCAAACGCAAGCGCCGGAAGCGCGGTGCCAGAAATCGCACGGAATGCGCAGCCGCGGCGACGTTGGCGTACACATTTCTACGGAATGTCTGCGTACACAGTCACGTTGTTCGCGTTTCTTGGAATTCCTCGGGAAGGGCGCGCGAAGAGCCTTTGCACCTCTATCGTATGTGGTACCTAGCTACATTCAGGAGGCAAACGTATGATCCGCCAATTGACCATCCTTGTGCTATTGGGCCTGCCCGCGATAGTTCCCGTGCGGGCAATGGGCATGGCCAGCGCCGAGCTTTATGGCACACAGGCGCACACCTATGGTCGCTTCGAGGCACGCATCCAACACGCGCCCGGTGACGGTGTTGTCAGCTCGTTCTTCCTGTGGAAGGAAGGTTCCGAGGTTGCAGGGGCGTATTGGAATGAGATTGACTTCGAGAAGGTTGGCGCCAACTGCGAGATGCACACCAATGCCTATTATGGCAAACCAGCGGCACAACACACGCAGATAAACCCCATGCCGGGCAAAACCTGCGCTGAGTATCACGATTATCGAATCGAGTGGACGCCAACCTACATCGCGTGGTCCGTCGACGGCAGCGAATTCCGGCGCGACACGGGCGATACGGCAACTGCCTTCAGCCAGAATGCATCGGCTGGCATGACGATGCATTTCAACCTATGGCCCGGCAACTCCAGCTTCGGCGGCAACATCAACAACACGACCCTGCCCGTGCACGAGTACATCAGTTGGGTGCAGTACTCCTCGTATGACAATGGAAATTTCCAAGTGCAGCAGCGCGACGAGTTCCAGGATTCTACAATTCCGGCGGGCTGGGCAGTCGGCAACTGGGCCTCGGCCTACAATCTCTCGACACACAGTCCGCAGAACGTGAGTTTCGTCGACGGGATCGCCGTATTGTCACTGACCGCCGACAACGCTACAGGTAATCCGGGAACGCCACCCACCGACGACGGTACAAGTGGAACCTCGAACGATGATGGTGGCACTGGAAATACTTCAAGCTCGACAGGAGGCTCTTCAGGCACTGGGAGTAGTAGCTCCGGCGGCTGCGCCATGATGTCCCTTTCGCCCAAAGACGGTCGAGGATTCTCCTGTATTCTGATGGTGGCGGTTTGTTTCGTCCTTGGTCGCGCGAGATGGCGCGACTTTCTGACAGCCTTGAGGCGGCGTTTTTGTTGAAAGCGGCTCTCCGTTTGGATTCGAACACACGGCGCGAAAGGTGTGCCGTCTTGCGCGCAGCGGTCTTACTGGTCACAGCACTCGTCGTTTCAATCACGTTGATCGCGTGCTCGGGTTCGGCGTCGCCGAGCGGAAGTGCCGGTGAGGGCGGCAACCTGGGCGGGCAGAGCGGCAGCTTGGCGTACGGGTACGATGCAGGCGGCCTCGGCGGATGGGCCGCGGCGGCCATCGACGGCGGGGCTTGGGCACCGTCCACCGGTTGCGTCGCCCGGGCCTCGGCCCTGGTTGCCGCGATGACGCCGGCACAGCGCTATGGCCAAATGACCACCGTCGACAGCAACGGTCTCACGGTGAACGAAGCGACCACGCAGCTCCTCGGCTCGGTATTCAGCGGGGGCAATTCAGATCCCTCGTCGGGCAACCAGAGCACCGACTGGACGCACCTGGTTTCGTCGTACCTGAACATCACGAACGGCTACAATCCCCACTCTGGGTTGCTCTATGGCATTGACGCCATCCACGGGAACAACAACGTACAAGGCGCGGTGATTTTTCCCCACCACATCGGGCTCGGGGCGTCGAGGAATGCCGCCCTGGTGGAACAAGTCGGTCGTATCACCGCGCTGGAGATGCTGGGCGTAGGCATCAACTGGGCCTTCGCGCCCACTGTGGCACCAGCACGCGACATCCGCTGGGGACGCACCTATGAATCGTTCGGCGAGAGCCCCGTCCTGGCCGGAGAGCTCGGAGCCGCCGAGGTCCGTGGCCTGCAAAACGGTAAGTTGGGCAACTCGCAGAGTGTGTTGGCTGGCGCCAAACACTACGCTGGCGACGGCGACACCGATGGTGGCAAGAATGCCGGCAACGTGACCTCGCTCGACGAGGAGGGCTTCCGCGAGCTTGCCATCCAACCCTACTTGCCGTCCATCGCAGCTGGGGTGGGATCGATCATGATCAGCTACAGCAGCTACCAAGGGACCAAGATGACGGCTTCAAAAGAGTGGCTCACCGACGTGCTCAAGGGCGAGCTCGGCTTTCAGGGGTTCCTGGTTTCCGACTGGGATGCCGTCAGCCAACTGTCCGGTAGTTGGAACGAGCAAGTGACGACGGCCATCAATGCCGGACTCGACATGGTGATGCTGTCCCATTCAAGCGGCGCCCACACCGCCGCGGATTTTGCGAAGGCCTTGTCCTCATTGGTCGCCTCCGGCGACATTTCTGAAGGTCGGATCGATGATGCCGTTCGCCGCATCCTGACCATCAAGTGTGAAATGGGATTGCTCGATGGCGACACCAGCATGGATGCCAACCTTACGGCAGCCATCGGGTCGGCCGAGCACCGGGCGGTGGCGAGGGACGCGGTTCGCCAGTCGCTGGTGTTGCTCAAGAACGACGGCACATTGCCCTTGCCCAAGAGCCTCTCGCGTATCCACGTTACCGGCAGCGGTGCCGATTCTCTGGTCAAGCAGTGTGGCGGCTGGACCCTCGGATGGCAGGGACTGGGAACGGATGGAGCGGCGACCGCCACCACGACAGGTACGACAGTCTTGGCTGCGGTCAAGAGTCTGTTCGCGGGCAGTGGCACCACCGTGACCACGTCTACGGACGGCAGCGGTGCCGCGGGCGCGGACCGCGCTATCGTCGTGGTCGGAGAAACGCCCTATGCCGAGGGGCAGGGCGACAACGCGAACCCCACTCTTTCGAGCGCGGACTTTGCGACCATCGCCAAGGTGAAAGCCGCCAATGTCCCCTTCGTGGTGGTGCAGTTCTCGGGCCGGCCGCTCATCCTCACCGACGGCAGCGGCAATTCGGCGCTCGATCAGTCCAATGCCTTCGTCGCGGCCTGGCTGCCGGGCAGCGAGGGCGAGGGCATCACCGACGTGCTCTTCGGTGACTACCGCCCTGCCGGTCAGCTCAGCTTCACCTGGCCGGCCCGTGTCTCGCAAATCCCCATCCACGACGGCGACGGACAGACGCCGCTGTTTCCGCTTGGCTTCGGGCTCGTCTATCCCTAGCGCAAGGAGGCGAAGGAAGATGCGCCCAGGCACTTCTAGGCAAGACGTCGGAATTCGATCCATTTTATCGGGAATCCTTGCTCTTAATGGTCCTCCGGCGATGCCCCGTTGGGGTAGAGTTCGCCGTTAGTGTGCTGGTCGGCGAGCCCCTCGCGCCGTCGGACTCGTGACCTACGCAGAACGTGACTCTAGTGACCTCTCCAAGCGCGACGGCCGAGAGGAACCTGAACAAGGTTCCCTTCTTGGGGAAGCTTTCGTATGCGATGGGCGGCACGTCCGACATCTTCGGGCACTGGCTCTACAACGCTTTGGCCAACCCGGTCTTCGTTACGTTTCGCGGTCTGTCGCCCACCGCCGTGAGCAGCGCCGTTGGTGCCGCGCGGATGGTCGACGCCTTCACCGATCCGTTGTTCGGGTGGCTTTCGGACAATGCGCGGACGAAACACGGCAGGCGGCGCCCCTTCATTCTCCTTGGCTCGCTCCTCGCGGGGCTGGCCTTGCCGTGCCTTTTTCTCGCGCCAAAGAGCTTCAGTCACGAGCATGTGCTCTGGTTCATGCTCATCTCGGCCACCCTGAACGCGGCCTTCCTCAGCGCCGGCACCATGGCACACCAGAGTCTCGGATCCGAGCTCACGCCGTCGTACCACGAGCGAACGAGCATCATGGCTTGGAAAGCATCCTTGCAGAAGCTCTCCGGAATCATCACCGCGTCCGGTTTCTGGTTCGCGACCTTGCCGATGTTCGACGACTCCGCCACCGGAAAGCCGGACATCGCGCGAGGTGCGACGTGGCTGGCCACGATCTGCGGCGCGATCATGATCGCGTCGGGCTTCATGAATTTCTTCTTCGTGCGAGAGCCCTACTACGAGAAGGCGAAGCACCAAAAGAAGGTCCCGTTCTTCCGGACCTTCACCGGCACGTTCCGCTGCAAGCCGTATCTCGTCCTTCTGGGTGTCGCCTTCGCCTATGCGATTCCCACAGGCCTCGTCGGCTCGCTCGGGTACTACGCCACGACGTACTACGTGTGTCCTCACGACCTGCACGCCGCTGCCCGCATCACGTTGTATTCCGGCATCGCCTATGCGTTGCTGGGCATCGCCGGTGTCCCGCTGGCTGCCAGGTTCTCGCGCGTCTTCGGCAAGAAATGGGCCCTGACGTACACGTTGATGACGGGCTTGCTGGCCTTCGGGTCGACGTGGTGGATGTTCACACCGACGTCTCCTTGGCTGAGCGTTCTGTGCGCCGGATTCAACGGATTTTCGGCGGCAGGTCTGTGGGTCGTGCTTCCGTCCATGTGCGCTGACGTTGTTGACTACGACGAGCTTCGCAGTGGGAAACGTCTTGAAGGCGCCTTTGCGTCCTCGTTCGCGTGGGTACTCAAAGTTGGAATGTCCGCCGCCATGTTCATCGTCGGACCGCTGCTCGATTACGTGACCGGATTCGATCCCAAGCTCGCGAACCAGTCGCCAGAGACAATCTGGTGGATTCGAGCGCTATTCACAGGGATTCCGGTGTTTGCGCTGGTCGCGGCTCTCGGGCTCGCACAATTGTTTTCTTTGACCGAGGCGAAGATGGCGACCGTACGCCTAGAGCTCGAAGCTCGACGGGGCGCCGTATAACCGGAGAAGGACGTGAGACTCGAGCTGCCACCGCTGGGAATCGAAGTTGGACCTTGTGGCCTCTTCATGAGCAGCGGCAAAGGGACACATCCGGATCGGGTGTTGAACGACTACGAGCTGATCGTCGTCCGCCGAGGCACGCTGTCGATTTGGGAAAACGATGTCCGCTTCGACGTCCCACCCGGTCATGCGCTGATCCTGTATCCGAGAAGACGGCATCGGGGCGCTACCGCGTTCGCGCGCGATCTGTCGTTTTACTGGATCCATTGGGTCTTCAAGCCACCGGCAATCGCCGAACGCATTCTCGACGTTCCGCAACTCCTCGAAGTTCAGCGCCCCGAATACATCGCCGAGCTCTTTCACCGTCTTCTCGACGATAGGGAATCGCAGAAGATCGATCCGTACTACGCGGCGCTGATGCTGTGGCAAATCCTGCTCGAGGTGCACCGAGCACCGGTCGAGCCAGAAGTACGCCGCGGTTCCGTCTTGGCGGGCCGAGCCGAGGCGTACATCATCAACCATCTGGCTGAGCGCCTGTCCACAGCTCGCATTGCGCGCGCCCTCCGCATCAACCCGGATTACCTGAACCGCGTGTTCCGCGACGTGCACCACATGACAATGACCCAGTATCTTCATCGCAGACGGCTGTCGGACGCGGTCAAGCTGCTTCGCGAATCCACCGACTCGGTCGCCGAGATTGCCTCGACGTGCGGTTATTCGACAGTGGCGCACTTTCGCCGCATGTTCGAGAGGCTCAACGGCCTGTCACCCCGGGAGTATCGCCGGCTCCATGCGCGGGCATTCGTGAATGCACGGTAGCGCTTCTTGGCGTGAGGCTGACACCTAGGCTCCTGTGTGAGGAGGTGAGCTATTCTCGCTGACGGAATCCCGACCTCCAGGAGGTGCTGATGAAAAGTCGCTTTACGATCGTTCTTCTTTGGAATTGGCTCTGACTGCTGACTGTCAATTACATTCACCCCGGTACGACAATTACATCGCCCCATTGTTGTCGGGGATAGTTGTCGCTGCTTGATCGGTAGTTGTCATAGTTGTCGCTGGGGTGGTGACACCTC
>Ga0265324_10001184_pt1 | contig 15538 bp, 9 predicted proteins | sample 41419metaG_FD_198634 | JGI IMG/M metagenome (GOLD analysis project Ga0265324, IMG submission 198634) | Rhizosphere microbial communities from Carex aquatilis grown in University of Washington, Seatle, WA, United States - 4-14-19 metaG | ecosystem: Host-associated > Plants > Roots > Rhizosphere >...
CGGCGTCGGCGTCGATCACGTGCTGGTCGAAGATCTCGTCGGTGTCGCGCATCAGCAGGGCAGTGACCACCGGCAGGGCGTGGGCGCCCATGGCGGCGATGGTCGCGACGTCGCCCGCGATCCCTCCCGCGCCGCTGGCATCGCTCGCGTTGAAGCTCAGAATGCAGGCGGGTGCACTCGCTTCATCTGCGATTTCGTCGGGCGTTTCCGCGCCGGGGGGGAGGTCCATTGCCATGTCCGGTGTGGGCGAACTTGTGAAGCTTGCCCGGAAAATGTGATTAGTTTGGCCCTTAACGCGTCGTTAACCGCTCGGGGCCGTGGCTACAATCCAGACGATTGTAGTGACCCTGAACGCGAACGACTGTGAACGAACCTCAAACCTGGATGTGCTTGATCTGCGGCTGGATCTACGACGAGGCTGCCGGCGACGCTGAAACTGGTTTGTTGCCGGGAACCCCCTGGGCAGCCGTCCCCATGAACTGGACGTGCCCGGAGTGCGGGGCACGCAAGGAAGACTTCGAGATGGTCCGCATCTGATGGAAGAACCCACGATGGCGCATGTTCTGAACGAGAGCTTCGATGGCTGACGCCACGCCGGCCCCCACCGCCGCCCCGGCGCTGCCCGCGGTGCGCGTGCTCGTGATCGACGACAGCAACACGATCCGGCGCAGCGCCGAGATCTTCCTGCGCCAGGGCGGGCACGAAGTCGTGCTGGCCGAGGACGGCTTCGACGCGCTGGCCAAGGTCAACGACCACACCCCCGACCTGATCTTCTGCGACATCCTGATGCCGCGGCTCGACGGCTACCAGACCTGCGCGATCATCAAGCGCAACCCGCGCTTCGCCGCGGTGCCGGTGATCATGCTGTCGTCCAAGGATGGCGTCTTCGACAAGGCGCGCGGCCGGATGGTGGGCTCCGAGGATTACCTGACCAAGCCTTTCACGAAGGAGCAGCTCCTGCGCGCGGTGGCCCAATACCATCCGGCTCGACTTCTCCCGGAGCAGTAAGAGTTTCCCTCCCGGGCATTTCCGGCCGCGACGAGCGACCGGTGGTCGACGGGCCATAAGCGCAACCCAGGCGCGTTTCAAGGACACACCATGCCGATCCAGCACATTCTCCTGGTCGATGATTCGAAGACCGAATTGGCTTATCTCTCCGACCTGCTCGCCAAGCGCGGCTTCACCGTGCGCACCGCGGAGAATGGCGAAGACGCGATGAAGCGGCTGGCCGAGGGCAAGCCCGACCTGATCCTGATGGACGTCGTGATGCCCGGCACCAACGGCTACCAGCTGACCCGCTCGATCACCCGCGACCCGCGCTACTCGGACGTGCCGGTGATCATGTGCACCAGCAAGGGCCAGGAAACCGACCGCGTCTGGGGCCTGCGCCAGGGCGCGCGCGACTACGTCGTCAAGCCCGTCGACACCGACGACCTGATGGCCAAGATCAAGTCGCTGGGCTGATCGCCCCCCGGCTGACCCGACCTTCACGCACGTCAAAACGGCACGCACCCTTCCATGGCCAACAAAGATGCCCTGCGCGACCTGCAAACCCGGCTGGCGAGCCGCCTGCAAGCCGCCAAGACGCAGCCGCGCGCACGAGGCTGGCTCGCCGTCGAGTGCGCCGGCCTCGGCCTGCTGCTGCCGCTGGCCCAGGCCGGCGAGATCTTTCCGCTGCGCGCGCTGCTGAAGCTGCCGCACGCCAAACCGTGGATGACCGGCGTGGCGCAGCTGCGCGGCGATCTCTACACGGTCATCGACCTCGCGGCCTTCCTGGGCCTGCGCGCGCCGAAGGCCAACGACCCGGCGGCCCTCGACGGCCAGCTGGTGATGCTGGCGCCGTCGCTGCAGGTCAACGCCGCGCTGCGCGTCGACCGACTGGCCGGCCTGCGCGGCGAAGAACAGATGACGCGCGAGGCCGAGTCGGCCGAGAGCGTCGGTGCCCGGCCCGCATTCGCGGCCGGTCGCTGGAAGGACGCGCAGGGCGCGTCCTGGCAGGAAATCGATCTGGGAGCGCTGGCCGTCGACGGCGCGTTCCTCGATGTGATGAGCTGAAGAGGGTCCGCTTGCAACGACGCGCCGTGCCAGCGGCGCCAAGGCACGCAGTGCGTCGGGCAACCGTTCGGGATTAGTTGGGATTTGAAATCTAGCGTGAAGAGGGCGAGATGAACTTGTCAGACCAGAACAACGGCAACGTGCTCAAGCAGCATGGCGCCCACACCGAGGGCGGCCTCGAGAACGTCTATCCTCCCGTCGCTTCGGACTCCGGCGCTCGCGCGCGCGAGTCGGCGCTCGCGGACGTCGATCTCGGCGACCCGGTCGATTCGCACAGGCAATCGCTGCACGATTCCCACGACGGCCCCGGCGCCGGCCACGCCGAGCACGCGACGCATGCGTTGTCGGCCGGCGGCGCGGTGCCCACGCTCGACCTGGACGTCCACACGATGGGCCACTCGGCCTTTCCGCTGGACGGCGCGGGCCCGGGCCAGGACGACGAGGGCGTCGCCCACTCCCAGAACAACCTGGCCGTCGACCTGCCGCTCGAGGGCCCGGACACGGCCTCGATGACGGCTTCGACGATCATGCCCGACCACGGCAGCGACGCCGCGCCCACGCGCCTGCTCGACGCCGAGCCGGCCGAGGCCGAGGCCGAGGCCTCCGACGAGGACAACACCGGCCTGCCGCTGATCGGGCGCCGGTCGATCAACTACCAGCAGCGCTTCGTGATCACGCTGGCCGGCCTGGGCTTCGTCGGCCTGCTGTTCGGCGGCTACGGCGCCATCGCCTCGGCCAACGCCCACGCGAAGCAGGTGGAAGCCACCGGTGCGGCGCTGATGCAGTCGCAGCGGCTGGCCAAGTCGGTCTCGCAGGCCATGATCGGCAGCCCGGCGGCCTTCCCTGAAGTCAAGGAATCCGGCACGGTGCTGGCCACCGACGTGCGCGGCCTGAGCGCCGGCAACGACGTCGTCGGCGCGGTGCCGTCCGGCGCCCAGGACACGGTGCAGCCGCTGCTGCCGCTGGTCGACCGGGCCGAGAAGAACGCCAACATCGTGCTGGCCCAGCAGAAGACGCTGACCCAGGTGGGCCAGGCGCTGCGCACCATCAACCGCCAGTCGTCCGACCTGCTCGAGACCGCGGAAACGGTGTCGTCGCTGAAGCTGCAGGGCGGTGCCTCGGCGGCCGAGATCTCGGCCGTCGGCCAGCTCGTGATGCTGACGCAGCGCATCGGCAAGAGCGCCAACGAATTCCTGACCTACGAAGGCGTGAGACCGGAGGCGGTGTTCCTGCTCGGCAAGGACTTGAACACCTTCCGCGAGATCGCCGATGGCCTGCTGCAGGGCAACGCCGACCTGCGCCTGCCCGGCACCAAGGAGCCCGCCACGCGCGAGCGCCTGGAGCAGCTGATCGCCCAGTACGAGCAGACCCGCAGCCAGTCCAGCGCCATCCTGGCCAACCTCCAGGGCCTGGTCGCCGCGCGCGAGGCGCAGGCGCAGATCGTGGGCGACAGCGAACCGCTGCGCAAGGGCCTGGAAGGCGTGCAGAGCCGCCTCGACCAGATCGGCGGCGTGTCCATCGGCTACCTCGTCGCCATCGTCGCCGCCGCCGGCCTGCTGCTGCTGGGTGCCCTGGGCATCCTGCGACTGTTCGTCGTGCAGCAGCGCCAGCAAGCCCGGGACGCCGACGACAAGCGCCGCGACGCCGACGCCCGCCAGCGCGAGGCCCAGCGCGTCAACGACGCCAACCAGGCCGCCATTCTCCGGCTGATGAACGAACTGCAGTCGGTCGCCGAAGGCGACCTGACCCAGCAGGCGACGGTGACCGAGGACATCACGGGCGCCATCGCCGACTCGGTGAACTACACCGTGGAAGAGCTGCGCACCCTGGTGGCCCAGGTGCAGGGCACCGCCAACCGGGTGACCGACACCACCGGCCAGGTCGAACAGACCTCCACCGAGCTGCTGGCGGCGTCCACCGAACAGCTGCACGAGATCCGCGAGACCGGCGAGTCGGTGCTGCAGATGGCCGGCCGAATCAACGACGTGTCGCAACGCGCCCAGGAAACCGTGGCAGCCGCCCAGCAGTCCTTGACCGTGACGCAGACCGGCCGCCGCGCGGTGCAGGACGCCATCGAGGGCATGAACTCGATCCGCGACCAGATCCAGGAAACCTCCAAGCGGATCAAGCGCCTGGGCGAATCGTCGCAGGAGATCGGCGAAATCACCGAGCTGATTTCCGACATTACGGAACAGACGAACGTGCTGGCCCTGAACGCCGCCATCCAGGCCGCCTCGGCCGGCGATGCGGGTCGCGGCTTCTCGGTCGTCGCGGAAGAAGTGCAGCGACTGGCCGAACGCTCCGGCGACGCCACGCGCCAGATCGCGGCGCTGGTCAAGGCCATTCAGACCGACACCGGCGATGCCGTGGCCGCCATGGAACGCTCCACGCAGGGCGTGGTGCAGGGTGCGCAACTGTCCGACGCGGCCGGCGCCGCGCTGGTCGACATCGACCGTGTGACGCGCGAACTGTCCACGCTGGTGGAAAGCATCTCGACGCAGGCGCAGAGCGAAGCGCAGTCCGCCAACGTCGTGGCCTCCAACATCCAGCACATCTTCGCCGTGACGGAGCAGACCGGCGACGGCACGCGGTCGACTGCGCAGATCGTGCGCGAGCTGTCGCGCACGGCCGAGGAATTGCGCCAGTCGGTGTCCCGGTTCAAGATCAGCTGACCCCCCCACGCTCCATGAGTGAGGCCTTCACGCACCCGCTGGTCGCCGCCCCCCGAGGCAGGGCCCTGTTCGCCACCGTGGCGAGCCAGGGCAGTTCCTGCACGCAGGGGGCCGCGGCCGGCCGGCGCCGTTTTGGCTGCTATCCCGTCGGTGGCTGACCGACCTTGGGCGCGCTCGACGAGTGCGCGCGCTGGAGATGACGTTGAGTGAACAAGTAGCGCACGCAGTGCCTGCAGACCTGAGCACGTTGGCCTGGGTGGCCGACGAGCTTCGCCGTACCCTCGACAACGCCCACAAGGCGTTGCGGCGCCAGGTGCGCGACACCGAGACCGCGCCGCAGGGCACCGAGATCGACGGCAGCGCTTCGGCCGCGTTGACGCAGGCCCGCGCGCTGTTCCACCAGGGCGCCGGCGCCCTCGACATGGTCGGCCAGGGCGAGGGCGCGCGCATGCTGCGCGCCAGCGAGCAGGCCGTCGTGCGCCTCGCGCAGAAGCCGCGCCTGCTCGACGCCACCGCTGCCACGACCATCGAACGCTCGTCGTTCGCGCTGCTCGATTTCCTGCGCCGCCGGCTGTCCGGCAAGGACGTGTCGCCGCTCGCGCTGTTCCCGCAATACCGCGAGGTGCAGACGCTCGCCGGTGCCGACCGCATCCATCCGGCCGACCTCTGGCAGGCCGACGCGCCCGCGCAGGGCGCGCAGCTGGCCGACATCGCCCCGTCGCTCGTGAAGGCCTCCGCCGCCACGCACCCGATGGCGCTCAAGCCCGACGCCGATACCCGTGGCCGCATGGAGCAGTGCATGCTCGCGCTGCTGCGCGGCCCGGTGGGCCCGGCCGCCACCCAGATGAGCCAGCTGTTCGCCGGCCTGGCCGCGGGCAGTTCCGGCAAGCTGTCGGGCCTGTGGTCCGTGGCCGCCGCCTTCTTCGAGGCGCAGGCCCAGGGCCGGCTGGCGGCCGACGTCTACAGCAAGCGCCTCACGTCGCGCCTGCTGGCCCAGGTGCGCCTGGCCGAGCGCGGCCAGGCCGAGGTCTCCGACCGCCTCACCCAGGACCTGTTGTTCTTCTGCGCCCGGGCGCTGCCGGGCGACGACGCCAAGGCGCCGCGCCTGGTGGCCGTGCGCAAGGCCTTCGCCCTCGGCACCCAGGCGCCGGTGGACTACGAGCAGGAAGCGCTCGGCCGCTACGACCCGGCGCTGATCCCGCTGGCGCGTCGCCGCGTCGAGGCGCTCAAGGAATCGTGGTCGTCGGCCACCGCCGGGCAGTCCGGCCTCGCGTCCAGCCTGCGCGAGCAGGCCACGCTGGTGGCCGACTCGGTGCGCAAGCTCCATCCCGAGGGCGAGCACATGGCGCGCGCCCTCGACGCCGCGGTCACCCAGGTGGCCGACGGCAGCGTCGTGCCGTCGCCGAACCTGGCGATGGAAGTCGCCACCAGCCTGCTGTGCCTGGACGCCGCCCTCGACGATGCCGACATCGCCGACGCCTCGTTCGGCACCCGCATCCACCAGCTCGCCGAGCGCATCGACCTGGCCCGCCAGGGCCGCACGCCCGGCCCGATCGAGCCGTGGATGGAGGACCTCTACCGCCGCGCGTCCGATCGCCAGACGATGGGCAGCGTGGTGCAGGAACTGCGCTCGTCGCTGGCCGACGTCGAAGGCCAGCTGGACAAGTTCAACCGCGACCCGTCCGAGCGCGAGCTGCTGGTGCCGGTGCCGGCCAAGCTGTCGGCCATGCGCGGCGTGCTGTCGGTGCTGGGCCTGGACCAGGCCGGACAGGCCGTCGTGCGCATGCGCGACGAAGTCGACGCCGTGCTGGCGCAGTCGCGCGACGGCGCAGAGAGCGCCTCGGCCTCGCGCGCGCTGTCCGAGCAGGCCGTCGGCCGGTTGGCCGCCAACGTGGGCGCGCTGGGCTTCCTGATCGACCTGCTGGGCGTGCAGCCGCAGCTGGCCAAGTCGCTGTTCAAGTTCGACGCCGACAGCGGTCGCCTCGAGACCGTGATGGGCCGCACCGACGAGATCGTGCCCTCCGAGCCCGAGGCCCCGGTCGGTGGCGAGAGCGAGCTGATGGCGCAGGTGCAGCAACTGGCCGCGGCCGCCGGCGACGACGCCGCATCCAAGGCCGACATCATGCACAAGCTCGAGGAGCTCGCGCAGCAGGCCGTCGCCTCCGACGAGAAGAGCGTCGCCGACGCCGCCAAGGCCGCGCGCAGCGCGCTGGCGCGCAGCGACGACTCCGGCGCCACCGAGGTGCGCCAGGAGATCGCCCAGGCGATGTCCGATTTCGCCGCGCCGCCGCCGCCGGCCCCGGTCACGTCCACCTCGATCGTGTCGGCCACCGCCACGGCCGAGGACGACGAGATGCTCGAGGTCTTCTTCGAGGAAGCCGAGGAAGTCATCGCCGGCGCCCGCGAGAGCCTGGACAGGCTGGCCGAGGAGCCGCAGCACTTCGAGTCGATCTCCACCGTCCGCCGCGCGTTCCACACCCTCAAGGGCAGCTCGCGCATGGTCGGCCTGCGCGACTTCGGCGACGCCGCCTGGGCCTGCGAACAGCTGTACAACGCCCGCCTGGCCGACGCGGTCATCGAGGCCGGCCCGGAGCTGCGCGGGTTCTCGCAGAACGTGCTCGACGAGCTCGAGGGCTGGGTCAAGGCGCTGGCCGCCCGCAATGCCACCGGCTTCCACAGCGCCCCCATCATCGCGGCCGCCAACGCGCTGCGCGACGGTGTCGACCCCGACGCCCTGCCGGTCAAGCCGCGCGCCCCGACCCCGGCGGTCGAGGCCACCGCGGTGCTGCCCCCGCTGGCCGCACCCGCGGCCCCGACGGCGACCGCCGCGGACGACTTCGAGCCGGCCCCCGCGCACGAGGCGCCCGACACCGAGATCCTCGAGGACTTCGCGTCCACCGCGTCCGGCGAGCTGCACGAGGCGCCGCATGCGCCGTCGAACGCCTTCGAGCTGCACCTGCCCGCGGACCCGTCCGCGGCCCCGGCCGCCGGCGAATACGTGCACGTGCGCACCGAGTTCATGGACGACCGCACCGTCGTCGAGCCGACGACGCCGGCCCCGGAATACGCGGCGCCGAACTTCGAGTTCGACCTCGGCGACCTCGACAAGGCGGCCGACGACGAAGAGCAGACGGTCATGACGCCGCTCGAACGCCGCGTGCCCGACCAGGACTTCGGCCCCGAGACGGTACCGTCCGCCCTCGACGAAGCCTCGTTCGACCTGTCGCCCTCCGGCCGCACGGTGGAGCCGGCCGCCAACGACGCGCTCGCCGCCACGCCGGCCACCGGCACGCATGCGTTCGACACGCTGACCGTCGGCGACCAGCTGCCGGCCGACGACGCCGAGAACTACAAGGTCATCGGCCCGCTGCGCATCGGCCTGGGCCTGTTCAACATCTTCCTGAACGAAGCCGACGAGCAGTCGCGCCGCCTGTGCACCTCGCTCGCCGAGTGGGTGCTGGAACTGCCGCGCCCGGTGGGCGAGGAGGCCGTCTCGCTGGCCCACTCGCTGGCCGGCAATTCGGCCACCGTGGGCCATGCCGACCTGTCGTCGCTGGCCCGCCGCCTCGAGCACGCGCTCGAGATCTCGCAGTCGCGCCTGGTGACGCCGGACGAGGCGCGCCTGTACAACGACGTCGCCGAGGAGATCCGCCGCCTGCTGCACCAGTTCGCCGCCGGCTTCCTGCAGGCGCCCGCCCCGGCGCTGCTGGCCCGCTTCGACGCCTTCCAGGCCTCGGTGCAGGCCCAGGTGGCCCAGGCCACCCACGACGAGAACCTGCAGCGCGCCCGCGACGCCGAGGCCGCCACCCAGGCGGAGCACGCCACCCAGGCCGCCGCCGCCGCCCAGGCCGCCGCCGCCGCCCAGGCCGCCGCCGAGGCGCAGGCCGCTGCCGAGGCGCAAGCCGCCGCCGAGGCGCAAGCCGCGGCCGACGCCCAGGCCGCCGCCGAGGCCCAAGCCCGTGCCGCGGCCGATGCGCAGGCTGCCGCCGAAGCGCAGGCTGCTGCCGAAGCCCAAGCCGCCGCCGAAGCCCAGGCCGCTGCCGACGCGCGCGCCGCCGCCGCGCCGGCCGACGATCATCGTTTCGCCGAGCCGGTGATCGCCGCGCCGGAGGTCATCGATTCGCCCGACACCGCCATCGGTGCCGACGAGTTCGACGCCCTCGCCGCCGCCGCCGACGCGGCCGCCGTGCCGGTGGCCCAGGCCGCCGCGGTCCCCGAATCCGGCCTCGGCGCCGTCCGTTTCAGCGTGCTCGACGACGCCGTCCGCGCCGATTCCGGCCAGCGCCACGAAGTGGCCGAGCCGACCAGCGACGGTTCCGGCTTCGCGCAGGACCTGGACGCCCAGGATGCGATCGATCCCGAGCTGTTCGAGATCTTCTCCGAAGAGGCGCAGGAACTGCTGCCCTCGCTCGCCTCGCACCTGCGGGCGTGGGAAGTCTCGCCCGAGATGCAGTCCGAGGCCTTCGGCGCGCTGCGCGCGCTGCACACCCTCAAGGGCAGTGCCCGCCTGGCCGGTGCGATGCGCCTGGGCGAGCTGGCGCACCGCCTGGAATCGGCCTTCGAGGAACGCGTGGGCGGCCGGTCGGCCAATCCACCGACCATGGCCACGCTGCACACCGGCGTCGACGCGCTCGACGAGGAGTTCCAGCGCCTGCTGAAGGCCCCGCAGGCGCCGGCACCGGTGGCCGCACCCGTGGTCGTGGAGCCGGTGGTCGCCGTGGTCCCGGAGCCCGCGGCCGAGTCCGTCGTGCCGGCCGTGGAAGCGCAGGTCGAGCCCGAGCTGCCCGCCGTCCCGGTCGCGCCCGCGGCCGTGCCCGAATCCACGATCCGCCAGATCGTGCCGAAGGCGCTGTCCGACGCCGCACCGGCAACGATCGACTGGGCCCGCTTCAGCGCGGCCAACCCGTCGCGCGTGCAGCGCGTCATCGAGGCCGCCACCGGCAACCCGGCCACGGCCACGGTGCGCGTCAAGGCGCCGCTGCTGGACCGCCTGGTCAACCAGGCCGGCGAAGTCTCGATCACCCGCTCGCGCCTCGAAGGCGACGTCACCCAGATGCGCGCGTCGCTGCGCGAACTGACGGAAAACCTGGATCGCCTGCGCCGCCAGCTGCGCGACATCGAACTGCAGGCCGACACGCAGATCGCGTCGCGCCTGGAGGCGAGCAAGAGCTCGTCGGTGGAGTTCGACCCGCTGGAAATGGACCGCTTCACGCGCTTCCAGGAACTGACGCGGATGATGGCCGAGTCGGTCAACGACGTCGCCACGGTGCAGCGCAGCCTCACGCAGACGGTGCAGTCGGCTGAAGACGAGATGGCCGCCCAGGCGCGGCTGACCCGCGCGCTGTCGGAAGACCTGCTGCGCGCCCGCATGGTGCCGTTCGACGCGTTGTCGGAACGCCTGTACCGCGTGGTTCGCCAGGCCGCCAAGGAAACGTCCGTCCAGGTGCGCCTGAACGTCGAAGGCTCGTCGATCGAACTGGATCGAAGCGTCCTCGACCGCATGGCCGGCGCCTTCGAGCACTTGCTGCGCAACGCCGTCGTGCACGGCATCGAGGCGCCGGACACCCGGCGCGCCCAGGACAAGGATCCGATCGGCACGATCGACGTCACGCTGGCCCAGCAGGGCAACGAGGTGCGCATCCAGATCCGCGACGACGGCAAGGGCCTGGACCTGGAGCGCATCGAGGCGCGCGGTCGCCGCAACGGGCTGATCGCGCCCGATGCCAGCCCGAGCGACGCCGAACTGGCCAACCTGATCTTCACGCCGGGGTTCACGACCACCGACGAAGTGACCGAGCTGGCCGGCCGCGGCGTCGGCATGGACGCGGTGCGCACCGACATCACCGCGCTCGGCGGCCGCATCGAGACCGCCTCGGCCCCCGGCCGCGGCACGGCGTTCACGCTGCTGCTGCCGCTGACCACGGCCGTCACGCGCGTGGTGCAGCTGCGCTGCGGCGACCTCACCGTCGCCATGCCCGCGTCGCTGGTCGAGGTGGTGCGCCGCACCCCCAACGCCGACGTCGAACAGGCCTACCTGAGCGGCGTCTACCGCGACGGCGCCCAGGACGTGCCCTTCTTCTGGCTCGGCGCGCTGCTGCAATCGAGCACGCACGGCGTGCTGGCCGGCAAGACCACCTCGGTCGTGCTTGTGCGAAGCGCGGAACAGCGCGTCGCGCTGCACGTCGACCAGGTCGTGGGCAACCAGGAAGTGGTCGTCAAGAACCTCGGGCCGCAGCTGGCGCGCCTGCCGGGCCTGGCGGGCATGTCCCTGCTGGCCACCGGCGAGGTGGTGCCCATCTACAACCCCGTGGCCCTGGCGGCCGTCTACGGCCAGCGCGTGGCCTCCGAATCCGGCGTGCCGCACGTGCCGGTGATCATGGAGGAAGTGGAAGAGGCCAAGGCACCGCTGATCCTGGTGGTCGACGATTCGCTGACCGTGCGCCGCGTCACCCAGCGCCTGCTGACCCGCGAAGGCTTCCGCGTCACCGTGGCCAAGGACGGCCTCGATGCGCTGGAGCAGCTCGAGGTCGAACGCCCGGCCGTGATGCTGACCGACATCGAAATGCCGCGCATGGACGGCTTCGACCTGCTGCGCAACGTGCGCCACGATCCGCGCTGGCAGGGCCTGCCCGTCATCATGATCACGTCGCGCATCGCCCAGAAGCACCGCGACCTCGCCCTGCAGCTTGGCGCCGACCACTACCTCGGCAAGCCGTATGATGAAGACCAGTTGATCGCACTGATCCAGGAGAACGTCGCGAAGACGACGCCTGCATGAGATTTCAGTCGGGGTGATACTCGGCCGATAACAGGGATCACCGCTCCAAACATCCATGCCGGAAATCATTGATCACCTCGCCTCGCTGACCGGGTTGCGCGACCGCGACACCCTCGACGTCAGCCTGGCACATGCCATGCGCGACCTGATCGCGCCGCAGCGTGTGGCCGTCTACCGGCTGGTGGGTGACCAGGGCGAGGAGCGCTGGCTCACGCGTGCGGCGCTGCTCGCCGACTCGCCGGCGGCCACGGCCGATCCGGCCTGGGTCGACCTCACGTCGCTGCCGCGGGCGGCCGACCGGCCCACCTGGCTGGAATGCCTGACCACGGGCAAGATCATCGAATCGCGCACCGAGGGCATCGTCACGACGCTGTTCCCGGTGATGTCCGATACCGGCGCCGTCGGCGTCATCGAGCTGCAGAGCGTGCGCGGCATCGGCGTCAAGATGCGCCGCCTGGTGTTCGGCGTGCTGCGCATCTACCGCAACGTGCAGACGCTGCTCGACTACAGCGAGCGCGACAGCCTCACCGGCCTGCTCAATCGCAAGATCTTCGACGACAGCTTCTACAAGGTGTCGTCGCTGCCGCTGCTCGACGCCAAGCTCGACGACGGCGAACGGCGCCACGCCGCCGGCTCGCGCTACTGGCTGGGCGTGGTCGACATCGACCACTTCAAGAGCGTCAACGACCGCTTCGGCCACCTGATCGGCGACGAGGTGCTGCTGCTGCTGTCGCGCATCATGCGCGGCGCGTTCCGCTTCTCCGACCAGCTCTACCGCTTCGGCGGCGAGGAGTTCGTGGTGCTGCTGCTGTGCAGCGACGAGGCCGACGCCGCCGCGGCGCTCGAGCGCTTCCGCCGCGTCGTCGGCGAGTACCCGTTCCCGCAGGCCGGCAAGATCACCGTGAGCATCGGCTTCACCGCCATCGATGTCGGCGACACGCCGGCCGCCGCCTTCGAGCGCGCCGACCGCGCGGTCTACCACGCCAAGCACAACGGCCGCGACCAGGTGAGCAACCACGCCGAGCTGATGCGCCAGGGCATCATCGAAGACGACAAGCGCGTCAGCGACGTCGAGCTCTTCTAGGGCCTGATCACACGCCGGGGCTGCCGCTGCCCCGGTTGCCGAAACGTGCCAGCGTCTTCGCGCGCGCCACGTCGTGGTCGACCACCGGGTGCGGATAGTCCCGCCCCAGCGCCACCTTCGCCGCCGCCAGCTCCGCCGGCCTGGCCGTCCACGGCGCGTGGATCGCCTTGCCGCGCAGCAGACCAAGCTCGGGCACCCAGCGGCGGATGAATGCGCCCTGGGCGTCGAAGCGCTCGCTCTGCGTGACCGGGTTGAAGATGCGGAACCAGGGCTGCGCGTCGCAGCCGGTGGACGCGGCCCACTGCCAGCCGCCGTTGTTCGACGCCAGCTCGAAGTCGTTCAGGTGCAGCGCGAAGTACGCCTCGCCGCGCAGCCACGACACGCCCAGGTCCTTGGTCAGGAAGCTCGCCGTGACCATGCGCAGCCGGTTGTGCATGTAGCCGGTGGCGTTGAGCTGGCGCATGCCGGCATCCACCAGCGGGTAGCCGGTGCGCCCGGCGCACCACGCGGCGAAGTGCTCCTCGGCGTCCTCGCCCTGTTCCCAGGCGATGGTGTCGCAGTCGGCCCGGTAGGCGTGGGCGACGACGTGCGGGTGATGGAACAGCACCTGGTGGTAGAAGTCGCGCCAGATCAGCTCGGACAGCCAGGTCTGCGCGCCGCGGCTGCCACCTTCGACGCGCTGGCCCGCCAGCCGCACCAGGCGGCGCAGCGACAGCGTGCCGAAGCGCAGGTGGATGCCCAGGTGGCTGGGGCCCGGCTGCGCCGGGAAGTCGCGCGTGGCGTCGTAGTCGTCCAGGCGGTCCAGGAACTCCTCCAGCAGCTCCGCGCCGCCGCGGCTGCCCGGGCGCAGGCCGGGGTCGTCCTGCAGGGTCGCCGCCCGGGCCGAGAACCCGAATTCGTCCAGCGCGGGCACCGCGGCGCCGTCGCGCCAGGGGCTGGCGGGGGCCGCGGCCAGCCGGCGGCCGTCGACGTCGCTGCCGCAGTCGCCCAGCAGCTCGGGGCGGGCGTGCAGGGCCTTGAGCCAGGCGTTCTTGTACGGGGTGAAGACGCCGTAGGGCGTGCCGCCGCCGGTCAGGAGCTCGCGCCGCTCGAACACCACGTGGTCCTTGAAGGTGCGCCACTGGCGGCCGTCGGCGGCCAGGCGCTCGCCCACCTGCGCGTCCCGCGTCCGCGCGGCCGGATCGTCGTCGTGGTGGGCGTAGACGGCCTGGACGCCCAGTTCCGCGGCCAGTCGGGGAATCGCCTCGGCGGCGTCGGCGTGGCGCACGACCAGGCGGGCGCGCCCGCCCGAGAGCGTCCCGATCTGGTCGTCCAGGTCGGCCAGGCTGGCCCGGATGAAGGCCACGCGGCGGTCTTCCCAGGGCAGGCCGTCCAGGATGGTCTTGTCCAGGATGAACACGCACCAGACGGCATCGGCCTCGCGCAGGGCGCGCGCGAGGGCGGGGTGGTCGGCCACGCGAAGGTCGCGGCGGAACCACACCAGCGCCCGCGACACGGAATTCGGGTGGGAGATCTCCATGGCGGCCGATTGTGGGGCCGGCGCTGTCCTAAAATCGCCCCAATGGCTTCCGAACCCATCAACCTGACCAACCAGTTCCTCATCGCCATGCCCGGGATGCTGGACGAGGCCTTCGCGGGCTCGGTGGTCTACCTGTGCGAGCACAGCGAGAAGGGCGCGCTGGGGCTGATGATCAACAAGCCGGTCGACATCCGGCTGCGCAACCTGTTCGAGAAGGTCGACCTCACCCTCGGCAGCGAGGACCTGGCCGAGCAGCCGGTGTTCTACGGCGGCCCGGTGCAGACCGAGCGCGGCTTCGTGCTGCACGAGCGCATCGACGGCGCGCCGCAGTACAACTCCACCCTGTCGGTGCCCGGCGGCCTCGAGATGACCACCAGCAAGGACGTGCTCGAGGCGATGGCGCTGGGCAACGGCCCGCGCCGCGTGCTGGTCACGCTCGGCTACAGCGGCTGGGCCACCGGGCAGCTGGAGGACGAGCTGGGCCGCAACGGCTGGCTCAACGTCGACGCCGCGCCCGAGATCATCTTCGACACGCCGATCGAGAAGCGCTACGAGCGCGCGCTGGCCTTGCTGGGCATCGATCCGCGCATGCTCAGCCAGGAAGCCGGGCACGCATGACGGTGATGGCCATGGGAGAGCCCGCCGCCGGTTCCCGCGCCGTCCTGTCGTTCCTGGCCTTCGACTACGGCACGAAGCGCGTCGGCGTGGCCACGGGCAACACGTTGATGAAGCTCACCCAGCCCCTGCGCACCCTGGCGCTGGAGGGCGATGCACGCTTCAAGGCGATCGAGGCGCTGATCCGCGAATGGACGCCTGACGCGCTGGTGATCGGCGTGCCCTTCCATCCGGACGGCGCGCAACACGACAATACGCTGCGGGCGCGCAAGTTCGGCCGCCAGCTGCATGGCCGCTTCGGCCTGCCGGTCCACGAAGTGGACGAGCGCTACACCACCGTCGACGTCGAGGCGGCGGGCGCCCGCGACGCCGATTCGGCGGCGGCCGCGCTGATCCTCGAACAGTACTTCCGGGAAAACGAATGACCAATCTGTTGCTCGATGCCGAGGCGCTCTACGGCGAGCTCAAGGCCGGCGTGCAGCGCCTGCTGACGCCCGACACCGTGCTGGTGGGCATCTGGTCGGGCGGCGCCTGGCTGGCCCAGCGCCTGAACGCCGACCTCGCCACGGGCCGGCCGGTGGGTACCATCTCCAGCACGCTGCATCGCGACGACTTCGGCGAGCGCGGCCTGGGCGCCGTCGAGGCGGCCACCAGCCTGCCGTTCGAGATCGACGGCGCGCGCATCCTGATGATCGACGACGTGGTCGCCAGCGGCCGCACCATCCGCGCGGTGGTCAACGAGCTGTTCGACTACGGCCGCCCGGCCTCGGTGGAACTGGCGGTGCTGGTGGACCGCGGCGGCCGAGAGCTGCCGA
>Ga0265324_10001188_pt1 | contig 15520 bp, 26 predicted proteins | sample 41419metaG_FD_198634 | JGI IMG/M metagenome (GOLD analysis project Ga0265324, IMG submission 198634) | Rhizosphere microbial communities from Carex aquatilis grown in University of Washington, Seatle, WA, United States - 4-14-19 metaG | ecosystem: Host-associated > Plants > Roots > Rhizosphere...
GCCGATCTTCTGGAGTTCGGGTGAGGGGGTGACCGGGGGGACGGGGGCGCCGGGGGTCGCGAACGGGTTGAACGCGGTCAGACTCGCAGGCTGGTTCGGGGCGGGGTACTGGGTGACTCCCGGGACGCCCGGGTCACCGGGGAGGGTGATCCCGGCCTGCCGCAGGTAGTCGAGTTGCGCGGGGCTGAATCCTTCCGGGCTGCCTGGGATCGGTTCCGCGGGGGCCTGTGCGCCCGGGATGCCCATGAGGGCTGCTCCCCGGAGCCCGACGGGGTTTTCGAGTTCGGGTGCGTACGGGGCGGGTTCGGGGGTGACCTTTGGGGCGGGGAACTGCGAGTTCGTCATGATGCTGCTTTCCGGGTTGGAGGGTACTGCGTGGATTCCGAATGACCCGAATACCGCTGCTGCGGCAACAAGCCAGACGTTGCGGGGGTAGGCGGATTCAAGGATGACGAGTGCGGTCATGACCGCGGTTGCACCCCACCGGAGCAGGGTGGCCTGGTTCACTCAGTGGCCCCCCAGAGTCCGACGCCGCGCTTCCGCGGCTTCGACGGGGGATCTGCCGTGGGGTCTTTCGGCGGTGGGGGGTCTCCGTCGCCTGGTTCAGGCTGGGGATCGCCCGGGGGATCAGCGAGGAACTTCTTCCGGTAGGTTTTGTGGAGGTGCACGCCGTCGTCGCGGAGGATGCGGACGGCTTCTGCGAGTTCCGCGCGGGCTTCGTCACTGAGGTCAGCCACTGGTTACCGGCCTACGGCAGGCATGACACATGATGACCTTGAGGATACTGTGCCAGTAGACAGCCTTTTTCCGGCAGTAACAACATTTCTGGTTCATTATCCCTCCCATCCTTCATGGTTTTCGATCTCATGCAACAGGTGAACCTGTCGTTCGGCCTTTTCCTTGGCGTCCGGTGGCTCATGGGTCGCCTTGACCTCGCCGGTTTCCTTGTTGACAACATTGTAGTTGTCGCCGGACTCCCGGATTTCGTAGGGCATAAGATTTTCCTTTCCTGCATTTCCGCGGTTTTAGGCGGTACCGGCACGTCCGCTTGGTGGAGTGCCCCGAGGAGCTGTGATTGCCTTTCCATCATAGCAGACAAGCGGCCGTCAACGTTAACGCTTATCTCCTGTACCTTACCAGCCGTCTTTTCCGCTACTACCACCGCGTGGACTGCCCGCCGTTGCGCGATAAAACCTAGCACCGCCGTAACGAATCCGAGCAGCACCGCGACGAACGCGAAAACCGCGATAATGTCACCTTTCACGCTACCACTTCCAAAACGACTCCCAGTCCGCCCGTGACCATGTGCTGTAATTCCGGTCGATCCCCTCGAATACCTCATACTGGTGAACTTGCCACGCCATCCCGGGATTCTGCGTTGTCATCGGGCTGCTGGGATCGGCTAGCCACAACGCAGAGTAGGGAATCTCATGCAACCAGGGCTTGATCCGGCTGAGTCCTGTCTTGTTGCAGTAGATCCCGATCTTCTGCCGCTTGTTCCCGCTGTTGTACTGGACTTCCCGGGCGAAGTAGCCGAGGAATTCCGCATCGGCCTGCCCGCTTGCCCCGTAGGTTTCGTAGTCGATCCATGCCGACAACCCGGACCGCAACCGGGCTGTAGCGGAGAAGAAATCCGCTTGCGCCCGCGCATTCAACAGTTCGGCGCGTGCGAAATGGTACGCGCCGAACTGGGCACCTGCCTTTTCCGCTTCACCCGCCCATTCCTCGTATGTCGGGTCGGTGATCGTGGTTCCCTGGGTCGCTTTGGCGATGACAAAATCGAGACCGCTGATCTTGGTGATGTCGGTACCTTGCTGGTACTCGCTGACGTCGATTCCGTTCGCTGGCATGGATGTCCTTTAGATTAGCTGGAGTTTGTAGGAACCCCATATTTCCTTGTTCGCTACCGTGTAACTGACGACGTTGAACACTCCCGCGGCACTGATGAAAACCCATCCTGCGCCGCCGACGGCGGTCTGGCAGACCACGTTCCGGGTGAATGCCGGGTTGAAGTACCCGGACGGGAGGGTGAATACTGCACTGGTGCCGCCGACCGCAACCGGGTTGATGATGTCCCATTCGATGTCTACTGACTTGTCTGTGTTCATCCGGTAGCGTATCGCGTTGACTCCGCTGCCGCTGATTGTCCAGCCGTTAGAGAAACCAGCACTCAGTGTAGTCCATGTATCGGTAGTGATGACAGTTGGTGTTGTGTGCGTTCCCAGGGTCGCACTGATCGGCACCCCGATATTCCACACTGTCTTGAACAACTGAGACAGGAGAGTACCGCCAGCCAGGAAGTTGATAACAGCACCGGCCGATGCGTCAGCACGCTCCGACAGCAACTGGATTTGCGTGTCATCGAGCCCCCCGGCTGCTCCGGAGACAAGGGCCAGGAACTCAAATTCGTTAACGAGAGTACCGTTGTTGCTTGCCCCGTAAAGCTGTGGTTTCTCGGTAACATGAGAGGTGCCGCCTGGGTTGAACAGGACTGCCGTGTTACCGCCGATACCCCCCGAGCTGTTGATGTTAACGTACCCGCCGTTAGCAATGTAAACAGTAAAGTCTTTCTGATACGCGTTCGTGAAAGAATCACTACCAGCAACCGGAGCCCACGAACCCACTAGGTTACCCAGGGCTGGGGTTCCCGAGTAAATGAAGATGCCAGCCGAGTTGATGATGAAATCAAGGCCGAAGAACGTTCCGCGGATGGTCAGGTTGTTGAACTCCGCGTTACCGTTCTTCTGGATTGACCAGCCTGATACCCCGGTAATGAAGTTGGGGGAGAAAATCGACGGTATGGCGAGGGACCCGAGTCCCTGGGTCAGACCGAGAAAGTTAGCCTGCCCGTTGGGCACGACCACTAGCGGGGCTGTGCCCGCCACAAGCCCCACCACATACCAGTTAGAGCTGGGGTCCACCGACAGTGACCCGTTCGGCGCAACCGGGACTACGATCGACGTGGGATCACTCCCGACTTTCACCGTGTTTACCAGGTCGGTATTCATCAGCAGGAGGGTGCTGATCCCGGACGCGCGGATGTCCCTCCCGGCCCATACCTGGTTAACCCGGGTAGAAACATTAACGTTGAGGGGGCCTGGCATGGTTACATGCTTTCCGGCGCGTACATTTCTGACAGGACGCTGACCGCGATAGCCGCCCCGCCTGGGTTGAACCCGGTCAGCTGCGCACGGGACGTGACAATCAGCGGGGGCATCGCGGTCTGGTAGGTGAACCCGGTTCCCCCGAGTGCCGCGCTGCTGTCTTTCGCCAGGATCACCTTCGATGCCGCGGTATCGATGCTGATCGTGGCCCGCGCCCGGTACGGGGAGTACGGCAGGATCGTGGCCTGCCCCCCGGCAGGGACCTGTACCACGTTCGTGGCGATAACCTCCGGAGACAGCGAGGTGACCTTAACCGACTTGAACGCAGGCTGCTCAACTTTCTCATCCTGGTTCTCACGCTCCCGCGCCGCTTCCTCCCGCTGCGCTTTCTCCTCCCGGAACCGGGTAACCATCCCGCCAGGCTTCGGCGGGAACAGCTTCTCCGCTTCCGCTACCCCCTCATCGATGACCTCGGTAACAATGTCTGTCATGATCCCTCCTAAAGGAACGGTGCCGCCTTAATCGCCTTAGCCGCAACCCCGTTACTCAGCCCGGTCAGCTTAGCCAGGCCGATCAAGAGGATTACCGCACCGATGATCATCTTAGCGCCGCGGATAAGGATGTTCGTCCCGGACAACCCCCCGATAACGGCACTGAACCCGTTGAGGATTCCCCCGGTAAACGACGCGATACCCCCCAGTGGGTTACTGGCATTATCATGCGCCGCCTGGGCAAGCGTTCCCGCACTCGGCACGGCCGCCTCAATCGCGGGAATAGCCGCGTTCGCCGCAGCCTGCGTTGTGTAAGGTCCCTGGATGTTGAACCAGTTGACGTTCTCCACGTTCACGGTACCGGGGTTCTTGTTCCCCTTGTTCGCTGCCGCTGCTTTCGCGAACAGCGCGTCATCCGCGGCGTTCCCGCTTGGGAGGGACTCGTACCCGGACGGGGTGAACGGGTTCAGGGCAGCGATGGACGGGGTTCCGAACACGGTGGACTGGCTGCCGGTTTCACCGATGTTCTCACCGACCCACCACCTGTTACCCCCGTTCCCGAACGTCATGGTTAGCCGACTGCCTGGGCACTGGCGTTTTCCTGGGTTCCGTTCGCCCCGTAATTCGCGAAATGGTTCTTCCACGTTTCGAACAGGATCATCGCCCCGCCGACCGTGAACACGGTGGGACTCTTGGAGATGATCGCAAGCGACCCGATCACCGCTGCTGAAGTGATAGCAGCCATCTTGGTGCTCTTGTGGGTGTTGACGTTCCCCGGCTGGTCAGCGCGGATGTCTGCCAGCGGCGGGAGGGAGTTGCTGAAGATGGCGTAAACGAGGGTGACCCCGGTGACTGTCACAATCAGTTCATCGGATGCCTTCAAGCGGATACTCATTGTTTTCTCCTATTTCGCGTCGTTGGGGTTGCCGGTCTTGGTACTCGGCGGGGTGAGGGGCTGCCCGTCAACCCGGGTAACACCGAGGCTGGTCAGCTCCGTGTTCCACTCGCTCCGGTATGCCTGGGTGCGGCCGGAATGGTTCGCGGCGAAGTCCTTATTCCATTGCTGCCACTGGTTGTAAACATCAAGGCTGGGGAAGCTGACCTTTTCGAAACCGCCGGACCCGTCCGGGAGGTCAAGGATAACCGGGCTGGCAGCCGGGGGCGTTGTCGTGGTACTGGGGCCGGATGCGGGAGCGGGGATGATCTGGAACTGACCGACCGGCGGGTTACCGTACTCAGCGATTGCCACTGATACCACCTGGATTTCCCCGGGTGACAACGGCTGCCCTTGAAGGTACTTCCCGAGTGCTGTCCCGATGTCCGTTCCGTTGTAGGTTTGCGATCCTGAGATACTGGACAACCCGGCTTGCACAGCGGTTGACCATGCACTGTCACTGGTGTAGATGCTGCCGCCTACGGTCGTGTTCACGCTCCCGGATGACGGGGGTGACGCGGGGTTCACCCCGATCCCGGAACCCGTGTTAGTACTCTGCCCGTACGCGCTGACGGCGGCTTCCGCGGCGGCCACCGAACCGTACTGCTGCGCTTCCGCGAGGTACGCTTGCCCGGTAACCGGGTCGGTAACGGCATCCTCAGAATAGGGGAGGTTGGTTACCGGGTCGATGGTGGTGGCGCTGCCGGTGCCCGCGGTCGGGGCGGTCGCGAACGGTGACCACGAACCGGTTTTCTTGTGATGCGCGACCTCCGCGTAAATCGCGATGGCACCCCCGCCGCCGATCACCGCGTAAAGCTGCCACTTCTTCAGGCCGCTGAACGGGTTACTTAGTGGCATCTTGTTCACCTGCCAGTGCAGCGAGAACCGCGACAGCGTAATTCACGGCTTCATTTTGCCGGGATGCGACAGTGGGATAACGCAATTCGGCTAGTGCTTCCTCTAGGGTCATTTCCGGCGCCTGGTGAACAGGCATCATGGTATCCCAGGTCACCCCCATGTGGGCATCCCCGTGGTATCGGGTGCGGCACCCGCGGTTGAGGTAGTCGGTGGCGGTCCGGGGGCGGGAGTGTACCAGCTGCCGCCGATTCCCCCGGCTACCTGCCCTGCCCCGTAGGTGTCCCGGTTGAGGGGCCCCTTAGCCGACCCGGTGCCGCCGTTGGGCTGGGTGGTGCCGTAGGGAACGGTGCCGAGTGCAGGCAGGAACTTAGCCGTGTTCGCATGCTGGGGGAGTTGCCGGGGAACGTAGGCTTCGGGTGCGTAGCCGCCGCCGTGGGGCGGGGTTGCCATCCGCATCCACGATGTCCGCTGCTGCGGTGGTTCAACCCGGAACCCGTTCGCGTCAACTACCTGGGGTCCTAGGGCGATGTGGTTCGCGAATGCCTTGACCCAGGTGAACATGCCGCGTGTCGGGGGACTGTTCACCCGCCTGTACGGGTCGGTGACCTGGGTTTCGTCGGTGTAGTGGGAGTCTATCGGGGGTGCGGGGAAAAACCCGCCGCTGCGCTCTGGTCCCGGGACGGACGGGGCACCGGTGTTGTTCGCTCCGGGTACCGTGGCAGATCCATGGGGGCTTACCCAGTGGGGCTGAGGGCGGATGTCGCCGGTATCCTCGGTGCGGGGGACCTGGGGGATAACCGGGTTCCCCGTCATCGGCTGGTAGGGGCCTGCCTGTGGCCTGGTATCGACGGTGACGTTGTTACCGGAGACGGACGGGGCGACCGCGGAGGGTACCGCCTTAGGGACGGCGCCCATTATCCGATCCTGCCCTGAACCTTGGAGAACAGCCACAGGGCGAGGAGTGCACCGGCTACCCAGAGGAACCCTGTCTTAGCATCCGCGGGGATTCTCATGGTGTACTCCTCTGGCCGAAACGGGTACCCCAGAACCCCCATAGGTTATGGGCGCAGATAAGGATACCACCGATGATGATCAGCCAGATAACCCAGTCAACATGAGTCCTGACGAGTTCCAGGATAGCGGCGATAACGAACGCGACGAAACCGAGGATAGCCAGCATAACCGTTTATCCCTTCTCTGCCGCGGTCAGTGATCCGCTGAATGCCTGCCCGCCAGCTGTCACTACCTTGGCTGTGTTCGCCCCGTTGACAACGAGTGTCGCGGCGAGTCCCAGGCTGACGATTGCCAGCAGGACTTTGGTGATGTCATCCATAACTATCCTCCGGTGATCTTAAGCAGGTTCTGGACGGGCGACGGGGTTTGCACGGGGGTGATCAGCATCCCGATAACCGCCGTCCATCCCAGCAGCGTAGCCGCGGGTTCCATCCCCGGAATAGCAGCGAATGCCTCCAGGAGCAAACCGGCGATTCCGGCGAACAGGAGCGGTTTCACGTCCGCGGCGTTCCCGGTGTTGTACCAGTGGTTCCCGTAGCTGATAACGCCTAGTGCGACCGCGGGGGCAATAACACTCATTATCCTCCCGCTTTCAGCTGGGCGTACACACTCTGGGCTACACTCGCGTTGACATCCGAGTTCGTTACGGCGGGGCGTTCGAAATGCTGTGAGTAGAACTGGGCTGCCTGTACCGGGTCGGTAATGCTGTTGAGCATTTGTATCAGCCCGGAGCCCTGGGCGTTGTTGTAGGCGATCACCGCGGGGAGCTGGGCTTGCAGGTCCGCTGTGGCGTTCCCGGTAACGAGTCCCGAGTACTGGGAACCGTGTTCCTGAATCAGCCCGAATGACGTTCCCGCGTCCCCGACGGATTCGGGATTACCGGAGGATTCCCCCGCTATGTCAGCGGCGATGCCCGCGGCGGCGGCGGCGGTGTAACCGTTCGCCATGAAGTACTTCGCCGCGGTCAGCTCATTCGCGTTCCCGCTCCCGCTCTGCGCGGTTGCGGCACTCCCGGAACTGGCAGAGGAGGTGCCGCCGACGCTGATAACCGGGTTCCCCGCTTTCTGCGTGTTCGTAAGGGTAAGGTTCCCCGACAGGAACGCCTTAACCGTCGCAGCGAGTGTCGCGCCTTTCAGCCCGCTGTAGAAGACAGTTCCGCCGATGACAGCATAGGCAACAGCCGCACCTGACAAGGGCACCGGAATCATCTCCTCTCATGCGGGCAGCGGGTTAGGCGGTCGGAATCCTGTTGACGAGGGGAAGGTTACGGATGCTGTTGGCGAAGATAACGCCGATGAGGATTCCCGCGATGATCCCTCCGACCGTGACATGCCCGAGGAGGGGAACGGAGACGCCTGCACTGGTAACTGACATGATCATGCTCCGGTTTTCTAGTGGCCCTGGATGGCGGTAACGGGACCGCTGACCGCGAGGAAGTTGATGACCTCATACAGGATGCAGGGGTTCGGCCATGACCCGGTTAGCTCAACCGAGTCACCGACCGCGCTGTTGAGCAGCGCGTAGAAGAGGGTGTTGCCGGGGTCGAACGTGAAGTCGTCGTTGAACCAGAGGTTGTACACTCCCTGGTTGAGTGCCTCAGTGCTCGACGGGGCGACCGCGCCTAGCCCGGCATCCTGGGTGAAGTTCGGGACGTCGTAGGCTTCGGACATCATGTGCTTCCATAGCAGCTGGGACCACTGCCCGAGTACGTTGCCGCGGTAAGCGACCTGCAACGGGTTGGCGAAGTTCGCATCAGACCGGGCGCCACCGGCTGTGGTGCGGTTGATGAACAGGATGTTCGCGATGCTGTTCCCGAGACCGATGTTGTTCAGCTGGAATTGCTGCTGACCGGACAGGCCGGTGTAGTTGGTCCAGTTGATGTAGTTGAGGGTTCCGACCGCGGTCGGCACCGCGAACGAGTTCGGGTTACCGGACTGGTTCCAGTACCCCCCGTACGACACGATCACGTTCGGGGTGAATACCGCGGCGCCGGTCGGGGCGGTCCCGTAGATCGCCGCTGCCGTGTTAACCGTCAGGGAGAGTACGAGGGGTGACTGGGTGTCGGTGTTGATCTGGCAGCCGACCCCGGTACGCGCCACCACCTCAACCGGAATCCGGAACACGACCGTGAAGCTTCCCCCGGTCGCACCAGCACCGGACGTGAGGGAGTACACCGCGGATGTGGTCGGGTCACTGTTGTTGACGAAACCGAACCATTTCTGCGCCATCGCCAGGGTGAAGCTGTCAAAGCTCCCCACGATCGATGTTCCCTGGGCGTCGTGGAAGTTGACCGCGGAGAAGACGTTCAGCGGGGCGTCCGCGTTGAACGCGACTGTTGCCGCGTTACCCGACGCGACCACGAATGACACCTCAAGGTAAATGCACCGGAGAAGCGTCGTCGGGGGAATCTGCGTGTCCGGCAGGGCGGCACCGAACACCGCGGTACCGGCAATCGTGCTGGTAACCCCTGCCAGGTTCACCCCCGGGCGCTTGATAGTCCGCTGCGTGTTCGCCCTGAAAGCTGACGCGATAGCCGCGACCGGGGATGTTCCCGCCGCGGTAGCAGGCTGCTTAGTAACGAGTGCCATTTTTTCACCGTTCTATCTGGGGATGGGGCAGGTTCCCGTATGAGACCTCAGGGTGGTAGAGCGGTTTTCCTTTTTTCAGTTGCGCAGCCATGCGGCGGCGGTCATGCCGGTTACGGGGCATCGACAGAACCCCGCTGTTCTCCTCAGTTTCAAAAACATCCGGGGAACGAACCCCCATGCTAATCAAAGTGCGCTCATACTTCAGGACCGCGGCGGCCTCGTTATAAGGCATCCCGTCCGGTTGCGCCTCGATGATCAGGAGATGATCCATGGTGTGCTTTTCAGCGTCCCGGCGTGCGGCGGCACGGGAGGGGTAAAGCTGGTTCCCGCACGGAACCCCGTCGGTAAGGCGGAAAGCAGCGTACCCGCCTTCGGTGACACCCTCTTGCATGGCGATGGCGTGCAGGTCCATCATGTCTTTCACCCGGAGAACAGGATCAGGCCATTTCAGCCGTTCGAGATCAGCCACCCAGGGCCTCCGACGCGTCCCGGATGCCATTGCCGCGGAGGTACTGGAGTGCCATTCCGCCCTGGAAAGCGCAGTAACCCGCGTAAGCGGTGACGGCAACGAAGAACAGGCAGATCATCCGGGGGTGCTCAACCGCGTATTTCTGGAATGGGTTCACTGACTGTCCACTATGCACATGTACCCGTGAGATCTCTCCAGGTACAGGAACTGATACGGTTTAAGTGACAGCGATATCCGGGATACTTCCCCGGGATCGTGGCCGCCGATGTCATCGTAATAAGCCCGGTTCCGCTTAACCGGGTCTTTGCTGATGAACACGTGCTCAGCATTGGGATAAGACCAGAGCGCGGTTTTCCCCGCATCACTGGGTTTCTGAACTTCGAACCAGCCGCCGACACCCATCGCACCCGACATGGTGATAACCATGACCATTTGCTTGTCCAGGCCAAGAACTTTCGACTTAGTTACGGTGTCTTGCAGGTAGAGAATACATTCTTTCTTCTTGCCTGCCGCTTTACGGTCATTGTCAGCGGCGTCCGCGTAAACCCCGTTGATAAGCCGTGCGGTAACCGCACTCGCGTTATCCATGGCCGTATCAGGGTCTCCCATGTACGGCCAGATCAGGTAACCAGACGGTTTCCCGTCGCCAAACATCTCTTTCACCTTGGGACTGAAAGGGTAATCCGCAACGCGCCGGTACCTGAGCCGTGCGCCTTCGGTGCTGGTTACCTTGTCGGCGGGCTTACTGACTGCAACGTAAACCGGCAACTCGGGAGTAGCGACATCTTCCAGGAGATAAAAGGCTAGGGTGGTTTTCCCGGCCCGCTGAGTCGGACCGGCGAACACGACATGCTGACCAGGCTTGTAAGTAAACCTGTCACGGAATACTGGCTTGGGGAATACCCATACCCCGTCGCTACGCTGGTAGGCGGCGGGGGTTTCACGTGAAACCGCGGTGCTAGTCAACGGGTACCGGCTGCATCTGGCGGCGCTGCTCGGCTATCTGCTCACGGGCCGTGCTGAGTTCCTGTTCCGCCGCTGCCTGCGCGGCCATGATCACAGCTTGTTCCCGGGCGATGGCAAGTTCCATCTGGGCGGCAAGGGATCCCGGGGGAACGGTGCCCATGACCCCGGCGGGGAGACGCTTGTGGTTGACCCCCAGTTGCGCGATGAACGGGAGCGCTACCGCGATGATCGCGGTGAACGGCCCGACCTTGATGAGGGGGTCGATGAGTGCGGCTACCTGCTCGTATTTCCCGGCGAGTTCGGCTAGCTCCCGGGCGAGCGGCGGCGCGTACTGGCCGACCGTGGCCGCGTCGGCGTAGAGTCCGAATCCGATGAGGGGGGCCTGGGCGAGCTGCCCGAACCCGGTCAGCATTTTCCGCCGGTCCCTGGTCAGCTGGGTTTCGACGGCGGGTTTCGCGGGGGCGGCGGGTTTCCGCGCGGGGGGTGGCGTTGCGGCGTTAACTGGCACGGTTCACTGCCATGACGAGTGCGAGTCCCGCGATGACAAGCGCGGTGAGGCTGATGACGAGTGCGGTGCGGACGGGTGCGGTTACCCTGTCTTCTACCTGCTGGTTGATCCTGGCTTTGGTTTTGTCGAACACGAGTTTTCCTCTCGGCTGGCAGGCCCCCGGAGCGGGAAAATGACCGGCGAACCGGGAGGAAAAACCGCTTACCGGGGGCCTGCCCCTAGCCTATCAGCATTAGATATTCTTATGCTACCCCTAAGCACCTCTAATGATCGTATTGTTACCATCCTGTTATCATAAGCTGAGCTTAGGGTCACCATCACGAATCCTCGTGCTCAAACTCGCGACTTTGCCATGCCGTTACCCTATAGGGCCTGACCAGGGCGTACTATCAGGGGACCGGCCGCGAGCAAAAAGGAAAAGAACATGACACATCATCCGGACCCTGAGTCAGAACAACTCGTCATCACCGGGGAAGCCAGCCAGGTAGCCAGCATGGTCCTGGATATGGCCGCCTACTGCGGCGGCGCCGGACTCGACGGGTTCACCGCGTGGATACAGCTCCGCTACCCCGACGCGAAACCAGAGCACATCAAAGCGAACATGAACGGGCTGGTCAAGAAACTCTCCCGCACCCTGTTCACCGCAACCTAGAAACGAGGAAACATGACCACCGAAATCCAGAAGCTCCCCGAATTCGCCCCGTACCGCGGGGAAACGTACACGGAACTCACCCAGACCGCGGCGGTAATCCCCGGCGGTGACCTGGTAAAGGGTGACGCCCTGATCGGGGTACCGTTCGTCATCACTGCGATGACGTTCCGGGAAGGTGACTACATGAATGCCGCCACCAAGCTCACCGGCGCTTACGTCACCATCGAGTGCGTCACCGGGGACAGTCAGGCGATGGCCCGCGCGGTGAAGCGCGGCCGGATCACGGACGACTGCGGATTCGACCCAGAGGAAGAGATCATCTTCAACGAAGGCGGTACCGGAGCGTACCGGCAGGCCGTGGAAGTCTGGGAGAAACTGGAATGGATCACCCTCCCGGACGGTCCGGAAGGCGGGGAAAGTGGCACGTCGCGGTTCGATACTCCGCTTGCCCAGTGGACCATCAGCGACGGGCTCCCTGGTGACGTCAGGTTCACCCCAGAGGGCACTCCTGTTCTCAGCGCGGCCATCCGGCTTTCCTGCCCCCGCGGCCTCAGGGTCAGCGAGTACAAGAACGACTACACCCAGGAAGGCCGTACCCGCTACTTCGCCTGAGAAGCGCGCTGCCCGTTCCGCGATGGCGGACCGGGCAGCAGCCCGTTACATTCCCCTGGAGTGCGGGCATTACACGTCATCGGAGCTTGAGTTGCTGTTCCGGGTTTTCGGTGACGGCACCCAGGTTCACTGTGAACGGTGCGGCGAATTCAAGGATATTCAGGTTAAAAAGGAAAAGCGTAGTATCCCGGACCAGCCGATGTTCTAGGGAACGGGCGCGACCATGAAACACTATAGTGGCGGCTAACCCGCAACGCAGGGCCGCGCAACGGCGGCTAGCACGTGAAATACACGCGGGAACTTACAAGCCGTCCGGGATCGGGACCAAAGCCCGCGCGTACGCTAACACCCTCCTGAAAAATGAGCTGGTAGACAAGATACAGGACATCAAGCGGGCCGCGTTCCATGACCGGATCAAGTACCTGGAAAAAGCCTCTCACGGATGGGTCAGGTGGATCAACTGGAATGAGGTACGCGAAAGGAAGGGCATTGAGATATCATCCCAGACCGGGAAACCCCGGCTGGTACCCGAGCTGAGAACGGCCCTCACGTCAGCGGAAACCTGGAATGCGACGGGGCGGCCGGATGACTGGGACGGGCTGGCAGCCATCCTTGCTGACATGGGAGGGTCGGATGAGTCGGTCTTTTACTATCACTGAAACCCACGAAACAGAAAAGCACAAGAGAACAGGTCATGCGGCGAGAACTAAACGGAGAGCTGATAATCCAGCACATACCCGGTACCACACTGTGCCTACCCGGTTCGTGTGCATCGACGGAGAGGGAGTCACCCGACCTGACGGAACTCATGTATACGTGCTCCTTGGTGCAGGGAACATACAGATATCAGATCCCGCCGGACTGTCTTTTGAGGCATGCCTTGAATTCCTCTGGACTCGCTTCCTGACAGAGGGGACGAAAGCCGTTGCCTACACAGGATTCTTCCTCGGCTATGATTTCGTGCAATGGCTGCGTCACCTGCCGGAGGAACGGGCGCGGATGCTGCTCACCGCTGAGGGGCGTGCCAAGCGGGCACCGCGGTCTGACAAGCGGGTACAGCCGTTCCCGGTACGCTACGGGGAATGGGAATTCGATATACTGGGGAACAAGCGGTTCCGCATCCGGAAAGCCGGATCGGAACGGTGGATGAGCATCTGCGATACCGGGAGTTTTTTCCAGAAGTCATTTCTAGCCGTTATCAACCCTGAGAACTGGGGAGATCCTGTTGTCACTAATGAAGAGTACGAGGTTGTCAGCAGAGGAAAAAGCAGACGTGATACTGCTGAACTGGATGACGACATGCGGTATTATAACTCCCTCGAAAATGAGATCCTGTCTAGAGTCCTATCCCGGTTGGAAAGCGGGTTCGCTGAACTCGGAATCCATCTCAAGCCGAACCAGTGGTTCGGACCAGGGCAAGCAGCCCAGGCATGGCTAAGCGGACGGGCTATAACTTCCGGACAACTCCAGGTGGTCACCCCCTCTGGCGTCCTAGAAGCTGCGGCCGCCAGCTACTACGGTGGCTGGTTCGAAATAATGGCACACGGCCTCATATCCGGGGTGACATACGAATACGACATAAATTCTGCCTATCCCTATATCATCAGTCAGCTACCGTGTCTGGAACACGGGGAATGGACACATGAAAATGGGCCTATTCAGCACGCTTGGAACAGGGGTTACACTCTTGTTCGCGCTGGAATCCGCGGTAGCGATCCTCATATCGGTGCTATGCTTCACCGCGATGAATCCGGGAACATCTCCCGGCCGCACGAAACGGAAGGCTGGTACTGGGCTAGCGAGCTTTACGCTGCTACTGCTGCTGGCCTTGTCAAATCCTATCAGGTCCATGAGCACTGGACTTACCATCCCTGCCTATGCCCCCCGCCCCTCGCGGAGCTGGCCCAACTGTACGATCTACGTCGCAAGGTAGGAAAAGACACGCCACTCGGCATGGCGATCAAACTCGTCATCAACTCATGCTACGGGAAATTCGCCCAGTCGGTCGGGTCACCTAAATTCGGGAATGCCGTTTACGCGTCCAAGATTACCAGCGGTACCAGGGAGATGATACTCGATGCAATCGCATCACACCCGGGAGGAACCAATGCTGTTCTCATGGTTGCAACGGATGGCGTCTACTTTTCCTCACCTCACCCGGCACTGGAAATCAGCGGAAGGCTGGGGGATTGGGATTCAAACGAAAAACATAACCTTTGCCTGTTCAAACCAGGAGTTTACTGGGATGACAAGGCGAGGGAAGCGATTCGCGGTGGAAATTCGCCGGTATTCAAGGCCAGGGGCGTGAATGCCAGAGATTTTGCAGCTCACCTTGGGATCGTGGATGATGCTTTCCGGGATATGGCTGCTACTCGTCCATCACGAGTTGACTGGCCGGAAATCACGTTCCCGTTGTCGTTCTCGATGGTCAGCGCGGTCCAAGCGCTACAGCGGAACAACTGGGCATCCGCGGGAACCCTGATACCAGAGCCGACCGCTACCCAGTCGAGTAATCCGGTGCTTAAGCGCTGTTCCTGGTACTGGGATGATGATATACTGAGGTCACGGCCAGCGGTCAACAACCCCTACCACCCGTCTACCCCGTATCAGAAGAAATTCGGGATGGAAGATCCCTGGGGACAGGAAAACCAGGAGGAAAACGGGATTACCCCCGACGGACTACCGGGGAACCTGTGGAGGGAAGCACTCTACGATGATTAACTACACATGTGACAAGTGCAAGCAGCTGCTTAACTACCCGGTATACACGCTACGAGTCAATTACAGTCCGGACGCAACCCGAGAACAGCATTTCCACTGGCAATGCCTCAGAGAGTACATGCAGGAAGCGTGAGGAAACCGATGATCATCGACAACAACGGGCAGACCGCCCACGCACCAGGCAAGCACCACGCCGCCAAACCACGCCGATCGGAAGAGAACATCCCCGGAGCTATCGCGCAAGCCGGAAACGTCATCCTCACCGAACCCGCCAGCCTCCGGAACTCACCAGAAAGCATCCTCGACTTCCTTGACAAGGAACTCGGACGGCAACGCTGGGAAATCCAGCAAATTATTTACGCATTGTCGCGCGTGGACCCAGGGTATGTATGCCAGGACCAGCGGTGCCGCACCCTTAACCACGGCCGGATGTTCCCCCACATCCGGTCGGTAGACTGCCAAACCGAATCACGAGGCTGATCATGCCAAGAATCTCCATCAGGGACCCGTGGGCCATGGAATACGGGATTACCAGCAACAACCCGGTAACCCTGCGCATGTGGTTTGATGAAATCCTGCCACTCGTCCAGCATCAGCACATAG
>Ga0265324_10001189_pt1 | contig 15518 bp, 9 predicted proteins | sample 41419metaG_FD_198634 | JGI IMG/M metagenome (GOLD analysis project Ga0265324, IMG submission 198634) | Rhizosphere microbial communities from Carex aquatilis grown in University of Washington, Seatle, WA, United States - 4-14-19 metaG | ecosystem: Host-associated > Plants > Roots > Rhizosphere >...
AAGCAATCGCCTTGTTTGCACTCATGATGGGGTTTTTAATTCTTTTTGTTTTCTGAGAACAAGAAGTGCTTGTTTTGAAACAAAACCAATGGTGTATGTAGTCTCTCTTTCTTCCTGGGAAAATAGATAGGATAGATAGTACCTGGGAAAATAGAGAGTACGAGGCTCCCCTTGGGGAGGAAAGAAGAGTGGGTATGTGGGCTTCTTTCACTTTAGTTTTGGTTGGAACCTACCTCTTTTTGTGGATACATCACACGGCTTCAGAAGGGGTCGAGGGGCGAGAACGTTCTTCCTCGCTGTAGCCGACTGGCCCGATATGAAATGCTTAGTTCAGTGCGATGTCGTGAAATGCTTTGATCGCATTGAGCATACCTTGCTTATCTTCCTTTTAAATAACTACCTGGCAAGAAAACTTCCTCTTTGTGGACCTGGTGAATCGCTTTCTCAAAGCAGACATTATTGATCGTGAAGGAAACTATGCCTGTGAAACGGAGGAGGGTATCCCCGAGGGAGCCCGGTCTCGCCAGTCTTAGTAAACGCCTGTCTTCACTTATTTGATGTTGCATTTTCCTCCTTGTGGTTTGTGTTGAAAAAAAGGTTCCACCACGAGGACAAAACGCAAATTCACTACCTTCGGTACGCCGACGATATTCTATTTGGCATCCCTCGAGTCAAAGAAAAGAGTGAACTAGTCCAGCTAAAAGACAAGCTTCGAACCCACAAAGGTGTTTGCTTTGGAGTACTCATGGGTGGAGTTTCATCGCCATAAGTCCATTCGAGTTCAAAGTCGGCTGGAAGTCTTGGGCCTACTTTTATTATTATCGCCCATGGGAAAAATCTGAGTCACCATCCCAATGAAAAAGTGGGGTCGACGGCTGACATGTCAGAAGCTACGAGGGCAAATGAAAGCACAAGCCCTACCCCACTTCATGCCTTTAGGGCCCTTATGAACGAACATGTAGAAACCTTTCTAAGGTATGCGCTACAATATCCGTTCATGACAATCAAGATCAAAAAGAGAGTAGTTCGATTCTCTTTTCCTCGCCCGATCTGACCATCAGGAGAAAAAATGCAAAGAGAGTGGAATAGAGAAAAAGAGCCTGGATAAAGTAAGGAATGCTTTCGTGTTAAGACTACAGGACATGGTAGTAAGGATCGAAAAGGAAATGTCGGACAAGCCAGCCGAACCCACAAAGGTAGAATTGCATTGGAGTAGAAGAAACCATAATAATGTTATTAGCTGCAGTTTTTTAATTCTGCAATGTGATTAGAATAAAAGGAATAAGAAGCAATGAAAATTATACACTATATATGATATTTTATTCTCCGTCAAAAGCTGTGCTTACTATTTAAACTACTAACCTATATATGATATTATGTCGATCCGCTAATTAACTGGAATTGCTAGTGTCATCGCCACCAGGAAAGCAAAACCTGGTGGGAATCCGCGAATTACCATACCTCCCTTCAATCAGCAAACAAACAACAGCCAGCCGTAAAGCAAGGAGGAATGAAAAGCAAAGGTCATTCTACTACTCATACATATTATACAGACATGAAAAGACAAAACACATAGATAGTATAGTTAGACCAAAGACAAACGTAATTCCAATCTATTCACAAAGACATAAATAAACTCTTACCTAGTATAGGACGACTTTACCTACTCATATCTATTTGAAAGAAAGTCAACTCATAGATATGGGCTAAGAAACTTAGAGAAAAGGTACGCTTTCACTGGTTATTATACGATAATACTTTTTTGAATTGCGCATTGAGTGAAGGGATCCCCCTGGCCCGAACGGGGAATCATTTACTTCTCTATTCTAGTGGGAGTGAGGGAGGCCTCTTGTTACAGACAGCTTTAGCAGCTCTTTCCTTACCGAAGCCATACCCTACGACTAATCCAGGTATAGGTGATCTGATATGAAATGCTTACATATTCAATAAATCCGGGAAGTTTTAATTTTCCTTAGGTTTCATTGCATTTCCATTTTCCGAACGAAAGCTTAAGGCAAGACCAACTCTAATTAACAAATTCTTTCGATACTGAGGTGACCAATAAACATTAACTCTATCCTGCCCTGGCCTGTCTTTCTCCAGACTAGTTCTATTTTCACTCCTCCGATTCCCATGAAGAAATGATCTTACTTTTCGTATTACTACAAATCAGACTCTACATACGAAAGATAATCTCTTTACCACGAGGAATGAAAGTACCATCCATGGCATAAAGGACAGAGAGAGATTACCGGGTAGACTATACCCCATTACTACTTGTTGGCACGAGGATCACTAATTTCTCTTATCGAGAATGAGTTCTTCGCCTTCAGAAGTAAGGTCGGGTAGGAAGGAGAAGTGGGTGGGTACTTTCTCGGTCTAAGCGCCGGTATCAAAGGAATAGCTTGGTAAACAAAACATGGGCTAGTGGCCATTCACAGGAGCTAGGTCAAAGCATTGGGTCATAGGAAAGGAATAAACAGGTACGTCATGAAGCATGAACTAGGTGTATGGAGAAGCATTAGCTAGTGGAGTAAGCCTTGTATAATAGAGGCATCAGGCACAGAATGATAGGCTGAATAGGTATGCTACTAGTCAAGGTATGTCACTGATAAGTATACAAGTAGAATGAGGTCCGTAAAGTGAGATGCATTGTGTGAATTGAAGGAACTAGCTACTTCCTCTAGTATAGCTACTAAAAATATGCATGATCAAGCATAACAAGACATTCATGAGCTACTTCCTTAGCGGCCTCGTTCTCGAAAAGATACTCTAGTGGGTCGGGTAGTAGGTAGTGGAGCAAGCAATCTCTGAGTGGCCGAGAGCGGTCTTCTCTAGAGATGAATAAGGAGACTCGTAATCTGTGAACTGGTAAGAAATGGCTCGCTCCTGCTTAGCGCCCTGTCTCATCATCTTGACCAACCCTTTGAGTTATCGTTCACTGAAAGATCAATAAGAAGGCTTCCTGGCTCGTAACGTTAGTAGTTACTCGCTGGGTGGCAAAGGCTCTATTTATATATCGAAGGCTAGCAGGCACATTCCATACATAGCTTTGGTTAATTAATCCTGCATTCTAATTGGTGTATCGAACCTTTTAGCTTACTGGCTCTTTCTATGGGTTTAGGAACTATGCTAATGGAGGAAATAATCACACGTGGATAGATAGCCCTCATCGGCTCCTATTGCCGCTAGCTATGAACTAATAGGGATGAAATAGCCTAATGTGGCAGGTACTGGGCATCCTTGCTTGTACTCTTCCAAAGAGTCGATGTATTTCTGGAGCTCAGACGGCTCCGGCATCTCAACAGGTTTCTCAGCCTTCTTGTTCCTCTTTCTTCTCCAAGATGGCTTTCTTCAGGTTCTAGTGGTCTTGGTTACAGGTACTATCGGAGTGAGCTTGTTCCTCCACCAACGCGGCCTGTGTATGCTAGGGAGGGGACATAATATATGCGTATAGGAGCTAGATAGGCCCCAACATTGGGGAATAGCCCAGAAGATAGGCATGCTAGTTAGTAGTATTATGGTAATGACTGAAGATCTCATAATATAAAGAGAAAGAAGAGAAAAGAACAGGGAGTAGGCTCTATAAATAAGGCAGGATAGCTGGCTTTCCTTGCGCTCCTGCCAAGCTCCAACAGTTCCATAAGCGCGCTGCTCCTCATCCCATAGCAGCTAACAGGCGCAGTCTGTCCCATCCTAACATGCCTTTATGGTATTTTCACAGGTTTTGCAACAATCCTGCCGTCAGACATTAGTGATACCTGTGCGAAATGAGTCAAGACAGTTGGGCCCCGGGGAGTAATGTAGGTAATATCCATGTGGATACCATATTTGTTGCAAACCATATCATTGATTGATCTTAATAAGTAGTTAGCATACTCTGCCTCTTCATTAATAACCATATGGATTGATGTGATATAAGGTTGGAGCTAATGCCTTTAGATATACTTTTAGACAGTGTACTCTCCAAATAGAGCAAAAGCAGAAACTCAGATATATTTTCCACCGGCATAATGCCACCCAAATTACATATTCTATTATTATATTTCATGTCAATAGGAGTAATCACGCAACTTTCATCTCCATAACAATGAACAATAGGATAATAAAAGTAGGTATTGAGGAAAACCTTGATGTACTTGTTTAGGGGCAATTCTTTCAACGAGTTCTATAAGATGCAAATAAATACGTATAGTAAGAGCCAACATAGTAGCTGTGACGTGAACAGCTCAGAAACTCGCTCCATATCTTCTTGATCTAGGCTGCACCGTGCTTAATTAAAAAGTGGATTCAACAATATATATATATATATATTTGGTTTTTGAAACTTACTCCCAACGAGTTAATTCACTTCAAGCCCAGAGGATCAAGTAGTATAGGGATAACTCACTGGTGCGGACCAGGTAACGAAGTAGTAGGTAACGAAGCACCGAGATATAAAGTAGTATAGTTCCAGCATTCCGAGGTAGGCCAGGTCAGTCAAGTAGTGCTCGAAACATCTATCTGGAGAGGCTTAGAGTAACAGGTATAGTTCAAGTAGGCCAGTTTGAGTGCTAGCAGAAGAGGGAAAGCGTATACTACTAATCCGGGTAGGCAGAGACAAGCAATTGGGCGAGAATGTAGTACTCGCACGGGATAGACAAGTAAGGAAGAAGGCTAGCTCATAGGAATAGGGAAAGCAGGTACAGTAGTATTAGTACACATAGGAATGGTTATAGGTACAGCAGGTGTCAGCTACCTAGTATAAGCTTCTTTCTTCACTTACTGACCTATCTATCCCAAGTGACTTTACCTATCTATCTTCCCAATGCCGCCCTATTAAACCAAATAGATAAGTTATGCTTTCCTTAATAAGTGTTCTTTCCTAACCACCTAGTCGTCCTATGACTAGCTGCCCTACTAGTCTTTCTCTAGTGCCAACTACTACTTATAGATCTTTGACTTAGTGCTACCCAATCTATTCATCGAAATCAAGTCATTACACCTACTGTTACCGAAAAACTGTCAATCCGGCAGCTGCTTATTTCTTCATTTACGATGCTTTACAGTAGAGTCCTCCCGGCGCCCAATGACCTAGTCTCCCAATCAAAAACAAGAGATAAAACCTATTCAAAGAGAGCAGTACTCCTTGAAGTAGAGAATTCTCCTTAGCCCTATTACCTGCTTTACCTAGCGTAGACGAAGCCAGAGCAGAAGAAGAAAGACATACATGCCCCCCTACCTATTGGTAGACTTTCCCTAGTGAGTTCGTCCTGGGATAATCCTTTTCTTTTGTGTTAAGCTTGGTAAGGCATTCTTTGCCAACTTCTTGATGTGCACTTCACCAGATCTTTCTACAGGCATATACTTGGTGTGAAAGTCACTAATATCATAAATTTCCTCACTAAAGAAAGTCATATTTCATAGTTTTCCTTTGATACCTCTTGTTTGTACTAGCCGCCTAGTGCTATGTTCCCTATTTGTTGCCCTACCTAGTCCCAAGAAAAGACTGACTTGTTTTGTACCAGATATACTAGACTAGCTTGAGTTCCTCCTCTTATAGACAGATTTTTAAGAACTTCAATTTCTTTTTTAACAGCCATGCTTGTATGTCCCACCCACTCTTCGGTCGAGATCTGTTGGAGTTCCCAAGACACCACCATCAGGTTCCACTCCTTTTATGTGGAAAAAGTTTCATATGTGTCCCTACAAATCCTCAAAATATTTATGTATACCCCTGCAACACGAGAGCATCTCATATACACCTTACAAAACAAGAGAATATCAACTGTACTTTTCTCCGTTTTTGCCCCCTCTAAATACCCAAATCATCCATCCATCTCCCCCACTTACGCAAAGTAAAATGGGGAAAGGGTGTAGTTTGGACATCCTTTAAAGAAAGTAACTACTACTAAGTGGAATCATCTAATTTATTTAGTAGGTGATTTATTGATGCTTTGCTATTATGTGGGGTTATGCATGATATTAATCCTTGTGCAGGCAGGGGTACATGTGAAAATTCTTGCCCTTACTAAAGGAAAAGAGTGCTGTCACAATTTGTATCTTTATTTGTGAAAAGTTCTTACTGATTGACTCTGATTTACTTCTAATAAGAATTCTGTATGTATAGGAGTTAAAGGATTTGAGGGTAGGAGGTACTCAACTGGGGGAGCCTCCAAGCCTGGGAGCAATGTTTTAACAGTCAAACCCATCCTTTCTTCTTCTTGTAGGACAGGTACCTGGTTCCCAGTGTGGTATGGGACCGATTATTGGGTATTATGGTTTTATTTAAGCATTTATTATGCTCAGATCTTTATATGAAACGTGTTTACACAATAAACCGGTAGGAACCCAAAAATAACAAAAGAAAACCCATCAGACCGTCAAAAAGCTGCTGTACTTGTACCATCTTCTGGTGCTTACTAGTCCCTTGGAAAAACTAGAAGAAATTCTGTGAAATGCACTAATATAATTATAGATATGGTTTTCCTTAGTTTAGTTGGCTTGCAATGATGTGTAATCATTCTTTTTCTTTCCACACAGCTGTACAAAGAAAACTGCAGCTAGACCGTCAGGTACTCTCTCTCCCCATCTTTCCTCCGGGCCACCAGCCATCTCCACTCTCATAGGCATGAGTTAATGTATAAGATGTTCATGTCTTTTTATCTCTCTTGGGTCTTTTTATCTATCTTTGAATTTCTTCTAGGCCATGGATTTGCTTAGAAAATTACTTTCTTCAGTGAACAAATAAGCTGCCTAAGGGTAATTAGGACTAGGCTTGTTATAGGCGAAGGAGACCGAAAGAAGTAAAGAGTAGAGTTTGGGACTATCATTAGCAATAGGCCGAAGTGACTTTATGGAAACTATGTATTAGTTGTCTTACTTTGAATTAGGTCTGTCTTGTTAACGAATGGATTCATATATAATGATTTGGGTGATTGACTCTAGCTTATTGTACGGAGTTCTCCACAGCTTCTGCACATCAATATGGAAAAATATAGTTATTAATTAGAAGAAAGATAGTTCTAAATGCAATTTGAATGCAAGGCTCGAAGAGTTAAAGTCGGGAATGGAACAGGTTTGGCAATTTATCACCTTGGCTCTTCAATTCTTCATACCTCTGGCCGACCTCTATCTTTACACAATGTGCTTCATGTACCGCTCATCACCAAGAATCTGAAAAGTGTAGCTCAATTGTCAATTAAGTTTATTTACTATGCTTTGACTGGTACCTGACCTGGCCGTATGTAGCAGTGCTATTAGAGTCAGTTTTAGGCAAGTGGTCTTACTTTGCACCGGAATTTAGCCTTGTATTTTGCTTTGATGACACAACTTTTTATTAAGATAATACACTAAGAACAGAAAGTTTAAGCATGTGAAGCGAGGGACTTGCCTAAGGAGGCTCCTCCAGCGACCACAAGACCACCGGCCGGCCCCTCTGTAGGATTGCCGAGTGCCGCACCTAGCAAGCATAAATAAATAGAATATAGCTCTGGAGAAGAAGATAAAGAGAAGCTAGTACGGGAAGTTAGTAGGCCTTACACCAAGTTGGAAAGATACAAGGTCTATAAAGACAAGATAAAGATGACCCACAGGCCAGAAAGTACGGACTAAAGCTGGGTATACTTACATTAGACCCAAAGCCACACCTTTGTTAGGAGTAATAAGCAAGGGGCTAAAGCCGAGCATCTATGGCACGGTTGCAAGAGCAAAGAAAGCCTTTAAAGCAACTGAAAGAGCACTCCCTAAACGAAATCTGCTAAATAGGAGTACCTAAGCAAGCAAATAGTACAATATTATTGGACTTCACCTATAGATGTCGCACTGGATAAAGCACGCCGGACCCCTATCCCACTTTCTATTACAAAGAAAAGTGCCGTAGCCCTACCCCAAGCGAGAAGTGCTTCAACTACCGGTGCCAAATGGTTTAAGAAATGCATCGGCAAGAAAAAGACAATAGTTTACAGGAGGTTGAAAGGCCTGTGGTAAAAGTAAATCTTACAAATGGACTACTTATCTTTTGATTGGTAAGAAAAGGAGGTCAGTTTGAAAGGTAGTTTACTATAGCTTACCGATCATGTATGAGGATGAAAGCAGCAAGAATAGGAAAGATGCAATCTAACTACTTTTTCGGGATGCAAAAGCAAGGCGCGTGCGGCCGGCCTGCTAAGAAACTTATTCTAGCTGTCAGAAGAAAGTAAAGGAATAGTTCAAGTAGAGAATAATATGCAAGAAATCCGTACAGCTAAACTAAGCAACTCTAGGAACTGAGATTCCTACAGTGTTTTCATTAAGGTCCGGCACATTCTATCCCCGATAAGGTGTACTTTGACAAACTCTACTATGAAAATGGGCTTATATTTTGACGATTAAAAAGAATGAATTAAAATAACTTACGAACTCAAGCAACTAAACCGATAACTAAGGAAGTGCAATAGCTAAAGGGTGCTGCTCAACATCAAAGATGAGTTGACGAAGGAGGGCGAAGCGTGAAATTAAATGGTTGCCACTAGCTTAGTTCTGGTCAAATCCTTATTACCATACAACCATAAATAAAACTACCCCTTTCTCTCCTGTGTATGGGCCACACTTCTTCATGGGGGTCCTTCAATGACTTGTGTGTGTGAGCCCGAGAGTTCTGGGCTGGGAAAATTATCCTTTCCTATCTTGCAGTTGTATGCTTTTTCTTTCTGAAAGGAAAAAGTGTAATGTATGTGGGCTATGTATGTGCTATGTGAATATTTTTTTATCTTTTTCGTCGGTAACGAGACGAATCGGTAAGAGTAAGTAAGGTTTCGGAACATTTTTGAAAAGTAAATATCCGATGCGTAATGCCGAATCGAATAGGAATGTTCCGCTTAGAGCTTATGAGGTGTCCGATAAACCTAAGTTGTATGTTTCCTATGCGCCAGGAGAAGCCCTAACTAACCCTGTTAGGGTATTCTTCTTATGACAGACAGCCAATTCGCCTACTTACTATATCTCCAAATATTGGAAAACAAAGGAATAGAACAATCCAATCAGTGAAAGTACACTCTTTCATCTGCCTAGCCAGCTCAAGTAGGAAACTTTCACCCACACCATCCTTACCCTCTTCATTAGTGAATGCTATTGCCGACCCCAGCGTAGCTGTCCAACCAACTGGAATCATTTGATACAGTCAGCTCGTATCCCACCGTGAGTTTGGCATAGCCATCTATGTAGGGGACAAACCTCAGCAGCAAGTGTATCAGTTAAGTCTGTGCCTCATGTCTTTCTAAGTTCAGTGTCCCAGTCACCTTCCCACCCGAGTGAATTTCATTGGATGGATTCAGCTGATCCATCACCTGCCTCGGTCTTAAGCTAAAGTGGCACCGATTTGTCTTTTTCTTCTTTTTTCGAGTGAGTGTCGTTCTGTCATTTCATTTCTTTAGAAAAGAGGAGTTCATCGTTTGAACATTTTGTGTATGTATGTGGCTTATTCTGCTTCTTCAAATACCAAGGGCATAGGCTCACTTTCAGAATGATCATCTTGTGTTGGCATGTAAGAACATATATCAGGTACTACTCTATATTAGGCTGACTCCGAATGTGCTTAAGAGCCTCGTGATCTTGGTGTAGAATAAACTCTTGGTGCAGCAGGTAGTGAGTGCCCCCAATGTAGCAAAGCTCGCACGACTGCATAAAGCTCCGCATCATATGTTGAGTACCGAGACTGAGCACCTGTAAATTTATCACTGAAGAAGTCGATGGGATCTTTTTATGGCCCATTACCTGCCCACGACGCCCTCTGGGACTCTTCCTTAGAAACTTCTTCAGATTTGCTTGCTCGCCTTGCTTGCTGTTTAGCACTGTGTCCATGAGGTATGCATGTTCCTTTTATTATTCTCACTTTCTTCTTAATTTCATGATTTTGGGTTTTCGAGTGCTACATTTTCGAAAATGTTTTCGAAATTTCCATAACCATAGAATCTCTCTCATTCCAACTAAAGCTTGCTTGGATGGTTTTGAGGTGCGACCGCTTCGTAAAAAATTCCGAACTGTCTGGACTAGAATTCATACTTTTTTTCGGTGTAATAAGTTTCCACTTTGCCTTTCCGTGCAACTATCAATTTGGAATATCAGCCCATGATAAACAGATTTGCAGATTATCTACTTTTGATGTACCTGGCTTGCTTTGGCCTCTTTCTTAGCAACCAAAGTTTCTAAATACCCAACGCTGACACATCTCGCTCCCGATCCTACTGCCAACCAAAGTGCTCGCAATCCAATATTGAACTGGAAAGGGAGAAAGGGCTTTTTTCTTCTTTTGATTTGAATTTCTATTTTTTCTTTGTTTTTGTATACCACCGAGTGTCAGAATGAAAGAAGCAGGGAGCGCAGCCTTCCTGGCGCATTGACATTGAAAGATTTGGAAATTGCTCTTTTTAAATCAATGCCTTTAGAATGCTGGAAAGGTAGCTAATACTGCACCACCTTACACAGACCATCCTGAACTATCTCCAGAAAAGTGGCAAAAGATGGTAACATGTCTCTACCTATCTACCTATATCTAGATGACGTACTAGTGTTCTCAGCAGGAATAGGGCCATGTACACATGTCATAAGGGTTTTAAGCCTAAACGCCCTCAGCCTTTTGCTAATGCACGACGGAGGCGACGAGCTCACTGGATGCCGTGCCAGATGGATTTTGCGTGATAGGGAACTGAGTGGTAGATGATTGGTGGATAAAGTCAGTGATAGAAAGATTGCTACTCTAGCTTCGCGTTTGAGAGTTGGAAGTGGAATTGGCTTACGTCCCTTTCAATAGCTCCGATTCCCTATCAAAATAGTTAGAACAACATAAGGCTGAACTCTTTTGGTACTGAATGATAAAGTCTCTTTGTCCTCGGTAAAATAAGATAGACTCCCTGGTTTTGACGTTGGCTACATAATTCATTTCGATAAAAACGGATGTGGTCGGCTGAAAATACTCTGGTTGGGGTTTCGGAACAAACGTAGAAAGATAAGCATAACCCGATGGGGGTTGGTAGGAAAAACCTGGCTTATTTGCTTGCAAGAGGGGCAGCTTGCCCCGAGACTACGGGTGGAACGTATCCCCAGGTGCCTGGACTGGCGAAGATCGGGGTATAGCCCCAACATGTGTGAAGCGCTTGCACTCTTCCTCGAGTTACATCAACCATGCATCACAATATAAGTAAATCTCTAAAAAAGAAAAAACAGTAAGAGAATAAAAAGAAGTATTAGAAAGGAAAGGGGAATCCCATCTGCCGTCTGCCACGACTAGAATATTTAAGGAAAAGTGAGGCGCGGGTGGAAAAAGAAAGAACGGAGGAATAAAGATAGTAAAAGGGAGCCAAGTTCACCTCGAAGAAGGAGAAACTCTCAGAATAGCCATCATCGCATAACCACCTTCAGATCCACCGGGAAAGAAAGACAAGGGCTCCCATAGACTTCCTGTATTGTCCTCTTGTCGAACCACATTAGCTATCTATAAAAGATCACACACATCTATTCGATCGTTGTGTCTATTAGAGTCGATCGGTGCCTCTGAGTCAAGCAAGCGCTATGAAATTTAGGTAGTTGTTAATAAAAGTAGATAGATGAGCAGCTCTTACGTCCGTCCTTTGTCTACATTCAGAGCAAGGTCACGGATTAAGTCGTTAAATAACATCATCAAATCCATAACGGCTTCCCTATCTCATCGAACTAGATTAAAGTAGCCGCCCGCAAGGATCCAAGGCAGTCGTATCATGTATCCCAATCTTCGTAGTTCTTGCAAGAAAGGTCTCTTTAACGCATCAGTTGCCCGTACACGTTAGTAATAACAAAGCAAGAACCTGTGTTTCGGTGCCGATCACAGTGCAAGTGTACTAAGTTTTTAATCAACAAAATGACTTACTTAACCCAGTCCATCACAGTTAGTAAAGACATAGTGATGAGCTCCTCCTTGCTAAGTGTTTCATGCACAAAGCTTTGTTGGTGGCCTTCCTTCCACCAACCCAATTACAATAAAAAGTGCAAATGTCAAAGAAAAGATGGTGATAAGAAATCTTGAGAAAGCTCACACTTCTTGCTAGAAGCACACATTAGTCGTCTCAACATGGAGGTCTCATAACCTGCCACTCATCCCTAGCATTGCGATATGCAGAAAGACAAGTCAAATCTGACACAGATCGGCACATCATAGGACACTGAAATAAGGGCAAAAAAGACACCAAATGCTCAATAAAGGAGATTCCTTCCTTACAGCTTCCTATATTAAGTAAGACTTAGATGCATGCTTTTATTGACTTGGTTTGCTAAATTTCATGCAATAATATACAGATTAGTGCATATCTTCTTGGAGAGTACGGCCATCTTTTGGCTCTAAGACCGGGTTGTAGTCCTAAAGAGTTCTTTCTTCTTCTCAATGACAAGATCGATCCCTACTGTATCGTAAGTCTGTTATCTCCGTTTTGCATATCACCACCAAGTTACTAATTACATTTTCTTTTCGGTTACAACCTTAATTTCATCTTTTTTATCTCATTTAGGACCAATACTATTGCCATTCTGCTTTCAAGTTATGCCAAGATATTGAAGCATGCTCAGCCGCCTGATCCCGAACTCCGGAATATCGGGCTCTTTAGAGCGTTAGAATGCTATGGTCCTCATGTGGGTGATTCCCCCCCGTAGGGTTCTCAGTAATAAGATCGCTTACCGCTGGGATCTAGTCCATGAAAGAAAGACCTTTTCTGCTATAGAGCCAATATGATCGTATGAATCCTTCCTTGAAAGAATTGCAAACAAAAAGTCAATTGCTTATTAGGTAGCAAACAGGAAAAGCAAACAAAAGGGGTAGCCTTCTCGGTCAATCCTTTCTAAGGAGCTTTGTTTCCCAACCGAACAACCCGGTGATTCCTCTTCCATCAACAAACAGCTCTCTCGCTTTCCACGGGGAACTACTTTTCTCGAGTACGTACCCTGTGATAATTGAATTCCAAGAGACCAAATCCAACACAGCAATTTAATCGAACACCTTGCGTGCAGAGCCCAATTCACCACATCTCGAGTACATTGTGATCAGCGAATGCACTGTATGATCATGGTCGAGCAAACCATGCTTTGCTACTTCTCTTGGGCTCGTTGCACTTACGTTACACTCGCTGGGTGCTTTTGCCAAATTGAAAAGCGGGTAGATTGTCACATGCTAGAAAAACAAAGGGGAAGGTGTAACGGGGTAAGCCCGGGCAATATAAAGGTAAGGGGCAAGTTGATGCAATAGTGAAGGGCAGACGGTGCATGGACCACCTGATCTTACCGATACTCTCTTTGAAGAAGAAAGCGCCTTTTTATCAACTCAACTTAATTATAGCCTTGAAGAAGGTTTGGTAGTTGGACTCGAACTGCCTGCTCCAATCACCATTCGGATCCCTATACCGAATCCAGGTAAAAGGTGGAATCATCCTCTCCTCACACACCCCCAATCGCAGTCTTGCCTCTCTAAAGTCTGTATGATTCGCTGTCTTCGGATCAAGCTCCAGCACCACCCCAAAGTCCAAGCTTCTCAAACTCATTGCCATAGTTTCATGGGAAAGCCCTTAAATCGAACCCAAACGGACTTCATCCTGGAACCTTAGCTGCCCGCCATGGACCGGGGAATCTTTGTGGCTTTCTTTTCCACAGCTTGGCCCTTTTTATTGGCTTTAATTACTACGATTCTGGAGGGGTCTCGAATCCGGATTGAGAGGCAAGATCCTTGTCATAATAGCATGCTTGCTTCAGTACAATTTGTGTCATTGGTTAGACCTACCTGATGCCTCTCTCGTGCACAAGGGTAAGTGGGAGGAACCTACCGTGCCAGCTCGAGAGAGAACTCCTCGGCAATGGCAACTCTATTCGTACATAAGAAAATAATATCACGTAAATAGAGCTCCCCTTTTTATCGAGGCGGCAGAGTGTGGCTGCCAGCGGCTCCTCCAGCCATTCACTCGGCTCGACCGCATACGAACGAGGAAGGCGGTGTTAGGCGATGATTCCTTAAAACAATATTTCCCCGGAGAGAGCCAAAAGTGGAACAAGAACCGGATCGTAGCTCTGAGGAAGGACAGATAAGAAACTCAGATAACCACCCCCAGCTTATGTGAGATTTTGGTTTGAGAACCTGTTAAAGATAAGAGACCTCGAGTTCAACATGATAATGCTGCTCCTGGCCAGCTTTTCCGTGCTTAATGTGGTGTCAATGTTCTACATAGCGTGCCTAGTCATATTCATCCTGCTCAGTCAGCAGAGACCTCATTCGCAATGGCCTGGCCCGTCTTTGTTTTGATCTTCGCCGCTTCGCGCCTCGTGCTCGACCTTGTGGAGAGATAAGTTACCGTGCGTGGAACACCAGTCAGTCAACCGACAGTGGAACACTTTTTGCCTTAGTAATGGTCTTCCTTGCCCGCTAAGATAAAGAGTATCGGGTACGTGTGCGTGTACACACGGCCAGCTTCAAGTGTGGAGAGACGAATCCTTTCCCTATGACATGGTCTTTAGGCTATGGCCATCTTAGTTTGTCGTACTTCTCTCACCCAATTGACAATTATCAAACCGACTGTTAAAACCGTTGCATGGTAATACACATCAGCTCATTGATTGGTGGGCCTAAACTATCGACTATGGTTCGGGTCCTGACCCACTTTTGCCCATACTTAGCCACACAATATGCATCGCATGTGCCACGTCCGTCACGTGTTTTCATCGGGTGTAGCCCATCTATATTTAGTATACAGAGCTCAAGTACCCCAATTGTATTCTTCCAAAGTTGTTTCATTGTGGAGGGGAATATTGAGTCGACTCATCCATTACGTGGTAACCACCATCTATCAAAACCCTTAGGTGTATCTTGCTTGAGAACTTCTCTTCTTTCAATATTGCTCGACTCGAGGTCGACCCATACTGGCCTTCTTAGGTTAAACCACCGGGTCTTTACCCGTATGTGGAGATACGACTTGGTAACTACAAGATGAGAACTCGGTACTTTGATAGGAACAGTCGGCCAGAGTGGGATGAGGTCTTTGGTCTTACCTAACTGTCAAATCCGGTGCTAGGTAGGGTTATGAGTGGCAGAAAGGGGCCTGGTTGCCTATTCGGAACATCCCTCTTGTCCCGGGTTCAAAGTAACCCCATATTGAATGAAGTCCTTCTTATTCATTCTGATTTCACTTTTCTAATCACCGGCCGGGACCATTCCTAATGAAGCTAATGATGAAGAGGACAAAGATACTCACTTTGAATACCAGGGATGGTTTTGACATGAACCAATAATTGCAATGATCTATCAGAGGATGATGAGTTAGAAATTCCTGATGAGATTTTCCGATTGATTGAACATGATGATAAGGGGATAGTACCCAGGAGGGAGTGGCATATTCAATCTGGGGTAATAAGATGACAAGCAAGAGGTGAGGATTGGTACTAAAATGACTGAAGATGAGAGGGCTAGACTCCTTGTCAGCCATAGCCATAGTCGATCAATTCCATTGTTGGAGTAGATGTCGATTTGAAAGACTGCTCTTCAACGGATTCGGATT
>Ga0265324_10001192_pt1 | contig 15469 bp, 13 predicted proteins | sample 41419metaG_FD_198634 | JGI IMG/M metagenome (GOLD analysis project Ga0265324, IMG submission 198634) | Rhizosphere microbial communities from Carex aquatilis grown in University of Washington, Seatle, WA, United States - 4-14-19 metaG | ecosystem: Host-associated > Plants > Roots > Rhizosphere...
AGGAAGGTGGCCACGGTCATGCCCAGCAGGTTCATGAAGAAATGCACGGGCGGGATGGGCTTCACTTTTCCGGCGCGGATCTCATCTTGCAAGGCTTTGACCAGGGTGGCCGGCACGTCCTGGAAGTCCTTCACCAGGGCGGGGACGCCGGAGGTAAAGGCGGGATGGCCCAGGGCCAACTCGCGGAACATGAACAACGGGAATTCGGGATTGGCGGCCAGTACCTTCACGTAAGTCGTTATGACCGTTCGTAGCAACGGCTCCAAGCCTTGGGCCGGATCCTGCTTGCGGAACTCGGCGCTGATCTTTCCCCAAACCGTGCCGACGGTATCCTCCAGCACCTGATGGTAGAGTTTCTCCTTGCTGCGGAAATAGTAGTGCAACAAGGCCTTGTTCACGCCGGCGGCGTTGGCCACGGCCTGCATGCGGGCGCCCCCTAAGCCTTTGGCGATGAACTCCTTGCGGGCCGCGTCCAGGATACGCTTTTCCGCATCCGGAGGATGGCCCTGGCGGGCGCCGCGCGCGATCGAACGCGCGGCTTTTTTTCCTGCGGCCGGCGACTTGATTGACTTTCTGGATAAACTTTTTGGTTTAACCATATGGTAAAAATATAGGCATGGGAAATGCGAACGACAAGGGGGAATGCGGGGGAGGGTTGAAATCCCCTAGGATTTTCCTTGGGATAGGGGGGAATAAAGGATAGTCTTATTCCGTAAACCATGCGCATCCTCATCGCCGGACTAAGCCCTAAGGATTTGGCCTCCATTGTCCAAGTCCTGTCCCAGACCGTTCCCACCCATGAACTTAGGATCGCGGATAGCGCTCCCGACCTTGCGAACCTGCTCAAGCGCGATCATCCGTCGGTCTTGCTGGCCGCTTCCTCATCCAAAGGCTGGGACGCTTCCACCACATTGCGGTTGTCCGCCCAGGTGAACCCGGAGTGCGGCTGCATCGGGCTGGCCGCCAAAGGCGGGCATGAGGAGGCGCGTAAACTTGTCGAGGCCGGCGCTCTCGATGCGTTCCCGATCGACCAACTGTGGCGACTGCCCTTGGCCCTGGGCAACGTGCAGGCCTACGCCGAAATGGAGCGGCGCGTGCGCGAGCGGACCGCCAGCCTGGAGGCGGTCAACAAGGAACTGGAGGCGTTCGCCCAATCGGTCTCCCACGACCTGCGCTCGCCCTTGGCGGTGATCGTGGGATACGCCGACCTGTTGGCCGACGAGACGCGAGTCGATCTCGCGTTGGCCGATCGATCCAAGATTATCGATATCCGCGCGGCCGCAATGCGCATGAACGCCCTCATCGATAATATGCTCCGCCTGTCCCAGGTGATCCAGCGCGAGGTCAATCCCCGGCGCGTCGACCTTTCCGCCTTGGCCAAGGACATCCTGGCCAACCTGGCGGCTTCCGAGCCGAGCCGAAAAGTGGAAACCCACGTGGAAACCGGACTTTGGATCTTCGCCGATCCCGGCCTTACGCGCATCGCGATGGACAATCTCCTTTCCAACGCCTGGAAGTATTCGTCTAAACGGGAAGTCGCCCATATCGAGGTGGGGCGGAAGGATGTGCCAGGCAAAGGGGTTGTCTTTTTCGTGCGGGACGACGGGGCCGGCTTCGATATGGGCCAGGTGAGGCGTCTGTTCAAGCCTTTCCAGCGCCTACATTCCCTGAGCGAATTCCCCGGTACCGGCATCGGTCTTGCGACGGTGAGCCGGGTGCTGGAAAAACACGGCGGATCGGTCTGGGTCGAGGCGGAGAAGGGTAAGGGGGCGACCTTTTACTTCGAACTGCCCGCCATCCCGGATACGGCTATAGAATCCTCCATCCACCAAGTCACCTCGGCTTGACACGGGTCACAACCTCTTAAGCGCAGCTTCCATCTCGGCTTGCGTTCGCCGATCGTCGAACAGTCGATCCAGGCCCGCTTTTTCGTCCTCCAGGATGAATCCGACCATGAGCAGGTAACGCCAATAATACTCCGAGGAGGGATCCATTTTCGCATCGCCTTTCCTGAATTTCCCCAGGTAGGCGTCGAACTCGAAAGCGGCCATGCCAACGTAATCGGCGTAGCCCTCCCGCTTCCAGGCTTCCAAGCGGGAGTATTTCCAGCGGCCTAGCCTTGCCACGGTAAGGCCATGGGTCATCTCATGCGCAAGGAAATAAGGGAGATCCCGTTCTCCCTCCACTTCCCGCCCCGATTCCCCGATGAGCCGTCCAGTAGCCCAATTCACGTTACGTAGGAAGATATTGCGGTTGAGGTAGACGCAATTGATTCCTCCCGCTTGATGCTTGAAAGGAGTGAAGAGAAGCCAATGCCAACGGCTCTGGCACAGGAAAATCCGGTGGGACAAGGCCGGATCGTCCCAGGGTGAGCGGGATAGGCGGGATAGGGCCTTGTCGAGATAGCCCGCGGCCGCGCCGGGGAGGGCACGGTCCGAATAGAGGGTGGCATTCCCGCGCGCCACGCGATAGGGGAACAGGGGTTCGGGAAAGGCGAGCAGGGTCGCGTAGGCGGCCAATGAAGCCGCCAAGGCCGTGATAGTCCATAGAATCCGTCGCCGCATAGAGGAACCGGGCGAAATGGAGTATTTTTCCTTTATCATGGCTTCTTCGACTCCCGACTCCGCTTTCAAGTTCCCTTACATGGCCGATCGCTTCGCTCCGGCCCGTCGCAAGACCCTGAAGGTCCGCATGGGCAACCGTTACATCGGCGGGGACACGCCCATCCTGGTGCAATCCATGACCACGACCAATACCAAGGACGTGGACGCCACCGTATTCCAGACCTTGGAATTGGCCCGGGCGGGTTGCGAACTGGTCCGCATCACGGCTCCCACCCAGAAGGACGCTGAAGCCTTGAGGGACATCGTGGCCAAGGTTCGGGCCGCGGGCTGCGACGTGCCCATCTCGGCGGACATCCATTTCCAGCCGCGCGCGGCGATGGAAGCGGTCAAGTGGGTGGAGAAGGTGCGGGTGAACCCCGGCAACTTCGTCGATTCCAAAGCGGCGACCCCGCGCGATTTCGACGATGCCGGTTTCGCCTCCGGGCAGCAGAAGGTTTACGACGCCTTCGCGCCCCTGGTGCGCATCGCCAAGGACCGCGGCGTGTGCCTGCGCATCGGCACCAACCATGGATCGCTTTCGGACCGCATGATGTGGAAGTACGGCGATACCATCGAAGGCATGGTGGAGTCGGCGCTGGAATACCTGCGCGTATGCGAGGCGGAGAACTTCGATCAGATCGTATTCAGCATGAAGTCTTCCAACCCGCGCGTGGTGGTGCAGGCCTACCGGCTTTTGGCCGCGCGCTTGGACCAGGAGCATAAGCCTTATCCTTTCCACGTCGGCGTGACCGAGGCGGGTGACGGCGAGGATGGTCGCTTGAAGTCCTCCGTCGGCATCGGCGCATTGCTGCTCGACGGCATCGGCGATACCATCCGGGTTTCCCTGACCGAGGATCCGGTCCATGAGATCCCGGTGGCAAAGGCCCTGGTCCGCCTCTGCGATTTGCAAGGCCTGGAAAGGATCCAGGCTTTGCCCGAAGCCCTCGATCATTATGCCTTCCATCGCCGCGAGGTTCGGCTAGCGCACCTGGGTTCGCTGGCCGTTGGCGGCCGCGAGAAGATCGCCGTGGGCACCGCCGATCCGGGATCGGAAACCTTGCCCAAAGGCGAAAGGCGTATCGAATGGATCGGGACGCATGAAAACCACGCTCCGCGTGAAAACATTCCGTCGGTGTGGGAGCCACATGCGGTGGAATTCGCCATCCCGCCCCGCCATCCTTTCACGGCCCTGCCCAGCGGGCTTATCCTCCAGGGCCTGAGCGATTTGCCGTCCCATCTTGAAATCATGGTGGAGGATCCGTCCCATCTGGATCGCCTTCCCGCCGACGTATTCAAGCTGCCCGGGCTGTTCTGGTCCTGCGCGCCCATTGGAAACAACCCGGTAGCGCGGTATCGCCATCTGTCCGCCTGGCTGGCCGCCAAGGGCCACCCCGATCCCATCGTCCTGCGGGGCCAAAGCGACGGCAGCCCTGAGGCCAACATGCTGCTGGCGGCGCGCTTCGGATCGCTCCTGGTGGACGGCATCGGCGATCTGGTGCGGGTGGAAGGGGGCTTGGGGCCCAGGGCCTGCATGCATCTCGGGTACGACATCTTGCAAGCCGCAGGCGTGCGCCGTACCAAGCCGGAATACGTGGCCTGCCCCAGTTGCGGGCGCACCCTTTTCGACTTGCAGACGACGACCCAGAAGATCCGCGCGCGTACCGCCCATCTCAAGAACATCTCCATCGCCATCATGGGTTGCATCGTGAACGGCCCCGGCGAAATGGCCGATGCGGATTTCGGCTACGTGGGAGGCGCCCCGAGCAAGGTGAACCTTTACGTGGGCCGCGATTGCGTGAAGAAGAACATTCCCGAAGCGGAAGCCCCGGAGGCCCTGGTGGCGCTGATCAAGGAACACGGCCGCTGGAGCGAGCCGGGCGCTTGATGCCCTCCCTGGTCCTGGTGGGCCCCGAATTGGCGGTCAACGTCGGCTTCACGGCGCGGGCCATGGCCTGCTTCGGCATCGGCGATCTCCGCATCGTCGGTAGCCCCGGCATCGCCACCGATGGGGCCGCGCGCAAGACGGGCAAGGCCGCTTTGGATATCCTGGAGGGCGCGCGCTATTTCCCTTCCCTGGATTTGGCTATCGCCGATTGCGGGGCCGTCTATGGCTTCACGCGCCGGGCCCGCGATCCCGCGCAACGTATCGAGGACCTGGCGGCTTCGGCGGCGGCCTGGCGGGCCGATCCGGGAACGCGTCCCACGGCCCTGGTCTTCGGGCGCGAGTCCCATGGCCTGACCAAGGAAGAGACCTTGTTGTTGACTCATCTGGTCCGCATCCCCATGCCGGCGGAAACCCTGAGCTTGAACCTGTCCCATGCCGCGGCCATCGCCTTGTACGCGTTCGTGGGCGACGGGTTGCCCATGCGCGGTCACGTAGGATTGCCCGAGCGCGGACAGGATGCCGCGACCCTGGAGCAAGTCTTGCAAAGGCTGGAGTCCACCGGCTTCTTCAAGGGCGGCAAGCAGGAGGCGCAGCGGGAGAACGTGCGCTTGCTATGGCAACGCCTGCGGCCCGATGCGCGCGAACTGGATTTCCTTTCCGGATTGCTGAAAAGCCTGCTGCCGCGGGAACGATAAGGCGGCCGGAACCGGTACGGTCGCCGAAACCCTTTCCGCCCTGCGATTCCTACATTGTGGGAACCATGTTCCACCTCGAAAACGCCGGGCTGAGCGTTTCCATTTTGGACCCTATCGCGGACCGCAAGCTCCTGGGCACGCGCTATTGCACGGGCGGATACATCTGGCAGGTCAAGGACGGATCGAAAGGCGATTTGTTCGTCGGACCTCAGTTTCCACATCCCGAGCCCCCGGTATTCGACGGGCAAGGTTTGCCCGAGGTATTCGAGATCGCCTTGGGCGCCGCCACGGCGAAAGTCGGGGGAGATGCATGGGTGATCGGGGTGGGGCGGGTGAAACGCGAAAGCCCGGTACGGCCCTTCCATGTGCGCAACAATCCCACCCTCCTCGAACCGGCTACCTGGAAAGCCGTGCAAGCGGGAGCCATGCTGACCTTCACGTCCCGTCAAGCCTTCCACGATTGGGATCTGCATCTCGAACGCAAGATCGTCCTTAAAGGCCGCGTCCTGGTTTCCTCCACCCAGATCAAGAACCAGGGCAAGGCGGATGCGCCCATCCGCTGGTTCGCCCATCCCTTCTTCCCGCATGCGGGCTTCGAGGTCGGAAAGCTTTCCGTGGAATGCGAATTCCCCGCCTGGGTGCCGGTGGCCGGCGGCTTCCGCATCGAGCAAGGCAAGCTGATGCGCGAGCCCGGGTACGATTGGAAGGCCGGCTGCTACCAACTGCTGAATACGCCCTTCGGCGCGCCTCTGGACATCCTGCAAAAGCATCCCGCCTTGGGCGAGGTGAAAATCGAGTGCAAGTTCCCGGTGGCCTGGTTGCCGTTATGGGCCAATGCCAATACGGTTTCCTTCGAGCCCTATTACCACACGGTGCTGCACCCCGGCAACCAAACGGAGTGGTCGATCCGCTATCATCTTTAGGCTGACGATGGCATCGCTGAAGTCCCCCGGCCTGATCCTGAAGAAGACGCCCTACTCGGACAGCAGCCTCATACTCAAGGTTTATACCCGCGAGTCCGGGCTCATCACCCTGATCGCTAAAGGCGCCAAGCGCCCGAAATCCAAGTTCCACGGCCTGCTCGATTTCTTCACCTTGGATCAATTCGTCTATCCCGCCAGGTCCAAGACCGAAATCCACACCTTGATCGATGCCGGCCTGATGCGCGATTTCCCGCGGCTCAAATCCGATCCCGCGCGCCAATCGCTGGGCCATGTATTCCTGGAGCTCTATCTCAAGTACCTGCCCGAGCCGGCCCAATCCCATCCGCACTTCGCATGGCTGCTGGAACGGATGGAACGCATAGACGGGGCGCCGTCGCCCGGATTCGATCCGGTACTGGAGCTGTGCGATTTCCTTTTGGGCTTATGCACCATCTCGGGCTTTAGCCCGCAATTTTCGGAATGCGCGCACTGCGGACGGCGCGACCCCGGCTTTCGCGTCCGGTTGGATCCTGATCTCGGGGGGCCCATCTGCGCGACCTGCGCCGGAGCGGGTTACGGCGCCGGGGTTTCCTATCCTGCGCGTTTGCTACGGTGGCTGGCCCGCCTGCAAGAAAGCGGACCGATGGCAGGACGTCTGCCGCGGGACGAGGAGGCGTTGGCGGAGGCATTCCTATTGGCCTTCCTGGGCCAGCATGCCGGCGGCGCCCGGCCCATGAAGTCGCTGGACTTCTATCGGCAAATGCTGGGGACGGGCTAGTGGCCGGCCTCCGCACCCGTATCGCGCCCACCCCCAGCGGATTCTTGCATGCCGGCAACGCCTGGTCCTTCCTGATTACCTGGCTATGCGCCCGGTTCCGCGGAGGCACGGTGCATCTACGCATCGACGATTTGGACGTGGAACGGGTGCGCCCGGAATATCTCGACGACATCTTCGCGTCCCTGGTTTGGCTGGGCTTGGACTGGGATGGAGGCCCGCGCGATGCGGCGGAATTCCGGGCACGCTTCAGCCAACGTTTGCGGCTGGCTGACTACCGTGAAGCCATGGAGGCGTTGCGCAAAAATGGGGGACCTGAAGCGGGGATCTATCCCTGCGCATGCAGCCGGCAAAGAGCCAAGGACGATAGCGTGGCCCACGGTACGCCGGGAATCTACGCGGGCACCTGCCGGGCGGCCGGATGGGAATGGGCGCGGGCCGCATTTCCGGGCCGGGCCGCGGCGGAAGGCGAAAGCCCGGGCGGCGATCTGGCTTTGCGCGCGTACGTCCCGGGTAACGCCGAAGTGACCCTGCGATCCCTGGCCGGGCCGCCTCTGGTTCTCCATCCGGCGAGGGAAATGGGGGACTTCGTGGTGTGGAAAAAAGACGGCCTGCCCGCTTACCAATTGGCTTCCGTGGTCGACGATGAGGCTTTAGGCATCGACTGCGTGGTGCGCGGATCGGATCTATTGCCCTCTTCGGGGGCCCAAGCCTGGCTGGCGGAACGCATCGGCGCCAAGGGATTTCGCGAGGCGGCATTTCTCCATCATGCCCTGCTTTTATCGGGAGACGGCGGAAAGCTTTCGAAGTCGGCGGGCGCCGAATCCCTGCAAGCCTGGCGGGCTCGCGGAGGGCCGGGACCTTTGTTGCGAGGCTTCGCGGCCTGGTTGGGCATGGCGCCCGGCGGGATCGATTCGGCGCGGGATCTGCTTTCCGCCTTTTCGCCCGAGCGCGTTCCCATGGAGGATCGCACCTGGCCCGACTTCGCCGCCGGCTTGGCCTAATGGCCCCTGACCCGCTTACTATCTTTTTCCCATGATCCCCGCCTCCGATTTCGAGCGCTTCAAGCAAGCCCCCCTGGTGATGGCCACCGGTTACGATTTCCCCTTCGCGCGCATCCTCGAGGAAGCGGGCGTGGACGTGATTCTGGTGGGCGATTCCCTCGCCAACGTGGTATTGGGCCTGCCCACCACCCGCGACATCGATGCCAACGTCATGGCCGTCTTCGTGGGGGCGGTGGGTCGGGGGGCCAAGGACACCCATATCATGGCGGATATGCCCTATGGATCGGATGCGGATCCGGGCTTGGCGGTGGCCAATGCCAAACGCTTCCTTTCCCTGGGCGCCCATTCGGTCAAGTTGGAAGGACCCAAATTCGAGGTCGTGAAGGCGCTGGTCTCCGAAGGCGTCCCGGTGATGGGGCATGTCGGGTTATTGCCCCAGACGGCCCGGAGCTTTAAGCAGGTCGGGCGGGATCAAGCCGAAAGGGACCAGGTCCTGCGCGCGGCCGAAGGCTTGGTCGCGGCGGGCGCGATGTCGCTTCTCCTCGAACATATGGCTTCCGATCTGGCGGCCGAGATCACCAAGCGGTTCCCGGTCCCCACGGTGGGCATCGGGGCCGGCCCCGGGGTGGACGGGCAGGTGCTGGTCCTGCATGATTTCCTGGGCATGCACGCGGGCAACTATCCGCCTTTCGTGAAGGCCTTCGCCGATCTGCACGGTGCGGCCCTGACGGGAGTGAAGGACTATTGCCGGGCGGTGCGAACGCGCGCTTTTCCTGAGAGATGAATTTTCCCGAGGGATGAAAGGAGCAGGGATGACGGATGGCGAAGCGGGCGAAGGGCAGGAAACCGGACGGGCGGAAGCGGAATCCCTAAGGCCGACGCCGGGATTGGAAATCGTGCAACGCCGCGAATTCCTCTCGGAGAACGTTTCCATTTCGGGCCGTCACTTCGAAAGGTGTTCCTTCAACTTCTGCAATCTGATCTATTCGGGCGGGCCCGTGGGTTTGATCGAATGCGGGGGTTCCAACAATGCCTTGGTCGAAGTCGGCCCGATGCTGGAAGCCCTGCGCGAGACGCCCGGGGATGCCATCCGGGAGAAGATGATCCGGTATTGGAAGGACGTGCGGGTAGGTTTGCACCTGGAGATCCCGGAAGGTTTTTAAGATTCCTAACGCAATAGGGACGGGTCCGCCGGCGCGGACGACGAAGTCTTGGGCCTGCCCAAGATATTGAACGACTTCCCGGATCTTCCATCAAAGTAATAGGGAACCGGTCCCAGGATTTCCTTAATCTTCGCGCTTCCGGACCCGGATCCGGGGCTTGTTGAAATGGACAATCCGGGGTGGAAAATGAAAGTCTTTTGGGTGACGATGCCGGTTAACGTGGCTGTGTCGACAAAGGACCTTATCATCAAGGCACCGGATGAATAAGAACCCGGAATATTGCGGAACGTGAACACGCCGCTGTCGCCGATGGCGAGAAGATTCATTGGTAAGGAATCTCGGGTGATCGAAAAGACCATGGTATCCTTCGAGGCGATAAATGGCGCCGGATTTCCCAATTTCACAATCAGGGTCCGCATCGAATCGGGATTGGACTTCTCGAGTAGAATGCGCACCGTGTCATTATGGGCGAGCTCGCTCACCGATTTCCGAACCACCGCGGGGTTGTATCCATCCAATGACACCGTGATGGATTTCGCCCCGCTGTCGATATCGGCGAACGTATACTGACCGTTTGCGTTTATGACCCCGATATCGTAACCGCCCCCAATCATAAGAGGGACGGGGCATGATACGACGCTGGCGCCGGCTAAGGACGATTCGGGAGCTCCTGCTTTCCCGACGATAACCGTCAGATCGAGGATTCTGGCCAGACGGACATCATAGGTTACGGAATCGCCGTCCTTCAAGGGCGCAAGTTCGAAATTAGAGGCGTACGGTCGATAGCCTACCTTGTTGAAAGTCAGGGAGTAATCCGTCTCCGATCCGTTGATGCCGGGGGAATTCAAATCCAAGGCGGGAAATAAATAGGTCCCGGAGCCTGACGTGAGAGTCGAATCTTGGCCTAGAGTTTCGCGGTCCGAATCAATCTTGATGATTTTCGCCGTTGCCACGATTTTAACCCCGGCCAAGGGCGACCCGGCCTGGTCCGAAACGGTTCCCCGAACCATGGCCGTGGTATCGGTTGCGGCGAATTGCTTTTGCTGCCGGGCGAAGGCGTTCATCGTAAACGCCGGAATTCCGATGGTGACGAGTAGGATTCGCGAGACCAAGCTGACGCTCATTTTCCCCCTGGGTGGCCCCATCGACCATTTTGAATGGTATTCGGAATCTATACTCCAGCCACGGTTTTCACGTCATCAATTTATGGAACCGGCTTGAATTTCCGGTTCTCGCGCCACGCCAACCCCAAGCACGCCACGAATCCCAGCACGAAAAACCAAGCCAGGAAATCCTCGACGTGATCGCCGTAGCGCAAATATGGCGTAATCCGAGTATTGATGGGTAGCTTGCGCCGGAGCAAGGTGACCTCGTTCAGTTTGGTCTTCCCGAGCACCCGCCCCTTGTAGTCGTAGAACACGCTGATGCCGGCGTTGGAACAGCGCGCGATGGGGGCTCCCGCCTCGATGGCGCGGAAGCGCGAGATGTTGGCGTGCATATAAGGCGCATTACTGACGCCGAACCATCCGTCATTGGTGATGTTCACGAAGAAATCCGCCCCGCGCCGGCGCGCGCCCCGCGCGAAGTCCGGATAGATGATCTCATAGCAAATCGAAGGGGCGTACTTCACGCGCTTATCCCAGATTTCGTAATCCTTGCCGGGGGAGAAATCGCCCTCGCCCAGGTTCACGTAATTGATGATGGGGAAGACGTCGTCGTAGGGCAACCGCTCGCTGAAAGGGACCAGGCGCAGTTTGGAATATTGGCGAACGGCTTTGCGGCCGGGATCGCCGGGGAAGAGGAAGGCCGAGTTGTAGAAGATGTACTTGCGCCAGGGCTTCTCGTCGGGCTCGAAATCCAACGCGCCTACCAGCACGTCGGCCCCGGTGCGATGGGCCAACTGCTGGAACTCTTCGTACAGCTCGGGCCGGCTGCGCAGGAAATCCGGCACCGCGGTCTCGGCCAGCACGACCAGATCCGCGCCTGCCAAGCGCGAGGAATCCACGGGGTCGCCCGAAAGGGTGGTCCACGTCTTCTTCATCACGTCCTGGAAATATTTCTCGTCCCACTTCTTCGTCTGCTCGATGGAAGGCTGCGCCAGGGCGATATCCAGCACCGGCACTTCGGCGGAATCGGGTATCGCCAAAGAGCGCGCTCCCTGCCATTGAAAGAAGACGGGAATGGCGACGGCGATGGCGGCGAAAATCCAACGACGCGGCCCGCGCGCCTCCCAAGCCGTCCAGGCCAGGCAATTGGACGCGATCACCGCGGCGGAAAGCCCGAAAACCCCCAGCCAGGAAACCGCCTGGATGATCGCCAGCCAATGCCCCAGGGCATAGCCCATATCGTTCCAGGGAAAGCTCATCTCGCCGCGGGTACGTAACACCTCCAGGCCGGCCCACATCAGGGGATAGGCGAAGAGCCCGCCTCGCGTACCCGACAACACGCGGAGCAGCCAGCCGAGGATGCCGTTGAAGAGGGACAGGAAGAGGATGAGAAGTACCAGGCCGCCACCGATGATGAAAGGCGGGCCCACCTTGATCACGTTGTAAATCCACCAGTACATGATCACGTTGTAGAGGATGCCGCCCGCGAAGTGGTAGGCGAAGGCTTGCCGGGTGGTCAGCCTGCGCGTGGCCGCGAAGGCGGGGATCAGGACGAAGAAAGCCAGAGGCCCCAGGGGAAGGGGCGGATAGCAGAATCCCCATAGCGCCAGGGATACGAGGATGGGGCCGAGGGCCCGCCAATCGGGCCGGCGCGGTTTCAGTCGGCGGAGCAGTCGGGACAGGAAGGCGGCGACGCGAGGCATTAGCCTTTGCCTTGGGGATGCAATAGCAATACGTATTCGCCCCGCGGCGAGCGCTCCCGGTACCATTCGCGCAACTCGGATGCGCTCCCGGATCGGAACTCCTCGAATTTCTTGGTCAGCTCGCGTGCGATCACGACCGGATGATCGGAACCGAAAACCTCCGCGATCTCTTCCAGGAATTGGCGGATGTTGTGCGGGGAAACGTAGAACGCCAAGGTAGGCGCATGCTGCTCCTCGGAACCCCAGCGGGCTTTCAGATCTTCCAGCTTGCGCAGACGCGCGGCCGATTTCTTGGGGGGGAAGTTCTCGAAGGCGAAGCGATCGGTGGGCAGGCCGGAAGCGGTCAAGGCCGCGATCAGCGCGCATGGCCCAGGGATCGGATACACGCGTATCCCTTCCGCCAAGGCGGCCTTCACCAGGTTGAAAGCGGGATCGGCGATGCCGGGCGTGCCCGCGTCGCAGATGAGCGCCAAACGCTCGCCGCCCTTGAGGCGCTCCAGGAAGGCGGGGGTGCGCTTCTCCTTGTTGAAATCGTTATAGCTCTCCACCGGACGGGCGATGCCGTAATGCTGCAGCAGGATGCGCGAATGACGCGTATCCTCGGCCAGGATCAGGTCGGAGGATTTCAGGATGCGCACCGCGCGGAAGGTCATGTCCTCGAGGTTGCCGATGGGCGTGGCCACCAGGTAGAGGCCGGGCTCGGGAGCGGAAAACGGATCCGGTTTTTCGTATTCGGGCGCCGGCGTTTCCGTGCCGGCTTCTTCTCCGGAAACTTCCCCTGGAACTTCTCCGGACGCGTCGGTATCGCGGGACATCGCAGCGAAAGATACTAGAATCCCGCGTGCTTGGCCGTGTTCGCGGCGTTTCAATCGGAGACCAGGGTCTCCAGGTGTGCGGCCACCGCATCGGCCAAGCCGGCCGGATTGTATCCGCCTTCCAACAGGGATACCACGCGGCCCCCGGCGGAAACATCGGCCAATCCCATCGCGAGCCGGGTAAGGCGCCGGAAGGTATCGTCCCCGATGCGGAAATCCCCCAGCCAATCGTCCTTGCGGCTATCGAAGCCGGCCGAGATCAGGATCAGCTCGGGCCTGAAGGCCTCGGCCTTCGCCAGGAACTCGCGGTCCCAAGCGTCCAACATGGCCTTGTCCGTGGCTCCCGCGCCCAGATCGACGTTTATGGTGTAGCCTAAGCCCGCGCCGGATCCTTTGCGGGACGGGTCCCCCGTCCCGGGATAAGTCTGCCAGCGATGGGTCGAAAAGAAGAGCACCGACGGATCGGTGTAGAAGAACTCCTCGGTGGCATTGCCATGATGGTAATCCCAATCGATGATGCAGATGCGAGCGAGGCCATGGGCCGCCTGGGCATGCCGGGCCGCGATGGCCACGTTGTTGTAATAGCAGAAACCCTCTTCATCGCCGTTGTCATGGGCATGATGCCCGGGCGGACGGACCGCGCAAAAGGCGTTCCGCAGTTGCCCGCGGCAGACCGCGTCTACGGCGGCCACCGCCCCGGCCGCCGCCCGCGCGGCGGTTTCGCCGGTGATGGCCAGAGATCGGACCCCTCGGATATGGGCTTGGGAATGGACCGCGGCGATGGCGGCATACGGGTCGGCGACGGGTTCGATGCGGGCGAAGTGCGAGCCCAGACCTGAAAGGCGGATGCGCTCGGCGACCGCGCGCAGGCGCGCGGGGGATTCGGGGTGCCCGGGGTCGATCTCGTGATCGAGAAAGGCTTCGGGGAAAACGAGGCCGGAAGGCATGGGGAACAAGATAGAATCGACGACGCCTTCCTGCCCGGGGCCCGGTTTTCCCCGGACGTGACCGGGGATCGGCGCTTATTTCCTTTTCTTCTTGAACAACTTGTAGATTCGCGTTGCTTCCTTCGATCCCGCCTGCGCCGTGACCTTCAGGAAGTACAGGCCGTTGGCCACTTCTCCGCCATTGTCGGCATGCCCGTCCCAAATCACTTCCTGGTATCCGACCACGTTGCGTTGGGCCAGGCTGCGCACGGGCCGGCCGGCGCGCGAGTAAATCTTCAGGTCGACTTTATCGCAATAATCGGTCAGGCTGTACACGAAAACGGCCGTATCGGCGAAGGGGTTGGGGTAGCTGCCCAAATCGCGGATGGCGAGCTTATCGCCCATGCGGTAGGCCAGGGTGCGGGTGGAAACGTTGCCGGAAACGTCGCGGGCGGTGACGGTGAGGGAATCCTGTTCGGCGCGGCGCGCGGGCATGAAGCTCAGCCGCGCCAGGGTCGGGAAACGGTCCCCGCTTTCGATAGCATGGTTGGCCGAGTCAAGCGGCTGTTGGCGGCTCGTCAAGGTCGGCGGGTGAAGGGAGAGATCGATGCCTTCCCCGTCGCGCAACACCACGTCGATGGCAGTAGTGAGGGGCACGTAATCGTCATCCAGCAAGGCCTGCCCCCGGCCGCTGAACTGGATCAACGGCGGAGTGGCGTCCTTATTGAGGAGAAGCGAGTAGTCGCCGCCCAGGAACCCCGACGATGCCCCAGGGGGTCCCGGGACGCTGTCCAACTTCAACCAGGTTTGGCCTCCGGGAGTGCGGTAATGCCAGGCGACCCGGGCCGTCGGCGCGGCGGACAGTTTCGCGGCCGAGGTTCCGGAGACCGAAAGGACGAAGCCCGCGCTGGCGAAGTCGGCCGCATCGATGCGCCATGCCGTAACCGGAAAGTTACCCTGGGCCGGCGCGAGATAGGCGGGCAGGGTCGCCACCGCGAAGGGCCAGGCGAAGGCGCGGCGAGGCTTGGGCAAGCTGGCCGACAAGGCGAGGCAATGTCCGAGGGAATCCAGCCGCAAGGTATCCGAGCGGGAGCCGAGCGCGGCGGTAAGTACGTTGAAGACGGTATCCTGGGAAAGGCCGCTTTGCGCGGCATCGCCTTCCTTATTCGGAAGCAAGACCGCGCGCAGGCGCTTCCCCAGAACCATGGAATCGGCCAAGGGGAAGAACAGCGAGTCCAATCCGCCCAGGCCCATGGATTTCGAATAGGCAAGCGTATCCATCACCGGCGCCGTGCCGGCGACGTCGCGCGTCAACGCCAGACGAAACCCTTGCGCGGCCCCGTACCCGCGGTTATGGACGCGCACCCAAACGCCCAACTCGTCCTGGACCGGAAGGCTGAAGGCTTGCGCCGGCAACTCCAGGCGAGGGACTTCGGACAAGGGCAAGGCATAGGTGCGGGAACTGAGATTGGGGATGGGACCCAAGGTCTGGCCTTGCCCGTCCAAGCGGTTCACCATCAGGCGGAAGGCGACGTGGAGTTTGGGTCCCGCCAAATCGGCGGCCGGCACGTCCACTTTCACCTTTGCGACTGAAACCAGATGCGAACCGTCCTGGGTGGCCATGCCGACCTGGTTGTCCGGCGGGAACAGCGGCGCGCTCTCGCCGCCCACCGCCCAGGAAACCACTCCGCCCGCGAAAGCGATGTGGGAATAGGCCGTGGAGAGCCGGGCCAGGATGAGCACCGAGTCCCCGGGCGCCGCGTTGGCGGGATCGATGGCGACCGAATCGAGCAGCCAGTCCAAGCTGCTGAAAGGCGCCGAAGCCACCCGGGAGGTTTTGTCATCCCAATAATGCACGATGACCTTTCCGT
>Ga0265324_10001204_pt1 | contig 15368 bp, 10 predicted proteins | sample 41419metaG_FD_198634 | JGI IMG/M metagenome (GOLD analysis project Ga0265324, IMG submission 198634) | Rhizosphere microbial communities from Carex aquatilis grown in University of Washington, Seatle, WA, United States - 4-14-19 metaG | ecosystem: Host-associated > Plants > Roots > Rhizosphere...
CAAGATCGCCTTCCAGCAGGACAAGCACGACACCATCGGCGCGGACCTCGTGAACCATTGCGTGAACGACATCGCCGTGCTGGGCGCGGAGCCGCTGTTCTTCCTCGATTATCTCGGCACCGGCAAGCTGGAGCCGCACGTGTTCACGGACATCATCAAGGGTTTTGCCCGCGCCTGCGCGGAAAACAATTGCGCGCTCATCGGCGGCGAGACGGCGCAGATGCCGGGCTTTTACCAGAAGGGCGAATACGACGTGAGCGGCACCATCGTCGGCGTGGTGGAAAAATCCCGGATGCTAAACGGCCAAAAAACCGTGAAGCGCGGCGACGTGGTCATCGGCATCGAATCGAGCGGCCTGCACACGAACGGCTATTCGCTCGGCCGGAAAATTTTCTTCGAGCAGCTCGGCTATAAACCTTCCAGCAAAGTTCCCGGATTGAAAAAAACTGTTGGCGAAGAACTCTTGAAGGAACACATCAGCTACGGTCCGCTGGTGCAAAAGCTTCTCAAAAAGTTCAATCTCGTCGGCAAGCCGGACCAGGTGCGGGCCTTCGCGCATATCACCGGCGGCGGTTTTGTGGACAACATCCCGCGCGTGCTGCCGTCGTCGCTCGACGTGGTCATCCAGAAAGGTTCGTGGGACATGCTACCCATCTTCCAGATCATCGCGGCCAAGAGCGGCGTGCCGGACGAGGAGCTTTATCAGGTCTTCAACATGGGCATCGGCATGGTGAGCATCGTCGCCGCGGACAAGGCGGATGCCGTGCTGAAATTCATCAACGCGCAGAAGCACAAAGCTTGGATCATCGGCGAAGTCGTCAAAGGCCAGGGCGAAGCGCGGGTGGAATAGTTTTTAGCCACAGAGGCTCAGAGCGCACAGAGAAAACTCTGTGCGCTTTTTCATTTGGCAATATCCCCAGAATTGGCGGCAGAATTTGGATTCCAAATCCGCATCCGCCGCGTAATCTGCGGGGAATGATTTCCCGTTTTACCAAGCTGCTGATGGCTGTTGTCTTAGCGAGCCTGGCATCTTCCGTTTCGCTCCGCGCCGAAGTGGTTTCCGCCACCATCCAGACACCGCCGCCCGCCGAGACTGGTTATTTCAAGCTCGGCACCACGAAGAATCCCGCCGGTCACGAAATCTCCGTGAACAGCCGCTGCCTGCTCTTCGACGGTCAGCCGGTGTTTCCGGTGATGGGTGAGATGCACTACGCGCGCGTGCCGCAGGCCGAGTGGCGCGAGGAATTGCTCAAGATGAAAGCCGGCGGCGTGGACATCGTTGCAACTTACATTTTTTGGATTCACCACGAAGAAATCGAAGGCCAGTGGGATTGGAGCGGCCAGCGCGATTTGAAAAAGTTTCTGCAAACGTGTCAGGACGTCGGCCTTAAAGCCATCGTCCGCTGCGGCCCGTGGTGCCACGGCGAAGTCCGCAACGGGGGTTTCCCCGACTGGGTTCAAGCGCACAAGGACTGGAAGCTGCGTTCGACGGATACCAACTTTCTCGCAGCCACAAAAATCCTCTACGACGAAATCGCCAAGCAGCTTCAAGGCGAGTTGTGGAAAGACGGCGGCCCGGTCATCGGCATCCAGGTGGACAACGAATTCGGCGGCTCGCCAAATTACCTGATGGCGTTGAAGAAGCTCGCGATTGAAGCCGGCCTCGACGTGCCGCTCTACATCAAGACCGGCTGGCCCGCGATGAAGACGCCCGAGCCATTGGGCGAATTGCTCCCGCTCTTCGGCGCGTATCCCGACGGTTTTTGGACGCGCAGCCTCAAGCCGATGGACGGCAACGACTGGGAGAATTTCACCTTCAAACTCACCCGCACCGACACCGGTGTGGGCAACGACACGTTGAAGGTGAAAAAAAACGGCGACACGTCTGGCACGGAGAAATATCCGCATCTCACCTGCGAAATCGGCGGCGGGATGCCCGCGTCGTATCATCGCCGCATCAACTATGACGAGCGAGATGTCGAGGCGGTCGTACTGACGCAACTCGGCAGCGGCAGCAGTCTGCTCGGCTATTACATGTATCACGGCGGCCAGAATCCCGAAGGCAAACTCTCGACGCTCCAGGAATCGTCGGCCACGGGCTATGCGAACGATCTGCCGGTGAAATCCTACGACTTCAACGCGCCGCTCGGCGAGTTCGGCCAGATCAATTCGCAGTACTACTGGCTGCGCCGCCTGCATCTGTTTCTCCACGACTTCGGCGCGCTACTCGCACAAATGCCACCCACGCTGCCGGATTTGCGCCCGAAAGATAAATATGATTTTGCCACGCTGCGCTGGGCCGTGCGCTCCGACGGCGACAGCGGCTACGTCTTCGTGAACAATTATCAACGTCTCCAGCCACTGCCAGCCAAGAATGATGTGCAGTTCAAACTCAATTTACAGGGCGGCGAACTAGTTTTCCCCGCCAAGCCAGTGACGATTCCCGACGACGAATTTTTCTTCTGGCCGTTCAACCTGGACCTCGGCGGCGCGAAACTGATTTACGCGACCGCCCAGCCGATCTGCAAAATGGATGACGGCGAAGTGCTGGTTATTTACTTTGTCGAAACGCCGGGTGTGAAGTCGGAGTTTGTTTTTGATGAGCAGACGCTGGTGGGGCGAGCGTCCTCGCGAGCCGTCTTTATCGACATGAAAACCAGCCGTGACGCCCCCATCAAACTGGAAACCCAGTCCGGCCGGAAAATCCAAATCGTCTTGTTAAGCGAATCCGATTCGCTCGCATTGCGGAAAACGGACGACGGCAAACAGGTTTATTTTGACAAACCACCGGCGGTTTCCAGCGCGGAAGTCAAAACTAAACTGGCTCACGCCGCCGGCCCGGCGCGCGAGATTCCGTTGAGCGGCGGCAAGTTGCACATCGCTCGCGCGCCGACCGATGTGGATTTCACGAACGCCGCCGTCTGGAAAATCACGCTGCCAGCCAAGCTGGACTTGAGCAAAAACCCGCTGCTGCGGATTCGTTACGTCGGCGACGTGGCGCGGTTGAGGCTGAACGGCAAACTGCTTGACGACAATTTTTACAGCGGCCGCGAATTTGACCTCGGCCTGAAACGTTACGCGCCGGAAATTTTCACCGGCGATCTGCGGCTGGAAATTCTGCCACTGCGCAAGGACGCACCGATTTTCCTCGAACCCAAAGCGCGGCCGGATTTCGGCACGAACGAAACCGTGCTAAAACTTCAGTCCGTGGAAACCATCAATCAGGTTGAATTTTGAAAACAAATCTGCTCCCATTCTCGTTCGCATGAAAAACAAAATTGTTGCCGTGGTTCTCTTTGCGCTGGCTGGCACCGCCATTTCATCCGCCGCCGATTTGACGCTCTGGTATCAGCAGCCCGCCGCCGACAACCAACCGATGAACGAGGCGCTGCCTATCGGCAATGGCCGCATGGGGGCGCTGATTTTCGGCGCGCCGGCACGCGAACGACTCTGCCTGAACGAAGACAGCCTCTGGGTCGGCACGGACAATCCCAGCGGCGACGACGGCTCGATGGGTGCGTATCAAGTGCTCGGCAACCTCTTCGTCAACCTACCGGGGCACACCAATTCCACGAATTATCGCCGCGACCTCGATCTGTCCGACTCCGTTGCGCAGGTCAGTTATTCGGCGGACGGCGTGAATTTTCACCGCGAATATTTTTCCAGCCATTCGGCAGAAGTGACGGCGGCGCACTTCAGCGCAAACAAAAAAGGCGCTTACACCGGCAGCATCGAGTTGCGCGACGGCCACAATGCCAAGGTTGTCCTCAACGGCAACTGCTTCACCGTGTCCGGCACGCTGGACAACGGTCGCCAATACGAATGGCAGGTGCTCGTATTGAACCACGGCGGCACAGTCGCGGCGGACACCAACCCAGCGCAGCTTGAATTCAAAGATTGCGACAGCCTCACGCTGCTCATCACGGCGGGCACGGATTACGTGATGGATTTTGCGAAAAATTATCACGGTGAAAATCCGCACGCGCGGGTGACGGCGCTGCTGGATGCCGCAACGAAGCAGAATTTTGCCAAGCTGGAAGCGGCGCACGTCAAGGATTACCACGCGTTGTTCAATCGCGTCAGTGCCGACTTCGGCCAGTCCACCGCCGCGCAAACCGCGCTGCCCACGGATAAACGCAAGCTGGAGGCGTTCAAGACGGTTGATCCCGAACTCGAAGCGCTGCTGTTCCAATACGGTCGTTACCTGCTGATTTCGAGTTCGCGTCCCGGCGGCCTGCCGGCCAATCTGCAAGGCCTGTGGTGCGATGTCAACTGGCCCGCCTGGCACAGCGATTATCACGCGAACATCAATGTTGAAATGAATTACTGGCCGGCTGAGGTCGCCAATCTCGGCGAATGCCACACGCCGTTCTTTGATTTGATCGCCAGCCAATTGCCCGCGTGGCGCAAGGCGACACAGGCCGCGCCGGAGTTCAAGACTGCCGACGGCAATTTTGCCAAGCGCGGCTTCGCGTTGCGCACGTCGCACAACATCACCGGCGGCATGGGTTGGAAGTGGGACAAGACGGCGAACGCCTGGTATTGCCAGCATTTGTGGGAGCATTACGCGTTCGGCCTCGACAAAGATTATCTCCGCACCGTCGCCTATCCGATCATGCGCGAGACGTGTGAGTTTTGGGAAGATCACCTGAAGGCGCTGCCGAACGGAAACCTCGTCGTGCCCAACGGCTGGTCGCCGGAGCACGGCCCGGAACAGGACGGCGTGAGTTACAATCAGGAAATTGTCTGGGACTTGTTCAATAATTATGTGAAGGCCGCCGACGCGCTCGGCGTGAACAAGGATTACCGCGACAAGATTGCCGCGATGCGCGACAAGCTGGTGACGCCGCAAATCGGCAAGTGGGGACAGCTTCAAGAATGGATGACGGACATTGACGATCCGAACGACCACCACCGCCACACATCGCATCTGTTCGCCGTTTATCCCGGCACACAGATCAGCGCGACCAAGACGCCGGAACTGGCGAAAGCCGCAAAAATCTCGCTCGACGCGCGCGGCGTTGACGCCGGCAGCGACGTGCGGGAATGGTCCTTCGCCTGGCGCACGGCGCTCTATGCCCGGCTGCGCGACGCCGAGAACGCGCACACGATGTTGCAGCAGCTTTTGTCGTCTCGGAACACGTGCATCAATTTGTTCGGCCTACATCCGCCGATGCAAATTGACGGCAACTTCGGCATCACCGCCGGCATCGCGGAGATGCTCCTGCAATCGCAGGCGGGGGAAATCGAACTGCTACCCGCGCTGCCGAAAGAATGGCCGACCGGCAGCATTTCCGGCCTGCGCACGCGCGGCGGCTGCGAGGTCAGTCTGGCATGGCAGGATGGCAAGCTCGTTTCCGCCACGGTGAAAAATGTCAGCGGCAGCGGCACTGCCAAAGTCCGCTATGGCGGCAAGGTGGTGGAGTTCACCCTGAAGCCGGGCAAGGCGAAGACGCTCACCGGCGAACTTCAGTAAATTTTTTTCGTTTAGAAATCACGCCGCTCGCGTAACCTGCGGGCGGTTTTTTTATGAAAATTCTCGTCATCGGTTCGGGCGGTCGCGAGCACGCCCTCGTCTGGAAACTCGCGCAGTCGTCCAATGCCACGCAGATGTGGTGTGCGCCCGGCAACGCCGGCATCGCGCAGGAACGCCTCGCCAAAAACGGCAGCGCCGTGGAGTGCGTCGCCATCGGCGCGGAAGACCTGACCAAGCTGCTCGCCTTCGCGCAGGAAAAGAAAACCGATCTCGTCGTCGTCGGCCCGGACAACCCGCTGGCGCTGGGCATCGTGGATTTGTTCCAGTCGCACGGCCTGCGCATTTGGGGCGTGAATCAGAAGGCCGCGCAGTTCGAGTCCTCCAAAGTTTTCTCGCAGCGGTTCATGGAGAAATACGGCATCCCGACCGCCGCCGCCGGAACTTTCTCGGACGTGGTCGCGGCGAAGAGATTTACCGCCACACTCGGCGGCAAATGCGTGGTGAAGGCCGACGGCCTCGCGCTGGGCAAAGGCGTTTTGATCTGCCACAACCAGGCCGAGGCGGAAAAAGCCGTGGACGAAATCATGGTCAGCAAGGCGTTCGGCGCGGCGGGCGCGAACGTGGTCATCCAGGAATTTCTCGAAGGTATCGAGGTTTCCCTGCACGCGCTGTGCGACGGCAAGACGGCGAAAATTTTTCCCACCTCGCAGGATCACAAGCGCGCGCTCGACGGCGACCTCGGCCTGAACACCGGCGGCATGGGCACCTATTCGCCCACGCCGTTCCTCAACGACGCGCAGCTCGCCGACGTGGCGCACAAAGTTCTTGAACCTTTCATGCGCGGCTGCGTGGCGGAGGGCATTGATTATCGCGGCCTGCTCTATCCCGGCGTGATGCTCACGAAGAACGGCCCGAAGATTCTGGAGTTCAACGCGCGCTTCGGCGACCCGGAGACGCAGGTTTATCTGACGCGGCTGGAAAACGATCTAGTGGAACTGCTCGCCGCCAGCGTCTGCGGCTCCCTTGGCTCGCTGGAATTGAAATGGAGTCCGCTTGCGAGCGTCTGCGTGGTGATGGCCAGCGGCGGTTATCCCGGCAATTATCCCAAGGGCAAAGTCATCACCGGCCTCGACGCCGCGAATGCGCTCCCGCACACAAAAGTTTTCCACGCGGGCACGGCTTTGAAGGACGGTCAGATTGTCACGAACGGCGGCCGCGTCCTCGGCGTGACGGCCTTGGGCAAGGATTTGAAATCCGCCCAAGCCGCCGCCTACGCCGCCGTGGAGAAAATCCATTTTGACGGCGCTCATTTCCGTCGCGACATCGCGGTGAAGGCACTTTAACCACGAAGAATAGAAAACCGTTTTATACAAACCGCAAAGATGCGAAGTGATGTGAGAGCCTCAAGTTCGATTCAATGATTGCCCGCAACGGAATGGCGTTTAAAAATTATTGGCTTTGAAGGCTTGTCCGGCGAACATTGGCAAAATGCGATTGTTCCGATGACCCTCACCGAGCTGCTTGAATCCGTCCGCCGCGTCGAAGTCCGCACGAACCGGCTCGTGAACGACACGATGGGCGGCGCGTATTTGAGCGGCTTCAAGGGACGCGGCATGGACTTCGAGGAGCTGCGCGAATACATCCCCGGCGACGACGTGCGCGACATTGACTGGAACGTCACGCACCGCCTCGGCCGCCCGTTCGTGAAACGCTTCCGCGAGGAGCGCGAACTCACCGCCGTCCTCGCCGTGGACGTGTCTGCGTCGTCCAGCTTCGGCTCGGCCAACCGCACTAAGCGCGAGTTCGCCGCCGAGATCGCCGCCACGCTCGCGATGTCCGCCGCCAAAAACGGGGACAAGGTCGCGCTGCTGCTGTTCACGGACGAAGTGGAACTGTTCGTCCCGCCGCGCAAAGGGCGACGGCACATTTTGCGGATCATCCGTGAAATGCTGATGTGCAAACCGCGCAAACGCGGCACGGATATTTCCAGCGCGCTGGTTTTTCTAAATCACGTTTTGCACCGCCGCGCGATGGTTTTCCTGCTCACGGATTTTTTGCACACCGATGCCGGAGTGGCCAAAAGAGAAGTTGGTGGGGCGAGCGTCCCCGCGAGCCGGCTCGTCAGTAGCCTCGCCCCACCAAACAACACTGGTCGCGACGTCATCGCCGAACTCGGCCTCACGAACACGCGCCACGATATCGTCTGCCTGCACCTGCACGATCCGCGTGAAAGTGAGTTGCCGGACGCCGGCTTGCTCACCATCGAAGACGCCGAGACCGGCGAACTGCTGGAATTAAATACCGCCCGCAGCCCGGTGCGCGAGCGCTTTGCCGCCGTGAATGCCGGGCGACTGGCGGAACTGGACCGCGCCCTCATCCGCACCGGCGTGGACACGTTGCGGCTCAAGACCACCGAACCTTTCGCGCCCGTGCTGCAACGGTTCTTCGAAATCCGCCGGGGACGGCGGCGCGGTTAAATAATATGAACCTCGAACATCCAATACCAAATATCCGACCCCAAGTGGATGGACGGACACACGAACACATCGGACGTTCGGTGCTGGAGGTTGGTTGTTGGCTGTTTCTGTTCTTTCCAACATTGACCGGCTTTGCTCAGGCCAGCACCAATGCCCTGACCGCACTAGCCCCCGCTTACGGCGAGTTGCCGCCGACCTTTTGGGAACAGCATCAAACAGCCATCGTCATCGGCGGATTTATATTCATCATCGCCCAGTCGCTTTTCCTCTGGAAACTGCTGATGCGGCTGCAGCCCCGGGTCGAGCCGCCGGAAAACCTCGCCCGCGCCGCGTTGAACCGTTTGCTGGACGAGCCGGAAGACGGAAAACTTTTGAGCGAAGTCTCGCAAATCCTGCGCCGCTACATCGGCGCGGTGTTTCAGATGCGCGGCGAGGAGTTGACGACCAGCGAGTTCACGGCGGAGATTTTGCAGCACGAAAAAATCGGCCCGGAACTGGCTGGAAAGATTTCCGGCTTTCTCCGCGAGTGCGACGCCCGCAAGTTTGCGCCGGATAAAAACGCGGCTTCCCTTGACGCCGTGGAGACGGCGCTCGACTTCATCACGCAGTTGGAACCGCGCCGCGCCGCGTCCGCGCAAACCCGATGAACGGCGAATTTGAATTTCAATATCCGTGGGTGCTGGCATTGCTCGGCCTGCTGCCGGTCTTCGCCTTGCTGCGCGGCAAAACCGGACGGCTGTCGGCGCTGACGTTTTCCAGTGCGGAGATCGCGCGCGAGACCGGGGCCAAAGCGCGTTCGGCGGCCGGACGGTTTATATTTTTCCTGCGACTGCTTGCCGTTGCGCTTGGCATCGTCGCGCTCGCCGGGCCACGGCTGGCCAATTACCACGTCGAGACCGAGACGCCGGGCATTGACATCATGCTCGTGCTGGATTTGTCGTGGTCCATGGAGGCGATTGACATGGGCCGACCGGCGGAAAAACTGTCGCGCTTCGCCATCGCGTCCGGCGTGCTGAAAGATTTCATCGCGAAGCGCCCAAACGACCGCATCGGGCTAATTGCGTTTTCCGGCGCGCCCTACCTGGCGAGTCCGCTGACGCTGAACCGCGACTGGCTCATTGAAAATCTTCAGCGGCTGCACATCGGCATCATCAGCGACCTCGGCACGGCCATCGGCGACGCGGTCGCCGTCGCGGCCAAACGGCTCAAGGCCGTGCCCAACAGCAAGAGCCGCATCATGATTCTGCTGACCGACGGCGACAACAACATGGGCAAGCTCGATCCCCTGCCCGCCGCGCAGCTCGCCGCCGCGCTCGGCGTTAAAATTTATGCCATCGGCATCGGCATCGAGCAGCCGTGCAATATGCCGGCGTTTGACCCACTGACGGGCAATTTCAAGCTCGACGCCAACGGCAACATCATCCCAACGCTGCTGCTCCAACCGGCGAATTATTCCGTGCTGGGCAAGATGGCGGACTTGTCTGGCGGACGGTTTTACCGCGCCACCAACCGGCGCGAGTTGCAAAACATCTACAACCAGATTGATCGTCTGGAAAAATCCGAGGTGAAGCTGCGCCGGTTTGCCACTTACGAACCGCTGTTTTATTGGCCGCTGCTCGCCGCGCTGGGCGGGCTGGCGGTGGAAATTCTTTTGGCGAACACCAGATTCCGCCGCGTGCCATGAGGAATTTATGATTTACGATTTGCGATTTACGATTTCAACGACTCCGGAGCGCGGGCTTCAGCCCGCTTCAATGCACAAATTGCAAGCGACATTGAAGCGGCATGAATGCCGCGCCCCGCAAACCAGAATTTCACCGATTTTCCGATTTGGAGACTCGCTTTGCAGTCTGCTCAAATCGTCAATCGTCAATCGTCAATCATAGATGTTTTCGGACTTTCATTTTGCCGAACCGCGCTGGCTCTGGCTGGCGGCGGGCGCGCCGGTTTTGCTCGTGCTGCTGCACCGGCACGCGGCGGGCGCACGCCGCGAACAGCTTGCAAAAATGGCGTCGCCGCATTTTGTCGAACAACTCACCGCGTCGCACAGCCCGGCGCGGCGGCGGCTGAAGGAACTTTTGCTGCTGCTTGCGTTCACCTTCGCCGGCCTCGCGCTGGCGCGACCGCAATGGGGCAGCACCGAAAGAACCAATGCGTTCGTCGGCGAAGATGTCGTGTTTATTTTGGACTGCTCCTTGAGCATGACGACCACCGATGTTTTGCCCAGCCGGATGCAGCGCGCGAAATTTGCGATGCTGGATTTTGTGCGGAAGCAGAGCCACGGACGCGTCGGGCTGGTGGCTTTCGCCGGCGGCGCGTTCATCCAATGCCCGCTGACGTTTGACGCGGATGCGTTGGAGGAAACGCTGATGGGCATTGATGAAACAACCATCCCGATTCCCGGCACGGACATCGGTCGCGCGCTAAACGAGGCGTATCGCGCGATGGACAAAAATGCGCGGCGCAAGATGGTCGTGCTGGTGACCGACGGCGAAGACTTGGAAAAATCCGGCATCACCGCCGCGAAACGGCTGGCGACGAACGGCGTGGTGGTGTTCACCATCGGCGTCGGCACGCCGGCGGGCAAGGAAATCCAGACGCGCAACGCCGCCGGGCAGCCGGAGCTGGTGCATGACACCCAGGGCGAGATTGTCCGCAGCCAGCTTGACGAAACGACGCTCCGCGAAATCGCCCAGGCCACCGGCGGCAGCTATTTCCCGCTCGGCACGCTGGGCGATGGTCTGCTGAAAGTCCGCTCCGCGATGCATGCGCTGGACACCGCCAGCGGCCTGCGACAGTCCGCAAAAAATGGCGTGGATCGTTTCCACTGGTTCATCGCCGCCATGCTTGCGTTGCTGGTGACGGAATCGCTCCTCGGCACGCGACGAAAAGCAATTTCAGCAACGGCACTGGTGATTCCCCTGCTGCTGCTCAGCCAGCCGGCACAGGCGTCACCTGAAACAAATTCCCCACCGCCGGCAAACGCCCGCGATTTTTACAACGCGGGCACCCGGCTGCTCGCCGCCAATAAATTTGCCGAGGCGGAAACGCTGTTTCAATCCGCGCTGGCCGCGCAGGACGAGCGCGTGCAGCCGCCGGCGCTTTTCAACCTCGGCCACGCGCGGTTTGCGGAGGGCGCGGAGATTTTGAAAAAAGGGCCGGACGCGCAAAAAGCCTCGGCGCACGGCGGCGCGGCGCTGGCGGCGGGCGACCCGGCGATCCACACGGCGGAATCCGCGCTGGCGGAAAATAATTTGGACAAGATGATTACCGCCTATCTCGAAGGCCGCGGCGTACAGCGCGAGCTGCGCAGCGCGGAAAAGGCCGTGCGGGCGGCGATGGAAACCTACGGGAAGACCTTGCAAAAATGGCAGCGCGCTGCGGACGATTTTAAAGGCGCGGCGGAGCTGAACCCCGCCGACACGAACGCGGCACGCAACGTGGAAATTGTGGAGCGACAAATCGCGAAGTTGGTTGACGAACTGCGCCGGATGCAGGAAATGCTGGGTGCGCTGGGCAAACAAAAGCAGGATTTGGGCAAGCTGCTCAGCAAGCTCAAAGGCCAGATTCCCGCGCCGGACGCGCCGCCCGGCATGGCTGGCGACGACAGCGACGAGGATGGCGTGCAGCCGGATTCGCTCGCCGGCCAGCAGGAAGGCGAGTCGCACGCGGGCGACCAGATGCAGGTGCCATTGTCACCCGAAGCGGCGGGACAAATTCTCGATGGCCTTTCGCTCGACGGCACGCGCCGGCTGGCGATGAGCGACCAGCAGGGCACGCCGCCGAAAGACAAAAAGGGACGGAACTGGTGAAATCAGAAATGGATAACATCGAACAAGCAACATCCAACATTCAACATTCAATGGTTGGCTGTTCGCGCGTCGTCGGAAAATGGCTGTTGGCTGTTCGCTGTTGGCTGTTGGTTGTTTCTTCCTGCCTAAGTTTGACCGCAACTTTTCGGCTGTGCGCGCAGACGCCGGTGCAGATTCCGCCGACGGCGCAGGCGCAGCTTCAAGTCCAGCAACCGCCGGTGGACGTTTCGCCGGCGGAAACAATCGCGGTCACGGCGGAGTTCGACCCACCGGTGGTGCGGCCCGGCGAAAAATCCTTTTACCGCGTGACCGTGGACGCGGGCGAATCCGCAATTCAATGGCCAGAAATAATTTCCGCGCCGTCGGTATTAAACCTGGCGGCGGTCACGCACGGCGAAATCTCGCGAATGAGCGGCAGCCGGTTCACGCCGCTGACGACGTTTCTCTACGAGGCCGGCCCGGCAACGGCGGGACATTTCACCGTGACGAATTTCAGCGTGAAAGTCGCCGGTCAAGCGGTGGAAATTCCGGCGGCGAACCTAGAGGTTTCCACCGACGCCACCAACGGGCTGCCGGCGCGGCGACTCAGGCTGGAAGCCTCGGCCACCAATCTTTTTCTCGGCCAGCCGTTCCGCATCCGCGTAATGCTGCCGGCAGGAAACGGCAATGAAATCGAGGCGCTCCGCGAAATCCAACTCAACGGCAACGGCCTGATGACCGACCGGAGATCGCAGCACCTGTCCGTCGCGGTGACGAGCGTGCAGAACGCGCTCAAGCCCACGTTCATCTGCGAGATGACAGTCACGCCCATCGCGGCGGGGCCGATGAAACTGTCCGCGCAGGCATTCACGGCGGGCCGGGAATTCAGCGGGCCGATTTCTATTTCCGGACAAGTGACGATTCCCGGCGGGCCGCCGAAATATGTTTTGCTGGTTTCAAGCCCGCTGGCCATCAACGTCCGTCCCCTGCCCGCCGGCGAACCCGCGGGCTTCACCGGCACGCTGGGGAAATTCTCCACCGACCAGCCGCAGCTCGCCACCAACCGGCTCCACGTCGGCGAACCAGTGCGGTTGAAAATTAGTTTTCAGGGCGCAGGCGAACTAGCGCGCTTCGTGCCGCCGCAGCAGCCACGCACACGCGGCTGGCAGGTCATCGCGGACCAGCCGCCGGCCACCGGCTTCACGCTGATTCCGCAGACGGACACGGTAACGAACACACCGGCGATCCCATTTTGCGCGTTCGACCCGGCGACCGGAAAATATTATGACCTGACAATTCCAGCGCTGCCGGTGACGGTCATCGGCGACGGCCTGCCGACCACGCTGCCGGCGTTTGCGGATGAAAACCAATCCGCCACGCCGCCAAAATTGAGCGATCTCGCGATGACACCCGGAAAAACGGCGGCGGGCCTGAAGCCGCTGCAACTGCGCGGCTGGTTTGTCTGCGTGCAACTGGTGCCAGCGATCGGGTTTCTCGCACTGTGGCAATGGGACCGCCGGCGGCGGTTTTGGGAGGCGCACCCGGACCTGTTCCGGCGACGCGCGGCGACGCGCGCGCTGCGGCGGAAAAAACGAGAATTGCAAAACGCCATCGCTGGCGGCGACGCGGCGGGATTTGTCCGGCACGCGGTGGACGCGATGCGGATTGCCGTCGCGCCGCATTTTCCGGCGGAGCCGCGCGCACTGGTCTGCACCGACGTGCTGGCGCAGCTCGGCGACGCGGGGCGCAGCGGTCATGCCGGCGAAACCGTGCGGAAAGTATTTGCGGCGGCGGACGCGCAGTTTGCCATCACGCCGCAGACGCAAACGGACTTGCTGGCACTGGCAACCGAGTTTGAAACAGTTCTGAAAAAACTGGAGGAAAAATTGTGAATCGTTTCCATTTTTCAATTTTCAATTTCCAGTTTTTCCTCCGCCACCGCTGTCGCCTGGCCTTGTGTTCGCTTTTCTTCGCGGTGAATTTTGCCGGCGCGGCGGCGGATGATTTTTTCGCGCGGGGCGTCGAAGCTTATCAAGCCGGCCAATTTCCCGAGGCGGCGGCGGCGTTTCAAAAAGCGGCGCAGACACGGCCGGCGGCGGGCACATTCATCAACCTGGGGCTGGCCGAATGGCAGCGCGGCCATGCCGGCGCGGCGATTCTGGCGTGGGAAAAAGCGCGGTGGATTGCCCCGTTCGACCGGCGCGCGACGGAAAACCTGAATTTCGCGCGGACGGTGGCGCAGGTGGACGAGCCGCAGTTGAAATGGTTTGAAACCGCTTCCACCTGGCTGCCGCCGGACGCGTGGGTCTGGCTCGCGGGCGGCGGTTTGTGGCTGGCAGTGGGCGCGCTGGTGCTGCCGCGCTTTTTTCACCGGCGCAAGACCGGCTGGCAGCAATGGCTGGCGGCGCTGGGTTTTGGCGTCTTCCTTTTCAGCCTGACGGCCAACGTGGGCGTGGTGAGCCGAACCAGCCTCGGCTTTGTCGTGGACCATGACGCACCGCTACGGCTGACGCCGACACGCGACGCGGAAGTGACCGCCACTCTGGCCGCCGGTGAACCGGTGCGCCGGCTGAAAATGCACGGAAATTATTTTTTCATCCGCACGGCGAACGCGTCCGGCTGGGTCGAGCAAAAGTCGCTGGGCCAGGTTGACGAGTGAGGCCCGGGCCGGATTCCGCTTGCCTTGGCCGGGCAGCAAGCGCCATGCTGGTTCCGAACATATCCATCATTGACCTTGATGAAACCGACGGCAACCACTCCTGAAACCGCGCCGGATTTTTTTTCGACACAGGTTTCCCATGCGCAACGGTTCTACCTGAACCTGAAACCCTCGCCCAAGGCGGGGCTCGCCGTGGCCTGCGGCGGCGTGGAACGCTGCGCCAGCGACTACGCCATCCGCCGCCCGACGTTCCCGTTTTATTCGGTGGAATACGTCGTAGAGGGCGGCGGGCGGCTGAAGCTGGGCGAGACGGAGCACCGGCTTCAGCCGGGCAGCGTTTTCTCCTACGGACCGGGCATCGGGCAGGAGATCGCGACGGACAGGAAACAGCCTTTGGTCAAATATTTCATTGATTTTTTTGGAGCCGGGTCAAAGTCCATCCTGACGGCGGCACACCTCAAACCGGGCACGGCGGCGTCGGTTTTTCCGCCGGCGGAAATCGTGCCGCTGTTTGACGAAATCATCCGCAATGGCCGGCGCGGGACGCCCGGCGCGGCGGAAATCTGCGCGCGCCTGCTGGAGGCACTGGCCTTGAAGCTGGCAGAGGCACGGGCGCCGCTGCCGGGCCGGGAAGCCCTGGCGTTCGCAACCTACCAACATTGCCGGGAGCACATCCAGCGACACTTCCTACGGCTTCGCTCGGTGGCGCAGGTGGCGGAGGAGTGTCATCTGGATGATACCTATCTTTGCCGGCTTTTCCAAAGGTATGACCACCAGCCGCCCTACCGCTGGCTGGTGCAGTTGAAGATGAACCACGCGGCGGAACGGCTGCAACTGCCGGGTGCGATGGTCAAGCAGGTGGCTGAGGAGGCGGGTTTCGCCAACCAGTTCCACTTCTCGCGCGTGTTCAAGTCGGTGTTCGGCATTCCGCCACGGGCGATGATCAAGATGCGGTGAGGGCTGCT
>Ga0265324_10001209_pt1 | contig 15334 bp, 10 predicted proteins | sample 41419metaG_FD_198634 | JGI IMG/M metagenome (GOLD analysis project Ga0265324, IMG submission 198634) | Rhizosphere microbial communities from Carex aquatilis grown in University of Washington, Seatle, WA, United States - 4-14-19 metaG | ecosystem: Host-associated > Plants > Roots > Rhizosphere...
CTTGCTCCAACGATTCATCCGCGTGTAGATGGTATGCCAGTTGCCCAAGTGTTTAGGCAAACCGCGCCATTTGCAGCCATGCTCGGCCACATACAGCAGGGCGTTGAGTAGTTGTAAATTGGTCAGGCTTACATTGCCCCGCTGCCGCGGCAGGCAGTCGGCAATACGCTCATATTGACTCTCGGTTATCTCCATTAACCACAACTTGCTCACTTTCCCCACAAAAGTCAATTAGTGTTAACACTCCCTAGGGGGAAGTGGACGGATGGACGGAAAAGTACGTGAATGGGCAGGGTGGGGGAATGTGGATGGGGTTGAGGTCGGCCTTCAAAATGAAAGTTCCAGCATTGGGCCTTCGGGGAGTCGGTGCAAAACTGTAGAGTCGCTGAAGGGAAAATTTGCGTGGGTAACACCACTATGATGTGTGAACGTGAGGATGAAATTGTTCAGCCGATGGAAAAAAACTCAAACCGGTCACGCGAGGAAAATAAAAAACGCAGAGGGGCAATTTGTGGGCGTTATTGGCGTATTTATTCTTACTTGATTGGTTTTGTATCCACAGAAAACCGTTTAACCCATTGAATCCATTGCCTTTCGTGAAGTTTGGCGACCCTACCGGGAATCGAACCCGGGCTACCTCCGTGAAAGGGAGGTGTCCTAACCGCTAGACCATAGGGTCACGAAAGGCCGTAAAATGTATCAGCCAAACTCTGTTTGTCACGCGGAAATTCACGTTTGCCTCGACTCATTTTTTGCCGTAGCCTCTGTTCCTTTCGTATGAAGATTTTTATTGATGGCAAGTATTGCAGCGAACGCGACGCCAAGGTGTCCGTGTTCGACCACGGTTTGCTTTACGGCGACGGCGTGTTTGAGGGCATCCGCGCCTACAACGGGCGTGTGTTCAAGCTCAAGGAACACATTGACCGCCTCTATTATTCCGCCAAGGCGATTCTGCTGGAAATCCCGATGACGCCCGCGCAGATGATGCAGGCCACGGTGGAAACCATTCGCGCAAACAAACTGCGCGACTGCTATGTCCGGCTCATCGTCACGCGCGGCATCGGCACGCTCGGCTTGAACCCGCGCAGTTGCAAAAAACCGTCCATCATCATCATTGCCGGCAAAATCCAGGTGTATCCGGCGGAACTTTACGCGCGCGGCATGGATATCGTGACCGTGCCGACGGTGCGCAATCTGCATAGCGCCGTGAATCCAGCCATCAAGTCGCTGAATTATTTGAACAACATCCTCGCCAAGATCGAGGCGAACAACGCCGGCGTGGAAGAGGCCGTGATGTTGAACGCCGAAGGTTTTGTGTCCGAATGCACGGCGGACAATCTGTTCATCATCAAGAACGGCGCGCTGCACACGCCGCCGAATTATGCGGGCGCGCTTTACGGCATCACGCGCGGCACGGTGATGGAACTGGCTGAGCAGCTCGGCGTGAAAGTTTGCGAGACGAATCTGACGCGCTACGATTTGTTCAATGCGGACGAATGTTTTCTCACCGGCACTGGTGCGGAAATCATGCCGGTGATCAAGGTTGACGGTCGCGTCATCGGTTCCGGCAAGCCCGGCGCGCTCACGTTGAAATTGATTGAGGAATACCACGCCTTGACGAAAGTCTCCGGCGAGCCGATATACAAATAATTTGAAACTCAATGCAAGATGAGTTTTGAGGCAACATGCAATTGTCAGTTGTGTAACGGCCCAATAACTTTTCCATTGAGGTTGGCTGGCAAGACGACCAAATGTCCACATTGCCAAACCGAGACATTACTATTTGCTCCTCCTAGTGTAGAAGCTTTGCGAGCAGAGCAAGTGCGAGCGGGTCTTAAAAAATCGCAGCAAAAAAAGCAGATGTGGGTAAATATAATTGGCTGGAGCGCAATATGCGGGGTTTTGCTGGCAATTTTATTTTTTCTTCGGCCGTCAGCGAGTGATTTGAAAGAAGGTGTTGGTTCGTATTTTGCGGGAGTAACGGGAATTATTTCAATAATAGTCGGATTGTTTGTTTATTTTGTTCCAACAATTATAGGGCTGCGTAAACGTAATGCTGTTGCCATATTCATGCTCAACCTTTTTCTTGGTTGGACGTTCATTGGTTGGGTAGTTGCACTGGTCTGGGCTTTTACTGTTGATAGCGAACAGAAATCATAGGCCAAATTTGTGGCAACTATTTTCTGTTCCCCCAATTCTAGTTTTGTCAGGAGCGGTATCTTCAAAATCTCTCCACCGAAAAGCTCCAGAGGGCTGGAGCAGTCCAAGACGCTTCGCGCAGTTTGAGAGTTTTCGGTTCGCGCGCCAGCGTCTTGGACTGCGGTAGCACTCTACCGCTTTTTCACGGCGGCTACGAAACCCATTCTGACCGTTCAATTTTTTTGCTATTTCACCGCCAACATTGTATTTAATTAGTGAGACCGTTTTATTTTTGCGGCGACGATTTAGCGTTGCAGCGATTCGATGGTTCTCGAATAAAATTTTATGCAATGCTGCGTGTGCAAGGAAAAACCGGCGACGGTGCATCTGACCCAGATCGTGGGTGAAAAGATGCAGAAGCTGGATTTGTGCGAGGATTGCGCGAAGGCCAAGGGCATTAACGACCTGACGAGCTTCGCGATGGCGGATTTGATGCTCGGCCTCGGCGCGTCGCAGGAGCTGGAGCAGGCCACCAGCGGCGTCGAGACGAAATGCCCGCGCTGCGGATTTTCGCAGGCGGATTTCAAGAAATCGGGTCGGCTCGGCTGCCCGGAATGTTACCAGACGTTCGCGGAAGGCTTGTCCGGCCTGCTCAAGACGATGCACAAGGGCGTGCGGCACACCGGCAAGGCACCGGAGGCGTTGCGCAAATCGCGCGAGATCGGCGACCGGCTTAAATTGCTCCAGAAAAAACTCGCCAAGGCCGTCGAGACCGAGGATTACGAACTGGCCGCGCAGTTGCGCGATGAAATCAAGGTGCTGACCGGCCCGGCTTCGTCGAAAACGGCAAAATGAAAGATCTGCATCAATTTCTGATTTCCCCGCTCGCCGCCGCGCAGCAGCACGGTCCGAACGACCGCATCGTGATGTCCAGCCGGGTCCGGCTGGCGCGCAATCTGCGCGACGCGTCCTTTCCCGGCTGGGCGAAAAAGCCGGAGCGCGTGAAAATTCTGGAGACGATTCTGCCGGCGATCTGTGCGCTGCCGGAAATGTCGGATTCCTTTGCCGAGGCGATGGACAATTTGACCGCGCTGGACAAGCAGATTCTCGTCGAGCGGCATCTCATCAGCCGCGAGCACGCCGCGAAAAATGTCGGCAGCGGCATCGTCCTGAATCGCGAGGAATCGTTCTGCGTGATGATCAACGAGGAGGATCATCTGCGGATGCAGGCGCTGCGTCCCGGCTTCCAGATCCGCGAGGCGTGGAACGCCATTGACCAGCTGGATTCCGCGCTGGAGAAAAAATTAAACTACGCTTTCGACAACGAACTCGGCTACCTGACCGCGTGCCCGACGAATCTCGGCACCGGCATCCGCGTGAGCGCGATGCTGCATCTGCCGGGACTGGTGCTGGCGGAGCAGATCAACCCGATCATCCAGTCCGTGAACAAACTCGGTCTCGCCGTGCGCGGGCTTTACGGCGAAGGCACGGAGGCCCTGGGAAATGTGTTTCAGGTTTCCAACCAGATGACGCTCGGCGAAAGCGAGACGGTCATCGTCGAGCGGCTGGAAAAGGTGCTCGGCCAGATCATCGAGCACGAGGAAAACGCGCGGCAGTCATTGATGGAGAAAAAGCCGAAGACGGTGTTCAACCACATCGGCCGCGCCTACGGCATCCTGGCCAACGCACACAGCATTTCCTCAAAGGAGACGATGAATCTGCTGTCGCTGCTGCGGTTGGGCATTGATCTCAACCTGTTTCCCGGAACGCCGCGCGCGCTGGTGGACGAGCTGCTGCTGGTCACGCAGCCGGCGCATTTGCAGAAGCAGATCTCCGACAAGCTCTCCGCCGAGGAGCGCGATCTGCTCCGCGCCGACATGGTGCGCGAACGGCTGAAAAACGTGAGCCGCCCGCTCACCAAATAATCTCAAATCTTCTTTGCGCGCAGGACGAGCAGGGGAATGTTGGTCTCGTGGCGCACTTGCGTGATGGTGCTGCCGTGAAAGAGGTCGCCCAAAAAACGGTGGCCGTGCCCGGCCATCGCAATCAAATCGCATTTCTCGCTTTCCGCCACCTTGATGATTTCCTCCGGCGGGTCGCCGAGCGCCAGCGCGGTTTCCACGGAAAAGCCCTCGCGGCGAAGCTGGTCGGCAACCTGCTCCAGATACGCGCGGTCGGTTTTCATCTCCTCGGACTCGGCGAGTTTGAGCGTGTTGAAATTGCGCGCCACCCAGCCGTCGGCGACGTGCAGCAGCAGCAGTTTCGCCCCGGTCAGTTTCACCAGCGGCTTGACGTGATCCAGGATGGCCTCGTCCGTCGCGCTGTTTTCCAGCGGGATGAGAATGTATTGATACATGGCTGGCTATTGGGTTGGCAGCGGTAAACCGAGATGCGCGTAAAACGCCTTCAGAGCGGACGCCGGCATGAAGGTGTCAATCAGCAGCTTCACGTTCAGGATGATGATGACGGCGGTCGTCGTCCAGCCGAGAATTTTCAGCCACCGCCGGTTGGCGAATTGGCCCATCTTGCCTTTTTCACCGGTGAACCGCATCAGCGGCCACACGGCGAATCCCAATTGCATTGAGAGCACGACCTGGCTGGCGACCAGCAGTTGCGTGGTTTTGCTTTCGCCAAAAAATCCGATCACGCACACGGCGGGGACAATCGCAATGAGCCGCGTGAGGAGCCGGCGCAGCCACGGACGCAGCCGGATGTTCACAAATCCTTCCATCACGACCTGACCGGCGAGCGTGCCGGTGAGCGTGGAATTTTGTCCCGAAGCCAGCAGCGCCACGGCGAATAAAATGCCGGCCCCGCCCACGCCGAGCAGCGGACTTAACAATTTGTAGGCGTCCTGAATTTGTGCCACGTCCCGGTGTCCCGACCAGTGAAACGCTGCCGCCGCGAGCGCAAGAATGGCACCGTTGACCAGCAGCGCAAACATGAGCGCCACCGTCGAGTCAATCGTCGCGAACTTGATGGCCTCGCGTTTACCTTCGGGGTTCTGCTCAAACTTGCGCGTCTGCACGATGGACGAGTGCAGGTAAAGATTATGCGGCATGACCGTCGCGCCGATGATGCCGATGGCGACGTAGAGCATGTTTTGATTGGTCACAATTTCCGGGCTGGGGATGAAGCCCAGCAGCATGGGGCCGGCGTGCGGTTTGGAAAAAAATAGTTCCGCCGCGAAACAGGCGGCGATGGTGGTGATGAGCGTGATGACCAGCGCCTCGATGTAGCGGAAACCTTTCGTCTGCAAAAACAGCACTGCGACCACGTCCAGCGCCGTGATGACACAGCCCCAGACCAGCGGAATGCCGAAGAGCAGTTGCAGCGCGATGGCCGAGCCGACCACCTCGGCCAGATCGCACGCGGCGATGGCGATTTCGCAGAGAATCCAAAGAAACCAAACCGTCGGCGTGGAATAATGGTCGCGGCAGGCCTGCGCCAGATCGCGTCCGGTGGCGACGCCCAGCTTGATGCTCAAATGCTGGAGCAGGATTGCCATGAGATTGGAAATCATGACGACCGACAGCAGCGTGTAGCCGAACTGCGCGCCGCCCGCGAGGTCGGTCGCCCAGTTGCCCGGATCCATGTAGCCGACCGCGATGAGAAAACCGGGGCCGGAAAACGCAAACAGCTTCCGCCAAAAAGAAGCCGTCACCGGCACCACAATGCTGCGGTGAACTTCCGTCAGCGAAGCCTGTCCCGCCGGCTTGCGCCAGCCGGACGGGGCGGTCGGTTTATGATTGGGTTCAGGTTGATTCATTTTTGGCCGTAAAAAAAATATTTTGGCCGCGTTAAAATCTCACCGTGATTCCAGTGAACGGATTGAAATCGGCGGCGGCGGACGTCACGCCGAAATTGCAACCACAGTCCAACTGGATGTTTTTGGTCAGCAAATACTCCAGCCCGACGTCTACGGTGCCGACCCAGTCCGTGCGCGGTTCCGTGGAGATTTCGCTGTAAAATTCCAAATAGCCGCTCAACCGGCCAAAAAGCGCGTGGTCGAGCGTGACGGAGTTGAGGAAATCTGCGTGATAATTGCCGCCTCCCTGGTCTAGGCCGAAATGGACGCCCGTCTCGCAGCCCAAATCAAAGTCGCCCGGCAGTGTTGCCGCCAGCGGCAGGATGAGGCCGCCTTCGACGGCGTTGTTGCCCAGTCCGTCCGTGCTGGTTGGGAATTTGACGAACGGCAAAAGCGCGAACGCCGTCTTGCCGCCGTCATTGCCCCACAAATTGATCTTCAGCCGCGCGGTGAGGTCGCCGACGCCGGACTGGTTTTGCGATTTGCCCACCGCCGGAAACTCGGAATGGACGTTCAGGTAATTGTCAAAGATCAGATCAAGTTCCGTCGCGTCGAACAGCCCGGCGCGCAGGTTGAAAGGAGCGACATTCCAGGCCTGCGTCGTTGCGCCGCCTGTCTTGGCGTGGCGGTAGTTCGCGAAGTCCATTTCCCACTGAAAATGCCCCGCGTCCACGGTGTAAGGCGACTCGGTCTCGTCCGGTCGGTCGGAGTTCAGCTCCCGCAGCCCGGTGTCCGGCACCGGATTGAAAAGATTGAAACCGGCCTTGTCCGGCGGCAGGGAGTTGGTCGCCTGCGCCGCCGCGCCCAACGCCACCAGCCCCAGCAGCAGGCCGGCGGCGGCCGCGCGGAGTGGTTTGTCTTGTATCCCCATAAAAACTATGTAGCCAGTGATACAACTCAATATCCGGCGCGTCAATAAAAATGTAGCCTGGGTTACAAAATTAAGGCTGGACGACAAAACGGTGGTGGGATTCACTTGCCGGAGCCATGCCGCGTGCCATCAAGAAACCATCCGCCCCTGTGCGTGCTGCCGCCGGATATTCGCCGGCGCAGCAGGCCGAAATCTTCCGCCGGTCGCGCCATGACCGCGCGCTGGAGACCGCACAGGATTATGTCGAGGCCATCGCCGACTTGGCGGCCTCCCAGGGCGAGGCCCGGGTGGTGGATCTGGCCCGGCGGCTGGGCGTCACCCATGTGACGGTGAATCGCACGCTGGCGCGCCTGCAGAAGGCGGGATATGTGAACACGCGGCCCTACCGGGCTATTTTCCTGACCGGCAACGGCAGCCGGCTGGCGGATGAATGCAAACGCCGCCACGAAACCGTGGTTGCCTATTTGCAATCGCTGGGTATTTCCAAAAAGACGGCCGAGCTGGATGCCGAGGGGATTGAACATCACGTCAGCCCCGAAACCTTGGCGGCCTTTGAACGCCTGCTAAAAAAACACTGATGCGACCGCTGGACATCCAACACATCGGCAACGAACTCGCCATCAGATGGGACGATGGACGCGAGGATTTCATCCCGCTGGAAAATCTGCGCCGCGCCTGTCCGTGCGCCGGTTGCAAGGGCGAGACGGACATCTTGGGCAACGTCTATAAAAACCCGGAGAAGCCGTATGCGGCCAACGCTTTCCAACTCGTGCGGCTGAAAAGCATCGGCGGCTACGCGGTCGCACCCGTGTGGGCGGACGGGCACGACAGCGGGCTGTTTGCCTTCGAATACCTTCGCAAGCTGGCCCCGGCAAAATAAAACGGCGCGTCATTTAAGACGCGCCGTTGGCGGAAACTTTCTTCAGCTCACGGCAGGATCTGCACGCGGTAGAATTTCACCTTGTTGCTGTTGGTGTCGGTGAATTGCAAGTCGGCACCGGTGCCGGTGTTGGTGGCGATGGCGCTCCAACTGCCCGGGAACAGGCTGAACGACCGTTCGATGACGTATTTTTTGTTGCTGACGGACGGCCAATGAATCGTGCTGGGATCGGTTGCGCCATGGCCGGACGACTTGGTCTTAAGCTTCGGGAAATTGTTCGGGACGTTGGGATTCACGCCGGCGACATATTTCTGCCAGTTGCTGATGCCGTCGCCGGAGGGGCAGGCATTGGAGACGGACAGCAAATTATGCACGGTGCCAAACCAGCGCAGGCGCCAGACGTCAGGGATGCCGTCACCGTAGCTTGAGTTATTGGGACTGCCGACTGCTGCCTTCGCCGAGGCCGCCTTGGAAACATTGCTGGTAACACCTGCGTTGGTGCAAGTGATGATCCCTGTCAATGTCTGGTTCGGGAACGAGGCGAGGCCGTTGGGCGACGCGGACGCGTGGTCGAAATGGACGGCATAGGTGGCGTTCACCGGGGTGCCGGCCGGAATTCTGACGGACAAGGTGCCCACCGTGACCGTGCCGGTCAGGCCGGTGTTGGTGCTGTTCAACCACGCGGCGGAAAAATTGCCGTTGCCATACGCCTCGGAGGTGAACGGCGCGCCGAGCGTGGGGTTCTGGCTGAAGCTGACGGCATTGGTCAAAGGCGGCGCGCCGTCAAGCGGCGTGACGTTCAGGTTCAGCATCAACACGCGCAGCGGATAGATGCCAAAGATGTCGGCGGTGATGGGAACTTGGATGGTCTGGCCGGCGGCACCGTAAGCGTTGCCGTTGGTGTCCCCGGCGGTGAAATTCACCTGTGGCGAAACTGCGGTGTGGCTTTGCACCTTGGCAGAGGCGGAGCGCAGGGCGGCATGGGCGGCGACGTTGGGCGTGGTTTCGGCCACGCGCGTGCCGTCGTTCCAGAAACGGCGATACCAGGTCAGGCTCGGATCGAGCGAGCGGCGGAATGTGACATACACGTCGCATACGTCCAGGGCGCCGTCGCCAAAGGCGATCTGGTTGATGGTGGTGTCGTTGCCGTCAAAAAGCGGATTGATGGCGGCCGCCGAATAAGAGTTGGTATAGTAGTTGTAATTGACATCCGCCGGGTCGGTGTCCAGCACGCCGATGTTGCCGCACGAATCCATACCGTCGTAAAAATCCGTGTCGCTCGGTGGGACGTTCAAAGTGGTCGGGCCGTAGGTGGCCGACTGATAAACCTGCTCCACGTCGGCACTGACAATATTGCTGGAGCCGAAGTCGCCTGCATTGAACCAGCGGAACGGATACACGCTGCCCGCGATGTATTTCCGCTGGCCGACCGTGACAAACTTTAGCGCGTTGATGGGCGAGCCGCCCGCCGTGGAACCATTGGTCGGAGCATCGATATACACGTCGGCACCGGGTGCCCCGATGCCGTCGGAGGTCGCGGAAGGCCGGCCGATCTGAATTTGGTAGGTCTGGCCGTTGGTGGCGCTGATCGGCACTTGGAAGGCGTAGCCGCCCACCTCAATCTTGCCGCCGCCCTCGGAGTGCATCACGTCGTGTGCCATTGAATAGGTGATCAAATCCTGGCCTTTGGTGTTGTAAAGGTTCGTGCGGGACATGCGTTCTATCCAACCGACGCTCAGGAGGTTGTCGGAGAGGTTGGTGAAGAGCAAGCTTTGGAACCAGTTGCCGTTATACAAAAAGCTGCTGGAATCCGGCTGCGGCAGCGCGCCGCTGGCCTCGAACATGAACGGCGGAATCGGGATGAAAAACCCCGGGATATCCAGATCCGGCTGCATCAGGAACGAACTGAAATCGAAGGCTCCCGGCGTGATGGCCGGGCCGGGATTCGGGCCGGCGTTGGTGGCCGTCAGGTTGAACTGCAAGCTATAGATTTGTGTGTTGGGCAGCATGGTCAGCGTCACCGGCGCGTAGAAGGTCTGGCCGGGCGCGGCCACGAAATCGCTGGAGGCCTCACCGCTGGCGAAGCCGAAGCTGATGACATTCGCCACGAAGTTTGACGGCGAGAAGGAGGTGGAGACGATGGCACTGTCCTGATAATTCGGGCGGACGGCAATCACTTTGAACAAAGTATTGGTGGTGATCGGAAAACCGACCGTCCAGAAGTTTGTCCGGGTTGCCACCGTTCCCAAATCAACGCCGTTGGTCGCGGAAGGATCGGTGCCGTCAATCGTGTAATACAAGTGCGCGTTGTCGGTCACATCGCTGATGTGGAACTGCGCTGCGTTGTCGCCTGAAATATTCGGATTGGCCGTCACGAACTGGAAGCGCCCCGACGCGATGCTGCTGTTGGGGCTGCCGTCCTGCTTGGCCCCCATGGCCTTGATGGTGAAATCAGGCAGGTGCGGGTTCACGTTGTAAATCGCCACCTGACTTTGGGCCATACCATCTGTATAACCCACCGGGGCGGACGCGGAATTCGTGGTCGGGTCGGGGATCGAATTGGTGCCCGTGGCTCCATAGGTGTAATACGTCTGACTGCCGGCGGTGCCTAGGATGATTATCGGCGAGTCATCATTGTTGAAAATAAACGACGCCTCCTGATGAAAGACCGAGCTGTAGACAGGAAAGGTAGTCGCCGGGAAATCCACATAGCCGATTTGCGGATCTGGCACGGGCGGGAACGGCACCGTGGCGCTGGCCTCCGCCGAATTAAAGCCTTCACCGCCGGCGTTCACGGCCGAGACGACATAGTAATAAGTTTTCCCATTTTGCACGGTCGTATCGGTGTAGCCGGTGCCACTGGTGCTGCCTTTGGTTGTGTAAGGCCCGCCACTGGATTCCGAGCGCTTCACGTTGTAGTTCGTCGCGCCCAACGAGGCCGACCACGTCAGCGACACCTGGCCGTAGCTGGCCGTGGCCACGAGGTTGAGCGGCGCAAACGGCGGCGGCGGCAGCGGATAAAAACCCGAGTTCAAAATGCCGCGGATGTCCTTGTAAGTCGTTTCCGAGACATAAACTGTCCCCGACGCGCTCAAGGCGATGCCCACCGGCGAGAGCATGGAGACAAAATTCGGGCTGCCCGGTTGCACCGGGTCAATGGGTTGGCCAAACCAGAGGTTCGCGTTGGTGGAATTCAACACGACGCTGACGGAGCCAAGGTCGTTCGCGATCACCACGCGGTTGTTGCCGGAATCCACGATGGCCAGTTGCCCGCCGAGCGCGGTGGCGAGTCGCAGCGGCGTGTTCAGTTTGGCAAAGCCGGCGGCTCCGAGCGTCTTGCCGGGCGTGCCGAGGATGCCGGTGAACAGCACGGCGTTGGTCGCGCCGGGCGCAATTTTCCAGATGACGTGGTTGCCGGCGTCGCTGACGACCACCGAGCCGTTGTCGAGGATCGTGATGCCCTCCAACTGCACGCTGGCATTGGTGTTGATGGTGGCCAGCGTGTTCGACGTGCCGCCGCTGAACCATTGCACCGCGCCGGTTTGTTCTGCGACGTAGAGGTCGCCGTTGAACTTCAGCTTCATCGCTGTCGGGAAGGGTAGACCCGCCGCGTTGGTGGCAAGCAGGTTGCCGAATTGGTCATACTCGTAAATCGAGCCGTTGCCGCCGGTGCCTTGGTTCAAAACATAAAGGTTGTCACTGCCGTCCACGGCCACGTCCACTGGCTGGTAAATTCCGTTGCTGGCCGTCAGGAACGGCGTCGTGGTGTTGAGCACCAAGTCTAGCACGCTGACCGTGTTGTTGGTCGGGTCGGTGATGAAAAGCTTGTTGCCAACGGTGTTGAGCGCGATGCCCGCCGGCTGCGCAAAGACGGGCAGGGGAACGCCAGGGTTGAAGGCGGCGGCGGTGATGCCGGAGCCGGTCACACCGCGGATATCGTCGTAGAAAACTTCCGAGGCGAAGACAAAGCCGCCGCCGACTGCCACGCCGGACGGTTGCACCATCGGCACGAACTGCGGGCTGGTGTTCAAAACCGGGTCGCCGGGCAGGCCGAACCAGACATCCGCATTGGCGGAGTTCAGGACGTTGGTGATGGCGCCGGCCCGGTTCACGGTGACCAGGCGGTTGTTACCATAGTCGGCGACCACGATCAGGTTGTTCGCCGCGCGCGTCAACTGGTGCGGCAGGTTGAGTTTGGCAAAATTGGACGCGCCCAGCGTGTTGCCGGGCACGCCGAGCTTGCCGGTCAGCCGGGTATAACTTTTGGTGATGGCGTTGATCGACCAGATGACCTGGTTGCCGGCATCGCTCACGGCGATGCTGCCATCGTCAAACAGCGCGATGCCCTGCAGGGAAACCCCGGCGTTGGTGATGGTGACAATGGTGTTGGAAATGCCGGCACCAAAGACGCGGATGGCGCCGCCCTGTTCCGCGACGAAGAAATTGCCGTAGCCATCCTGCAAAAATGCGTTCGGCTGGTTCAATCCCTCCGCCACGTCGCCCAGCGGATTGCCGTAGATGTCGTAGGCCGAGATGAAGCCGTTCACGCCGCCGTTCTGATTGAGGACGTAGATGTATTCATTGGTGTCCACCAGCACGGACACAGGCTGGCTCAAGCCGTCGAGCGAAGACAGGAAGGTGGTGGTCAGGTTGCTTTGCAGGTCGAGCATCTGCACCGCGTTCTGCGACGGATCGGCGATGAACACGTTGTTGCCGTAAGGGTCATAGGCGATGCCCGCCGGCAGGTTGAAATATGGCAGCACGTCGAACGGCCCGGTGGGCGGCTGGGTCACGCCGGTGCCGGTCAGGCCGCGGATGTCGTTGAAATAAGTTTCCGAGGCATAAACCAAACCGCCGGGGCCGACCGCCACGCCGAAAGGTTGGATCATCACGGGGAAACGTGAACTCGTGTTTGGCACCGGGTCGCCGGCCTGGCCGAACCAGACGCTGGCGTTGGTCGAGTTGAGCACGTTGGTGATGGAGCCGGCGCGGGTGACGGTGACGAGGCGGTTGTTGCCGTAATCCGCGAGGACGAGCTGGTTGCCGCCGGCGCGGGCGAGCTGGTGCGGCTGGTAGAGCTTGGCGAAGTTGGACGTGCCGAGCGTGGTGCCGGGCACCGCGAGTTGCCCCGTCAGCCGCGTGTATTTTTTGGTGATGGGGTTGACCGTCCAGATGACGTGGTTGCCGGCGTCGCTCACGGCGATGGCGCCGTCGTCAAAGATCGCGATGCCCTGGAGCGACACGTTGGCGTTGGTGATGGTCGCCAGAATGTTCGAGACGCCGGAGCCGAACGCGCGGATGTTGCCGCCCTGCTCGGTGATGAAGAGGTTGCCGTAGCCGTCCATGGTGAACGCCGTGGGCATGTTCAACCCGGTGATGTTCGTCGCCAGCAGGTTGCCGAACACATCGAATTCTAGGACGGAGCCGTTGGTGCCGGCGTTCTGGTTCAGCACAAATATATTCTGGTTCGTGTCAATGAGGACGGAGGCCGGCTGGTTGACGCCATTGGTGATGGTCAGGAAAGTGGATGTCTGGTTGTTGACGAGGTTCAGCAGCTGCACCGCGTTGTTCACTTGGTCGGCGATGTAGAGGTTTTGGCCGGACGCATCCAGCGCAATGCCGGCGGGCTTGTGGAACAGCGGCGGCAGTCCCGGCGCGACCCCGGTCAGTCCGGTGCCGGTGATCTTGCGCAGGAGATTGTAATAAGTTTCCGTGTCGTAGAGCGTGCCGTCCGCCGCGAGCGCCAGCCCGTAAGGCTGGCGGGACTGCACCATGTCCTGCGTCTCAATCGGGTTCACTGTGCCGTCGTTCCAGCCGAGCGTGACGAGGCTGGCCACCTTGCCCCAGTATTTCTGTTTGACGCCGTAGAGCCGGCTGACGGTGCCGTTGGCGTCCACGGTCTTCACCTTTTGGTTCGACCGGTCGGCCACGACCAAAATGCCGTTGCCCGCCTGAATCACCGTTTGCGGGCCGTTGAACGCGGCATACGCCGCTGGGCCGTTGGTGTCGGCGGCCCCGTGAAAACCGGTGAACTTGACCGCGTTGTGGAGGATATTCGTGTTGTTCGGATCCATCAGCCAGATGCCGTGGTTGCCGGCGTCGGCGATGGCCAGCTTGCCGGTCGCCAGATACGCGAGGCCGCGCAGCGAGGTCTTGGCGTTGGTGACGACGCCGACGATGCTGCTCACGCCGGCGGGTGTGACCTTGATGACGGTGTTGCCCTTGACCGTGAGGTAGGCGTTATTGAAACCGTCCAGACTGATGCCCGCCGCGTTGGTCAGGTGCGTGGCGTTGGTGGAGATGACGATTCGAAGTTGGTAATCGTTATTAGCGACAAATAAGTTGCCGTTGAACACCATCAGGCTGCCGTTCTTCCCGTTGCCGTAATTCAGGACGTAAATATTGGTGGCGGAATCCACCGCCACGCCCATGGGATGACTGATGCCGTTCTGGGCGTTGTAGGCGGTGAAGGTGGTGCTGGAGGCCTGGCCGAGGTTATTGACCATGCGGATGGCATTGTTCGTGGCATCGGCGACGAACAGCAGCGAACTGGACGGGTCGAGCGCGATGCCCGCCGGGAAGCGGAACTGCGCGGTGTTTAAAGTGTTGCCGTTCGCATAGCCGGCCCGGCCGTGGTTGGCGTCGTTCAAGGTGGTGACCGTAGCCTGGCCGAAGGCATGTGTGCCGCCCAGCGCCAGCATCAGGCCAAGGCCGCAGGCGAGGTGGCCAAACCGGCTCTTTAACAACCTGCGAAAAGTTGAAACATTCATGGTTGTATTGGTATTAACTGAAAATTACCGGGTGTTTTCCGTGATGGGATCGCTCCAGTTCCCGCGCGGCACGGGGCTGTCCCAAGCCTGCTTGGGATTCATCGTCTGCTTCATCCGCTCCGGCGTGCTTTTGAGAAAATCGCCCGACTTGGTGGCGACTTGGAAATCCGAATCCTTGATGATGGTTGGTGTGATGAAGATGAGCAGGTTGTCCTTGTCCATCGACTTGCTGGAGCTGCGGAAGAAAAAGCCGAGGCCGGGAACGTCGCCCAACAACGGTACCTTGGTGTAGTTGGCTTGCGGATTGTCCTTCACGAGGCCGCCCAGCACCAAGGTGTTGGCATTGGGAATCAGCACTTGGGTCTCGATCTTGCGGGTGTCAAATTCCGGTGCCAGCAAGCCGCCGGGGCCGGTGCCATAACCGAAGAAGCTGGAAACTTCCGGCAATACGTGGAGCCAGATATAGTCGTTGGCGGAGATTCGCGGCGTGACATGCAAAACGGTGCCCACGTTGGAATAGTTCACGCTGGAACCGCCGCCGGAGACATTTGCCACCGCCGCCTGGATATTGAAAACCGGATAAGTTCTGGTGACGTTAATGGAAGCCTCCTCGTTGTCCAGCGTCACAATGCGCGGGGTGGACATCACTTGGGCGTCGGACGAGGCGTTCAAAAAGGACAGCACCGCGCTTAAACCGTCCGCGTTCAAGAAACCGGTGGCCGGTGTGAACCCGCTCTTGGTGCCCCACGAAAGCCCGCCGCCGGTGCTGGCAGGATTGATACTATTATTGAGGGTTCCGATTTGGTCATTGCCACTCGGAACAGTGATAGGGTCGCCTTTACCGTCTTTCCCAACGGTGATGGGGG
>Ga0265324_10001212_pt1 | contig 15309 bp, 9 predicted proteins | sample 41419metaG_FD_198634 | JGI IMG/M metagenome (GOLD analysis project Ga0265324, IMG submission 198634) | Rhizosphere microbial communities from Carex aquatilis grown in University of Washington, Seatle, WA, United States - 4-14-19 metaG | ecosystem: Host-associated > Plants > Roots > Rhizosphere >...
TTTCTCAGATTACACGGATTTAACACAGATTGCAGATTTCTCAGATTTTCCTGTTAGCCACTGTTAGGCGACATTCACGCCGGCTATCGGGAAGAAGTATTCCAAAGGAGAATTTATGGAGCAAACGCAAAAGAAAAGATCGAAACTGAACATCGCATTATGGATTTTGCAAGCATAGCTGGCCCTCTTGTATTCGGATGCCGGATTTCTGAAAACATTCAAGCCAATTCAGGAAATTGCGCCAACAATTTTCTGGGCACCACGACTCCCAGAGCTATTAGTGCGATTCATCGGTATCTCCGAATTGCTCGGCGCAATAAGACTTATTCTTCCAGCAGCGCTTAAAATTCGCCCGCAACTCACAACATTGGCTGCCGCAGGGTTAACTGTGATAATGATAATGGCGAATTTGTACCACATTTCGCAGGGAGAATTTTTTGTTCTCCCGATGACAGGAATCCTTCTCCTCCTGTTGGTGTTTATCACATACGGACGATGGAAGCTGGTCCCGTTTAATCGATAAACCAAGCCGACTGACCCATCGATGAAAAGGTCACCAGTCTCAAGATCTTGTAGGTTTTTAATAAACTTCTCAGTTGAATTTCGCTGCAAAAATCACGAAATTCAACAGTAATTGCCAATCCAAGTAGTAAACAACACAGAAGATCCGTGAGTCATTTACTCAACGGAAGGGATGACAGGGCTTGCTCTGCTTGTGTCTGTCTGCGGTCCCACTTCCCGGTAGGATCGTTGATTAGTTTGCAACACATGTAGCGTACAGCAGTCCGTGCCGAAAAAAAAGATCAAACGATGAATTACGTCTTCATAGACTGTTCGGTTTGAATTATCACTATGTCATTCAGCGGAAGAAATAATGAATAGAACCTCGGGGAGAATTGAATGGATGCTTCTCGCACTTTTGATTCTCTTCCATCCTGATTATAGCCAATCGCCGGCCGCGACAGATTCGTTGTCCGGGCGAGCGACGCTGCAAAACTGTGTACGGTATGCACTTCTGCATCAGCCCTCAGTGGAAAAGTCTCTTTTGGATGAAGAAATAACGGAGAGATCGATCAAAGGCAAGCTTGCCGATTGGTATCCGCAGCTAAATTTCAATTACTCCATCCAACATAATTCTCAACTACCAACGTCTATCATACAAGGTGAGCCTCCGGTCAAAGTAGGTTTGCAAAATACTTCGACCGGCCAGTTTACCCTGTCACAAACTCTGTTTAATAGAGACGTCTTGCTGGCAAGTGCCAGCGCAACCGACGTCCGCAGGCGTGCTGCGGAGCAAACAATAGGTAACAAGATCGATGTCGTGGCGGTTGTGAGCAAAGCATTTTATGCCGTGTTGGTAACGCAGCAGGAGATTGAATTGATCGATGAAGATATCCTGCGTCTGGAGCGGAGCCTTCAAGATGCTTACGATCAATACAAAGGAGGGATCGCCGACAAGACGGATTACAAGAGGGCCACTATTTTACTCAATAATGCAAGGGCGGAGAAGAGGCAATACACGGAATTCCTCAAGGCGCGGTATGCTTTTCTGAAAGAGCAGATGGGTTATCCCCCAAACGCCGAATTGAAGCTGGCATACAACAGCGGACAAATGGAGCGCGAAACCTCGCTTGATACTACTCAAACGGTTCATTATGAAAACAGGATTGAATATCAATCACTGCAAACACAGGAACGGCTGCAAGAAGATAACGTTGACTATTATGAGTGGAGTTTTCTCCCGTCGCTGACGTTCTACGGGGTTTACAGTTACAACTATCAAAACAACGGATACCCGCAGCTCTACAACGTGAATTATCCAAGCTCGTTTGTTAACCTTCAGTTATCGTTCCCGATTTTTGAGGGAGGGAAACGTTATCAGGAAATAAAGCAAGCCAAACTGGAGTTGGAGCGTTTTGATTATAATTTTATCTCGCTTAAGAATTCTGTCAATACAGAATACACGGAAGCTCTGGCAAACTACATAAGCGACCTGAACAATTATCTTGTTTTGAAAGAAAACCTTGAGCTTGCGAAAGATGTTTATGAGACCATCCAGCTTCAATACAAGGCAGGGACGAAAACGTATCTTGAAGTTATTTCGGCCGAAACTGATCTGCGTGCTGCACAAGTAAATCACACGAATGCTTTGTACCAGGTGCTGAGCAGTAAGTTGGATGTACAGAAAGCACTCGGGACTCTCCAATATCAATAACTGATGTTACGCAGAGCGCGCCCGCAACAATTCTTATTTCGCTCCTGCGGAGCGGTTCATAGATGTATGGTACAAAGAGTGCAAATATTTTATCCAAATTTTATATAACATCCTTTTTCTTATGAACAATACATTGCGCTCGACAGGCTTGTCAATCATCATATCTCTTCTCCTTGCCGGCTGCGGTGACAGCAAAGGGGCCGGGCAAAAGGCGCCTCCGCCGGTGCAGGTCGCTGCGTATGAAGTAAAATTGGGAGCCGCTTCGTACTACGACGAATATCCTGCAACCGTCACAGCGATAAATCAAATCGAAGTCAGGTCTGAGGTATCGGGGTACGTCACAGATATCTATTTCAAAGACGGTCAACATATTAATAAAGGAATGAAGTTGTACGCCATTGATCAACAGCAATACAAGGCTGCGTATGATCAGGCGATTGCCAACCTGAACGCCGCGAAGTCAACTCTAGCGAAAGCTCAGCAGGATGCCGACAGATACCGCGACCTCGCAAAAAGGGATGCTGTTGCGAGGCAGACCTTAGAGCATGCGCAGGCAGACCTGCAATCGGCTAAAATGCAGGTTGCGTCTTTGGAGGCGAACGTCAAAAATGTGGCGACAAATCTCCGGTATTCGGTTATTGCGGCGCCGTTCGACGGCACGATTGGAATCTCGTTGGTCAAACTCGGATCGTCGGTGGTGGCAGGGCAAACCCTGCTGAACACTCTTTCATCGGATGATCCGATGGCCGTCGATTGTGCCGTGGATGAGAAACAAATAAGCCGCTTTACGCAATTATTGCAGGCCGGCGATACTCTGAAGGATTCAACGTTCACGATTGTTCTTCCGGATCAAACTGTTTATCCGTCCGCGGGACATCTTAGTTTCCTAGACCGTTCAGTCGATTCGCAGACAGGGACGATACGGATACGAGTGATATTTCCCAATGCAAAAAATACATTACGCGCCGGGCTCACCTGCAATCTTCGCGTGCAGGCCAATAGTTCAGCGCAAAGCCTGCTTATTCCCTATAAAGCCGTTGTAGAACAGATGGGAGAGTATTTTGTGTACGTCGTTAATAACGGCAAAGTTTCTCAGCGGAGGATTGGTTTGGGAAAGAGCATAAACGACATGGTGATCGTTAGAGATGGACTGCAAGTCGGCGAACAAGTTGTAACAGAAGGCGTACAAAAGCTGCGGGATAACTCTCCGGTTGCCGTAGGCCCCGCTGGAGTCAGACCCAATACAGAAACCGCTCGAGTAAATAATCCCCAAACAGAGAAAACACAATGATTGCAGATCTGTTTATAAAGAGACCGGTAACAGCGATCGTCATCTCTATTGTTATTGTTTTGAACGGTATACTGGCTATTTCCAAGCTGCCAATCAGCCAGTATCCCGATATTACGCCGCCGACAGTTCAGATATCGGGAATATATAATGGTGCCGATGCACAAACTGTCGAACAGACCGTTACCACTCCGATTGAATCTCAGGTGAACGGAACGCCCGGCATGGCCTACATGCAGGGCAACAGCACAAGCGACGGACGCAGCTCGATCAACGTTACGTTAAATGTCGGAACCGACCCGAACATTGCCGCCCTCGACATTCAGAACAGAGTTGGTATCGCGACGCCTCAGTTGCCCGACGACGTCAAACGGCTCGGGTTGACCACGAGAAAACGAAATCCGAGCATTCTCCTGCTTGTCGCCATCTTCTCTCCGAACGGAACGCACGGCGTCACCTTTCTCGACAATTACACCAATATCTTTGTAAGGGATGCGTTGCTGCGCGTGAATGGTGTCGGCGATGTGTTCACCCGGGCAGACGATTTCAGCATGCGCATCTGGCTGCAACCTGATAAGCTGGCGCAACTCGGCCTCACAGCCAACGATGTCGTCAATGCGTTGGCGGAGCAGAACCTGCAGATCGCCGCCGGCTCCGTCGGAGCGCCGCCTCAAACCAAAGACCAGGCATTCGAATACTCGGTCTTCACGAACAGCCGGTTGACATCGGAGGAACAGTTTCGAGATATTATTGTCCGCGCAAACCCGCGCGAAGGATCCGCAGTTCACTTGCGTGATGTCGCACGCGTTCAGCTCGGCAAATTCAGCTATACAAGCAATTCATTTGTCGACGGGAAAAGAGCTTCGTATTTGCTCGTCTACCAGGCTCCCGGGAGTAATGCCCTCGATGTCGCCAAAGGCATCTATGCCGTCATGGATGATTTGAAAAAATCGTTTCCGAAGGATGTTGATTACGTCGTCCCGTTTGAATCGGTCTCCGTGGTGAAGGTGTCGATCAACGAAGTTGTGTGGACGTTGGTTGAAGCCCTCGGTCTTGTTGTTCTGGTAGTGTTCTTATTCCTTCAAAGTTGGCGTGCAACGTTGATCCCCGTGCTTGCGATCCCCGTTTCCATCATCGGTACATTTGCCTTTTTTGTTCCGCTCGGTTTTACGATCAACACGCTGACTATGTTCGGTTTTGTTCTGGCTATCGGCATCGTTGTGGACGATGCCATTATTGTTGTCGAAGCGGTCCAGCATTACATCGACCATGAAAAGATGACGGCCAAGGAGGCTACACGCAGTGCGATGAAAGATATATCCGGTCCGGTGGTGGCGATTGCGTTGATCCTTGCGGCAGTGTTCGTGCCTGTCGGTTTCATGCCCGGAATCGTGGGAAGGTTATATCAACAGTTTGCGATTACGATCGCGATTTCCGTATTGATCTCTGCATTCATCGCGCTGTCGCTTACGCCGGCTCTCTGCTCACTTTTTCTGAAGCCCACTGAAATCGGCGTGCATTCGAAAGGCCTCAACGGACTCTTTTTCAGGTTCAACGAATGGTTCCAGCGAACGACGAACTCGTATTCGTCGGGCGTCAAGAGGTGCATTGAAAAAGCCCCCATCGTTATCATTCTGTTAATCTGTCTGTACATTGGGACGGCAGTCTTATTCAAGAACAAACCGACGGGATTTATTCCGACTGAAGACGAGGGACGTGTGTACGTCACGTTTGAATTGCCCGAAGCTTCATCGACAACCAGAAGCCTCGAAGTGCTGAATACGATGATGGATATCCTGAAAACGACTCCGGGCATCGCTCACTTCGCGGCGCTGGGCGGTTTGAACGTTGTAACGTTTGCAACCAAGTCAAACAGCGGCACGGTGTTCGCACAGTTGAAACCATGGGATGAGAGGACGGACAAGTCTCTTCAGCTCGGTTCTTTGATTGCCACATTGCAGCAAAAACTTTCGGCCATCAAAAGCGCTAACGTGATTGTGATCTCGCCTCCGGCTATTCCGGGACTAGGACAAACGGGAGGCTTCTCTTTCGAGCTGGAGCAGCACGAGAGCACCGACGACATTAAGCAGTTTGAAAGCGTCATCCAGACGTTTGTCGCTGAGGCAAACAAACGGCCGGAATTGAGCCGGGTATTTTCTTTTTTCACGGCGCGCACGCCGGGCTTTCAGCTGGATGTTGACAGAGAGAAATGCAAGAAATTGGGGATTTCCATCTCGGATGTGTATTCAACGATACAGACGTTTCTCGGAAGCCGGTATGTGAACGACTTCTCAATTTACGGACGCAACTTTCACGTTGTCGCCCAGGCCGATACATCGTACCGTGCGGACATTCAGAACTTGTCGAAGTACTACGTCAAGAACTCTGCAGGGGAGATGATCCCCCTCAGCACCTTGACGACGTACAGAGTCATTGAAAGCGCGCCGATGATCTCGCATTACAATCTGTTTCGCACCGCAGAAATTAATGGGAGCGCGGCTGCGGGGTACAGCAGCGGCGAGGCGATTGAAGCATTGCGCGACGTGGCGGCAAAAGTTCTTCCTTCCGATTACGGCTATGAATTTTCCGGCTTATCACGTGAAGAAATCAACGCAGGGAGCAGCACGGTCACAATCTTTGCAACGTCGATGCTGTTTGTATTCCTGTTCCTGACGGCGTTGTACGAAAGCTGGTCCGTGCCGTTCGCCGTGTTGTTGGCCGTGCCGATCGGCGCATTCGGTGCAATTCTGACTCTTGTACTGATTCCTCAATTAAGCAACAATGTGTACGCTCAAATCGGTTTAGTCACGTTAATCGGTCTTGCTGCAAAGAATGCCATACTCATCGTTGAGTTTGCCAAAGAACGCGTCGACAGAGGCATGCCGATGATCGAAGCAACTCTCGAGGCCGTAAAGCTGCGTTTGCGGCCGATTCTTATGACATCGCTGGCCTTCATTTTTGGCGTGTCTCCGCTGGCATTTGCAACTGGTGCAGGGGCGCAAGCGAGATCGACAATCGGTTGGACAGTTCTCGGAGGCATGCTCTCCGCGACGATGCTTGCGATCTTCATCGTTCCAGTACTGTTCATCACAATCACGCGAATTGCCTATAGTAAAGAAAAGTTGGAGGAGTTACGGTTGAAGGGATTGGAAGCCGCCGGAAAAATACCCGAGGAAGATCTGTAGTATTTGTACTGACCTCGTACCATACCTGATAGATGATCTTTTACTTCACCGCCAAACGCCAGGCCCGCCTAAAATATTAGAAGCTATCTCAAAAATGGTTTTCATGCAGAAAGCAGCCGTAAATGTCATGCTGAGCGTAGCGAAGCATCCATGACAACGCAGCACCGTGCGCTCACGTAGCTTCAGTGTCGTGGATCCTCCCGAAGTTCGCTTCGCGAACTTCGGGAGCGGTGAAAGAAGGAAGACTATTTAGTTGTGCTGCTTCACTGGTTCGATTTCTTGAATGCTTCTTCCGAGATGTCTTGCTGTTCATCTCTCGAATACCCCGGGCAGAGACTGATATCATTGAGCAGCATCTTGCTGTGTTCGATATCGATTTTGTCGGTGTGCAATCGCAGCGGAAGAGCAGGAACTTTTCGTAAATATTCTTTTCCCTCCTCGATATCCGCGTTGTTTTTTGTGTCCAGCCCGCGCGTGATAAGTGCAACGCCATATTCTTTGACAATCTCTATTCTCGTGGAATCCAGTTCGTACGCTTTTTTGCAATAAAAAACCGCCTTGTCGAGGTCGCCGCTAATTCCAAATATCCATTTGAGCATAAAAAATGTAGGGCAGAGGCGATAATAGACGCCTAGTGCCACGCAGCTTGACGCTTGAAGGTTTTCGCCGTTTGGGGTTGTATAATCGGATTGGCGGTTTACCGAGATGAGCCAATCGTTCTCAATCTGTTTCGCTGAAAATAGTTCGGAAAATACTCCCTTCGTTGTTGCTCTTCGTGCATTGGCCAATCCGCGCATGAAGTAACATTCTCCTTTGTCGGGAGCGCAGCGTATTCCTTCTTCAGCAATCCGCACCATCGTCTCGTAAATTTCAATCTTCCTGTCTTTGTCCTCCGATTGATGTGCGTCAAGTTTTTCACCTATTTCATAATAATCGAGGCACATCATCGCGCGGATTAAAAAATCGTCAGGCTTATACTTCAACGCCGTCATGCACTCCTGTAAAGATTCTTCAAACTCGAATTTGCCGAGATGATAATCTGCTTTTTTAAAATGGATTTTATACTGACCCTCGCTTGTCGAGTCATCGATTGCGGGTTGGTTCTTCTTCTGCGGAAATGAAAGATCGTTAATTAGAATGATCAACATAAAAATGTGGAAAAGAAACCTGTTCACTGAAGGGGGCTTCATCTACTCCTCATTGGAATGCAGTTTGGAAATGTACACGCATAGATCCCCGCACCGGGAACGCCACACGCTGTCATTTTGCAAAATCAACTTTAGGGATGAAGGAGAAAATGGAAGGGAAGAAGAACACCACAGATTGGCCCTCCACGTCTCCTTTTGGCGACGGATATATAATAAATTGTTTTCTAAGGCGCAAGGCAATTGAATGCCGCCAACATGACGTTGAAAAAAAAAGGCTATTGTCCGACATTCTTGTCTAGCAAAGAGCAGCTTAATCAAATGATAAGACGGAATTTTTGACGCCGTCTGTTCTCGGAGAAAAAGAATTCTATTTATGTAGAAGAATTCAACATCCGTGTGAGAGGAAATGAGAACTCATGATTCCCTTGGCGCATCTTTTTATTTACATCACCTGGTTTAAGTGATTTCGAGAACTATTTAGACAAGGTAGCTTTTTTTACAAGTTAATAGATGCTATAAGAGTTCTTATTTCAGTAAGATCATTTTCTTTTGCAGATGAACATCTCCGGCTGTAAGCCGGTAGAAGTAGATTCCGCTGGCAAGGCTTTGACCGGACCATGGATATTCGTAATTTCCCGGCAGCTGTTTTGTGTTGACGAGAGTTGCGACTTCGCGCCCCAACACATCATAAATTTTAAGTGTCACGTTTGCAGAATGGGAAAGCTGATATTTTATGGTCGTTCCTGCATTGAACGGGTTAGGATAGTTTTGTTCAAGCGAATAGTTCGACGGGGGAAAATCTGAGGCGGGGTACGCGAGCTTAAGTGTCCATCCGTCGGGGTCGAGAAGAACAGAGGTCGGTCGCTCCGGAAAATTTATTGCAAAACTCTGACTCTGTGCATTGTTGAATATGCTTACGGTTGTGTCTCTTCCAGGGGCGAGAATGCGTACATCGATCGGCATGATGAAGAATGGTGGATTTAGCCGGCCGGAGGGTTGTTTGAGATTGATCGTGACCGCGGATGAATCCCCCGAAGATTTCCAGTCCCACGAATATTGGTAAATCGGATAGCCTTCCCCGTAGATCCATTCCTGAAAAAAGTAGTCAAGGTTTTTCCCCGACGTGGTCTCGCATGCTGTCTGCAGATCTTTCGTCGTGGCCGTGGAATATTGCAGCGAAGGTTGGTTTGCATACGCGCGGAGGGAACTGAAAAAAACGCTGTCACCGAGCACGTGTCGAAGCATGTGCAGGACGGATGCGCCTTTTCCGTAAACCAGATTGTATTTGAAAAGAGATTGAGCGGTTGAAGTGTCGGGCGCTCCCACCTCGCCCGAGGCCGATATCGCAACGCCGGTCTGAAGATTGATAAAGTTCCAATATGAGTCAACACCGTATTTCTTTTCGAGATAGAGAGCTGTACAATACACTGCGAAACCCTCCTGCAGCCAAAGGTCCGACCACGTCCTGCATGTAATTTTGTCCCCAAACCATTGATGAGCAAGTTCGTGTGCGACGGTATTTTCATCGAATGTTCCGATGGAAGTCATGGTTTGATGTTCCATGCCCCCGGATGCGAATTCCGCATGCCCGTATTTCTCTTTGATGAATGGATACAGCCCAAAGAGGTTGGAATAAATTGAGAGCATGTCAACGACGCGTGGAAGAATTGCAATGGCGCTTGAGTAGTCTTCGGGAAGAACATAGTTGCGCACTTCCATTGAGTCGGTCTTCGAGTACCGGAACCAATTCGAGAACTGAACATAATTTGTGACGGCAATTGAAATGAGATACGACGCAATTGGGTAGCGTTCTTTCCAGTGATAGGTCGCCGTTCCATTATTATGATTAACCGTCGAAACGAGTACTCCCTCCGATGCAGTCTTGTACGTTGAATCGCAGGTTACGGAGATATCCGCGGAATCCGCTTTGTCGCTTTGTCCGTTCTTACAGGGCCACCAATCCCTCGCGCCGTACGGCTCGCTGAGCGAATACACCCACGGCACGCCTGAATGAGAACTAAATTCAAAACTCCCAAATCCGGTTGCAACCGGAACCCCCTCATAAAAAATTTCCGTCGTTAAAATTTCACCCGATTGGTACGCATGATCCAGCGTGATATCGAATGAATTGCTCCAATGGGTAAATGGACATCCTTGGCCATTGACCCGCACGGAATCTATGTGCATAGAATTCATGAGGTCGAGTGTGAGTAATTGGGAATTGTCCTGCCGGCAAATCCCGGCGATTGTGACATCTCCTTTGAGATATCCTGGATATGTGAGAAGGTTCAATTTCAGGCCGTAATATGTAACATCGAACCAGCTGCTCGCTGCCGACTCAGTCTGCAGCCGATTAAACGCGATTTTCTCGAAGTCAAATTTGTTCAGCAGTTGTTGTTCTGGTGGTGAACTAAAAGGCTGCTGGCCAAAAGCAGTTTGTCGGCAAACGCAAAGGACAAGCAGGAGTATTTGAACTTGTGTCCAAAACACCCGCTCAGATTTCATTCTATATGTCATTCTGAACCTGGACCCGTTTTTCTTCATCTACTTGAAATGTAAGCAATGAATTTGAGATGAGAAAGGGGCCCGTTCTTGTTCAGGAACTTGGTAAAAAGAGGGCATTTAGACGCTGACATGCATTGAATCCATCGACCTGAGGAGGTCTTCCGACCGGATTTTTCCAGACAACCGAGTTTTTTTTTTGTATATTACTATAAATCAACGATGATGGTTTATTAAGGGAAACGCATACTTGTTCAGCAATTTAGTCACTAAATTTAAGTCTATCTTCTTTCGGGGAGATAGAATCCCCGGTGAAAAGCCGAAAAGCATTTCACAGCCTCCCTCAACCGCAGTCAAAGAAACGAACGAAGCCGACGCCAAACGCAAGAGAATTCCTCGCGGCCAGGCGGACGGCTCGGCGCCTCGACAAAGCCGAAAGACGGAGACCCGCGAAGAATATAACACGCGGCGGGCGAAACGTGAACCGCATAAAATTTCGGCCCCGGTTGAATTTTCATCGAAAGCATGGGACAGCTCGATCTTCGTGGTTCCTCCCGCAGAGGGAAAAAAACGATTCCATGATTTTGGCATCCCACCGGAAGTGCTTCACGCAATCTATGACCTGAAATTTCAATACTGCACTCCTGTACAGGCTGAAACGCTATCCAAAGCGCTTGCCGGCGACGATGTTACCGCCCAGGCGCAGACCGGAACGGGAAAGACGGCTGCATTTCTTATCACGATTTTCAGCCACTTCCTTAAACATCCGATTGAAGGGAAGCGGCCTCTCGGTACGCCGCGTGCGCTGATTCTCGCACCCACGCGAGAACTCGTGATGCAGATAGACAAAGATGCGCATGATCTTGGAGTGTACGTTCCATGCCGGACGCTTCCGCTGTTTGGCGGAATAGATTATGTGAAGCAGCAGAAACAATTGCAGCAGGGACCGTGCGATGTTCTCGTCTGCACGCCGGGACGCCTGATCGATTTCAAAAAAAAGAAGTTGGTTGATTTGAGCAAAGTTGAAATCCTTATTCTCGACGAAGCCGACAGGATGCTCGATATGGGCTTCATTCCGGCTGTCAGGTCAATAGTCCTCAGTACTCCGCCGAAGGCGGAACGTCAAACGATGTTCTTTTCCGCAACGATCTCCTCCGAAGTAAAGCGGCTTGCGGAATCATGGACACGGGAGGCGTTCCAGGTGACGGTTAAGCCGGAGGCAATCGCAGTGGAAAGCGTCGAACAGATTACGTACATCACAACGCGCGACGAAAAGCCGACGCTGCTGTTTAACCTTATCATGCAAAAGAAACTCGAAAGGGTATTAATTTTTGCAAACCGACGCGATGAGGCCCGCCGTTTGAAAGACCAGCTCGAGGCGTACGGCATCAGTTGCGCGCTGCTTTCCGGAGACGTGGATCAGAAACTACGGATCAATCGGCTGGAGCGGTTTCGCGAAGGGAAGATACGCGTTCTTGTTGCCACCGACGTTGCTTCGCGCGGAATTCACGTTGAAGCAATTTCACATGTCATTAATTACAATTTGCCGCTGGATGTGGAAGAGTACGTCCACCGCATCGGCCGCACCGGGCGGGCGGGAGCGAGCGGCATCTCGATCAATTTTGCGGATGAAGAGGATTCACATGAGCTGCCGAAGCTTGAAGAATTCCTCGGTAAGAAAATCGAATGCGTATTTCCGGAAGAACATCTGCTGATACCGATTCCTGAAAAATATCCAAAGCACAGCCCTGTCCATCACGAGCGAAAAGTCTCTTCTCGCCCCCGATATACTCAACGAAGAAGGAGGTAGGCTTTTTAGTTCTCCGATTGCTTCCAGCAGTCGGAGGAGTAATTACGTGCGTTCTTGCTCTTTGATTTTCCAAACCGCTTTGCCTACATTATCTGATTGCCGAAACATTGTCCTACAACATTATGAAGGAACGAGCGTTATGAAGAGTCTCATCTTTATGCCACTCTTGATTGCAGCATTTGTCGGGAGTAGTGCGGCACAGCCGATTCCGGAAAAGATCGATACGTCGGTGATTGCGAAGATCAAATATGAAGGAATGAACAATTCAAAAGTGATGGAGACTCTCAGCTTCCTCTCGGACGTATACGGTCCGCGATTAACCGGCTCTCCGGAATTTAAAGAAGCCGCAGATTGGGCGAAGAAACAATTGGAAGACATGGGATTGCAAAACGTTGCCTTTGAGACATGGAAGTTCGGCAAAGGCTGGTCGATGAAAAATTTTTCCGCGGAGATGACCGAGCCGCGCGTCCTTCCCCTTATCGCATATCCGAAAGCCTGGTCTCCCTCTACCAAAGGAACGGTTAGCGGTTATGCGGTCTATTTGGGCGCGAAGACAGACGACGAATTGCAGCAGTATAAAGGGAAACTGAAAGGGGCGATTGTTCTTACGAGTGAGCCGCGGGAGTTGAAAGCACACTTTACACCCGACGCCGATCGGTTAACCGATGAGGATCTGTTGAAGTTGGCGAACGCCGATATGCCGAGAGGGCGCGGTCGTGTCGGCAGAAGGGACACTGCCGCATTCCGTGTGCTCAGAGAACGTTTTGCCCAATCGAGAAAGAAGCTGGAATTTTGCCGGCAGGAAGGCGCGGCGATTGTGATTGAAGCGTCGCAGGGCGACGACGGAACATTATTCGTCCAGAGCGCAACGGTGCCCCAACCCGTGAACTCGCCGATTGATCGGAGAATTAATCCATATGACGAAGATGCTCCAAAAATTCCCGTTCAAATTGTTGTTGCGGCAGAACACTATAATCGCATGGTCCGCATGATTCAAAAGGGAAGCCGGGTTAAATTAGAAATGAATCTCGAAGCAAATTTTTTTGACGGCCAGCCGGGAATGAACATCGTTGGCGAGATTCCCGGAACGGATTTGAAAGACGATGTTGTTATGGTTGGCGGACACTTCGATTCATGGCATGGAGGCACCGGTGCGACAGACAACGGCACCGGCTCGGCGTCTTGTATCGAAGCGATGCGTATCTTGAAAACACTCGGCGTAAAGCCGCGCCGGACTATTCGAATTGCCTTGTGGGGTGGAGAAGAAGAAGGTCTTCTTGGTTCTAAGGAATATGTGGCCAGCCATTTCGGGGAACGAGACACAGCCCAGGGGAGCGCGTTCGGTGAGATCAAAAAGAAGCCGGAGTATGAGAAGTTGTATGTGTACTTCAACAACGACAACGGCACGGGCAAAGTGCGGGGCGTTTACATGCAGGGGAATGAGGCGACGCGGCCGATCTTCAGATCGTGGCTTGGACCGTTTACCGATATGGATGCATCGACACTGACGATTGAGAACACCGGCGGCACCGACCACCTTTCGTTTGACGCAATCGGGCTTCCCGGATTTCAATTCATTCAGGACAATATCGATTATGAGACACGGACGCACCATTCGAACATGGACGTATTCGACCGTGTCCAGGAAAACGATTTGAAACAGGCGTCGGTCATCATGGCAGCCTTTGCCTACGATGCTGCGATGCGTGAAGGAAGCTTCCCGCACAAGCCGCTCCCGCAAGCAGGCGGATCAAGACCACCGTTCTAAATTTCAAAAGGTTTAACAATCTCGCGGTAAGATGGCGGCAAAGTCATCCATTCGGGAAAAGCCGCGAAGGATTCGTTCTCTAGGACATTTTGCGCCATTGCAACTTTGCGTGAGACGCGAGTCCTGAGTTTTCAGAAGCATGATGCTTTGATCATGAAAACAATTGTCGTCTTCAGCGGCGCCGGACTTTCTGCGGAAAGTGGCATCCCGACATTCCGCGATTCCGGAGGTTTATGGGAGCAGCACCGCGTCGAGGATGTCGCATCGCCGGAAGGATGGGAACGCGACAGGCAGCTCGTTCTCAATTTTTATGAACAGCGATTTCTTCGAAGCCTTCAATGCCGGCCGAACCCTGCTCACGATGCAATCGCAAAACTCGGCTCTCGTTTCGACGTCGTGAATATTACGCAAAACATCGACACGCTCCTTGAACGCGCCGGTTCGAAAAATGTATGGCATCTTCACGGGAGAATCGATTTTCAAAAATGCGAGTTTCATTTTTCAATCCCCGCGTACCCCGATTCGTCGTATTCATGCGATTATCGGGCGCCCACAGCTTCCCCCACGAAACTCGGCGACAAATGTCCAAAATGCGGGGCCCAGCTTCGCCCAGACGTTGTCTGGTTTGGTGAAGCGGTCGACATGAAGCAGGAGTATCTCAATGAGCTTGTAAAAACGGCGGAGATTTTTATCGGCGTGGGAACATCGGCGCAAGTCTATCCGGCGGCAGGCCTGCTTCCTCTGTTCAGGGGGGCAAAGCAGAAATTTTTTATCGACCCACATCCGGCATACGAAGTACTCGACGGTTTTGATGTTCTGAAAGGAACTGCGAGCGAACAAATGCCGGCCATCGCTGCCAGGATATTTTCTGCAAACGGCGCGATATAGTGGCGTTTCTAAAAAAACTTTTTGTTTTTTTTCGACCCCTTTTCGATCTCCTCATTACAATGGGAGGAGGGTGGGGTGGAGTTGGCGAATTGTTTGATACAACGAAATTACAGGCTCGACCTTTTTTTAAAACGGCATTAGAAGCAGCCGCTTGTCACACTTATTTTCTCATCTTGTAGACGCAAAAAAGTTTTGCATACGCCCATTGACATTAAATAAAATTTTCCCGAAGATTACCCCATGGGGCAGTCATGGGAAGCACTCTTCTACTCTACTCTACTCTACTCTACTCTACCCCAAACATTTAAGATTGAGCGCTCTATCAAAATCAATCTTTGCAATTTCTCAAATCCTTGAAAGTAATAGACCCTACAAATAGGTGTTCAAAAATGACATTAACCCTGTCACCGGGTATTGCCAATTGAAAAGTAATTTTTAGGAATGATTGTATGACGAAATACATTTTTCTCGCGTTGTCGTTTCTTTGCATCTTTGCCGGTATGAG
>Ga0265324_10001221_pt1 | contig 15246 bp, 13 predicted proteins | sample 41419metaG_FD_198634 | JGI IMG/M metagenome (GOLD analysis project Ga0265324, IMG submission 198634) | Rhizosphere microbial communities from Carex aquatilis grown in University of Washington, Seatle, WA, United States - 4-14-19 metaG | ecosystem: Host-associated > Plants > Roots > Rhizosphere...
GCTTACCGGCGGGTGCTCTCGCGCTTCGACAAATTGGACGTTCTCTTTATTGGCTTCATTGTCTTCGCGCTCATTTTTGAAGCCTTACGCTTTAGTGTTAACACGCCCTAGCGCGCTCAGACGGATGGACAGTCTCGCCTGTCAGATTTTCTGATTGTCGTCAGCCGGTTTCGCAGCGCGCATTCCAATCAGGCCGTCGTCACGTTTCGTCAGCAGGTGTGCGAAACGTCCACCGACGACTTTCAAAGCCTCGCAGGCCGCGCTCCGGCCCACTTCGGCAATTTCCTGCAATTTCGTCACCGCTGCCTTTTGAATAAGCCAGCGTTGCCCATCTTCAAAGTTTTCCCGCAAGTGATCTATGGGAGGCATCATCTTTCCGCATCGAGGACAATGCGGCGCACACGGAAACTGTGATTGACCGCCTGTTCCCGGCAACCAGCTCCTGTGCTGCGGGGCATCACAATCCGATTTTGACACCAAGCCGCATGCTGACTGGCGCGATCAACTGGCCAAACTGCAATTCATCGTGCCGTCGCCCATGTCCGCCATCACCGGCCAGACCATGCCCTGCATGAGGGCGCGGGTCTTGGCGCGGCGCTGCTCCAACGCCGCCAGCTCCGCATCCAAGTCCGTCAGTGCCTCGTCACCGAGCCTGTTCGGCGTCGCTGTTCCCATTTGGCCGACAGTTCTCATTAAAATTGTGGTGGTTGACTTTTACCTACTGGGCGGCATTTTGGCAATGCCGGTGGACAAAATCCGGCCCGAGCGCCGTGTGTTTCGGGTCTTATGACCAGCGAACCCAAAATCCATTGGTTTTTTGCTATCCCTGCCAGCCTTTTGCCAGCACGGCCCGGTTGAACCATGACGGAATTTTATCCGTTTTCAATTCCAACTGTTTGCCCTCGGTGATTTCCGCCAGCCAGGTGTGTTTGCCGTCGGCGTTGTCGCCGGAGTTGTCAAAAATATAGGCGCGGTTCGTGTGCCGGATGGCGTCCATCAACAATGCCAGCGAACGATGGTAACGCGCTTCAATCCGGTCTTCCGGCACGGCATGACCGCCCAGCTTCACCCGGCTGCGCACCCGTGAAATGTTGATGGCTGGGTCGTCGGTGGCGACGAAATACAGATACGTCCGGTAGCCCGCCGCCTGCGCCTGCGCCAGCAAGTCCACCTTGCTGTGATGCGACATGACCGTTTCCAGCGTGAAGGAGATTTTCTGCTCCATCAGCATTTGCCGGAGGAAGTCGCTGGCCACCGATGCGAGATACGAATTCACTTCCACCACGCCGAAGTCCAGCCGGTTGTTGGCGAAAGTCAGTTGCTTGGCGGTCGCGCCGAACCGGCGTCATTGAGGAACTTGGAATCTTTGAAAAAGGCCAGCACCGCGTCGGCGGTCGTCGTCACGCCGTAGGCGGTGAAATCCAGAAAGCTTTGCCGCCGGATTTCCTGCTCCATTTCATCCGGGTTTAGATAAACCCCGAGCAAGGCCGACGGCAGGTAGGATTTCAGCGTGCTTTTACCCGAACCGTTTGGCCCGGCGAACATCCTCAACCGTGGCGTGGGCGCGCTCACCGGATGGTGAAGATTTTTCCGGTGACAAATTGGGTGGGCGGTTCAATTTTCTTCACCGACCGCTTGCGGCCATCGGGGAAAACTTCATAGATGACGCCGTCCTGCGATTGCAGCACGCTCTGGCCCGACGCGAGAACGTGTTCACGCGCCGCCGCGAAGGCCGATCCGGAGACGGCAGGGAACTGGCTTTCGAGCAATTGTATATCCTGGTCTGACATGGCGAATCTTTCTGGTTTGAATATAGGGCAGCCGCCCGTTTACAGCAACCTTGTCTTTCCGGTCAGCAATTCCTGCATCATGTCAGATTTTCTGATTATCTTCTGCCGTTTTCGAAGCGCGCATTCCAATCAGGCCGTCGTCACGTTTCGTCAGCAGGTGTGCGAAATGTCCACCGACGACTTTCAAAGCCTCGTAGGCCGCGCTCCGGCCCACCCCGGCGTATTCCTGCAATTCTTCCGCCGCTGCCTTTTGAGTAAGCCAGCGTTGCCCATCTTCAAAAATTTTCCCGCAAGTGACCTTCGTTCACCAACGGCTGATGATTCGCTCCCCCGCTACTACTGTAACCAGTCCACTCGGCCCAGTCGAAGCCGTTAATCGGTTGCAGCGTGCCATCGTCGGCCAGTTGCACAACCGAGTAATACCGCGATTGTTTGGTGATGACTTGCCGCTATTTTCAGCGGCATCCTAAAAAATCCAACGTGTTTTGCCTTCTGAATTACAGGCTCTGGTTTGGCGCCCTTCAATTTTCAAGACGCCACGAACCGAACCGGAGCCGCCGTTCCAGTTCCCGCAAGCCAACCGTGACATTGACTTTCTTTCCGCCGTCCAGCACCGCGTAAAAACTGCCGTCGCCGACGGGCTTGAGTTCGACGATACGGCTGATGCTGGCGATCAGCGAGCGGTTCAAGCGCACAAATTCCGCCGCCGGCAGCCCCTGTTCCAACACCAGCATCGTCTCGCGAATGATGTGCCGCTCCTCCCCCGCGTGGACGATGACGTAGTTGCCGGCGGACTCGATCCAGTCTATCTGCTCGTTCCGAATGAAAACGACGCGGTCGTTGGTTTTGGCCATGAGCCGCAAAATGCGCGGCGGCGGTCCGGAAATTTCCGCCAGTTCGCGGGCCGGTGGCTCGTCGCGGATGGCCGCGAGTTGTTCGCGCACCCGGTCCAGCGCGCGGCCCAGCCGTTCCGGCCGGACCGGCTTGAGCAGATAGCCGACCGCCCGGGTGTCAAAGGCTTCAACGGCAAACGATTCATGCGCCGAAACGAAAACCACCAGCGGCAGTTCCGTTTCCCCGAGCAGTTGCACGAGTTTGAGGCCGGTCATGCGCGGCATCTGCACATCGAGCAGCAGCAGGTCCGGCTTGGCCTGGCGGAGAATCGTTTGCGCCTGCTGGCCAGAGGCGCACTCGGCGACAATTTCAATGTCCGCGTGTTCCGCGAGCAAATCTTTCATGCGCTGCCGCGCCAGCGGCTCGTCATCCACCAGGATAGTTTTGATCTTCATGCGTCGGAGTGAACCGGAGCTGTCACGGTGAACTGGACGGGAATTCGGATGGTGACTTTGAACCCTCCCGCCGCGAGCGGGACGGCTGAAAATGCTGATGGTCGCCGAACTGAATCTTGAGTCTGGCCTGAGTGTTAGCCAGCCCCAGCCCGGAAGTTTTGGCGGCGGGCGGCTCGTCCACGATGGCGCCAAACGTATTGATGACTTCGAGCGCCAGTTCATCCCCACTAATTCGCCCGTGGACCGTGATGTGTTCCGTCTGGTCGGAGGCCTCGACGGCATGACGAATCGCGTTTTCAACCAGAGGCTGGAGCAGCAATGGCGGCACATGGCAATTTAACGCCGGCTCGTCCACCGCGACATGAAACGCCAGCCGTTCGCCAAACCGCAAACGCTGGATGGCCACATAATGCCGCAGAAGCGTCAACTCCTCGTCAAGGCGGATCTCCCCGCGCTGCGGATCGCGCAGAGTCATGCGGAGCAGGTCCGAAAGGTTCAGCACCATTTCCGTCGCGAGCTTTGCGTTTTGCGGAATAAGGGCGGCGATGGAATTAAGGGTGTTAAAAATAAAATGCGGCTGCAGTTGCGTCCGCAGTCCGGCCAGTTGCGCGCGGGAGAGATGCGCGGACAGTTGCGCCGCCTGTTTTTCCCGCTCGCGCAACGCCGCCATCGCGCCCAGGGCGTGCGCGACGCCGACCAGCAACCAATACAACGGCAGGCTGAACTGCATCTTGAAAACCATCAAACGAACGGCCGCCTTCACGAACGCGGCATCCGCATGGCCGGAGGATGCGATTAGAAAGTGCATCGGGTCGGCGGGGGGCGCGCCGCCGGCCTCGCCGGGTCTTTGCGGGATGGCCAGATAGTTGGCGGCCACCTGCGGCTGCAACAGCCGGGCCAGACCGATGAAGCAGCTTTCACAAACCACGGCGAAGACGAGCGCGGCCAAAACATGCTTCCACAGGTTTGCCCGCCAGGAATGCCGGTTCAGCGGGAAACGGCGCGCAATCCACAGCACCAGGGGCGCGGCCAAAGCGTAGGGCGACCAGGCAACCAATCCCATCTCCAACGCGAGCATAAACGGCAAAGGCTGGAACACGGACATCAAACTTGCCGGAATGGCCACCAGTGCGCACCAGCCCAGAAAACAGGCCGCCCAAAAAAGTCGGGCCTGGCTTTTACCCACGGCGTCCTTTTCTCCGGTGTTGCTGGCGGGCGATTGCATCAGTTTGCAAAAAGTATTCAGCAACCGGGCGGGCGAAGCAAACAAAGGTTGCATCCCGCCGGCACACTCGGCGGCGGGAGAAACTATTCTCGTCACACGAGAGGCCGCTTTACCCCAAAAACCACCGCCTCGTCACATTCGATATGATTTGCGGCGCTGCCTCCGCCACAGTTGGAAGCGGCGAGGCGGAACCCGTATCGCGAAATTTTGACATGAAATTAATATTAGCATTTTTCCCGGCGCTGGCCGTTCTCCTGGCTTGCTCCACGGCGCAGGCTCAAACCCCGCAAGCCGCATTGTCGGGTGCAATTGATAAACTCCGGAACACCTCCAGCTATGCTTGGACCACCTGCGCGGAACTTGCGGGTTCGCCGCTGGAGACCGCCTCCATCACCGGCACGGCGGACGCGAGCGGATTCCTGATTTTCAAATCTGCGGCAGGCGACGGCGTGGCCATCGCCAGGGGCAAGGCACGGGTTTTGAAAACCAGTTCCGGATGGAAAACCGCCGGCGCACTCGGCGGCGGAATCAACGCGGCCGGTTTGGGGCTACTGGCCGCACAAACACCGCCGGATGAAATTGCCGCGCTCGTCGCGCGGTTAAACAGCATCAAATTGTCGGGGGACGGCTCGTTCACCGGCGCGCTGGATTCCGACGCAGCCAAGTCCTGCCTGCAAGCCTCCGTCGCCATCCGGCCGGAACCGGTCGGCATCGCGCCGGAAACCAGGACCGCCAGCGGCAAATTTCAAATCTGGTTCAAAGACGGGCTGCCGCAGAAATACACCCTCACCATCCGAGCCGATATTTCCCTGCCGGTCGGCGTCATGTTCATGGAATATATCGCAACCACGGAAATCAAGGGCGTCGGTTCGACCAAAGCCGAAGTGCCGCCCGCCGCGCGCGAAGCCTTGGAACAGCAAGCCCGGGGCCGGCAGTCAAAATCAGGTCCAAGTGCCTCCGGCGTGAACACGTGATTATTAAAGGCCGGCAGTCAACTTGGTGCAACCGCGCTTGACAATATTTCATACGTTCGTTTTATTAAGCTGGTGAGAGCCAAAACGCAAAACAAGGCGGAGGGGGAAACGGCCACCGTCGCCCGCCTCCTCGACACGGCGGAGCGGCTCTTTGGCGAACTCGGCTACGACGGCGTCGGCATGCGTTTGCTTGCCGATGAAGCGGGGGTGAATCTGGGGGCGGCGACCTACCACTTTGGTTCAAAAGAAAAACTGTACATCGAAGCTTTCATGCGCCGCTTCCGCCCCACCAACGCCGAGCGACTGAAATTGCTTAAAGCGGCGGAAGGCGGGGCCGGCGGCAAACCGCTGGCGGTGGAGGCGATTGTGGAATGCATGCTCCGTCCGCCGTTTGAATCGGGATTAGAACATCCCGCCTTCCACCGGCTGCTCGTCCGCAATCTTTTGATGCCGCCGCCGTTCATCCACGCAGCCATCATCCGGGAAATTGAGCCGACCATGATGGCGTTCATCGAAATCTTAAAACGGTCACTGCCGGATGTCCCCGAAGATTTGATCCATCTGCGGACCATGTTCGCCATGGGTTCGCTGCTGATGTTCACCATCCGTGCCAGCGAACTGCCGGGCATGAACAATCCGAAGATGCACGAACCGTTGCTGCGCGAGATCATTGGTTACGTCTCAGCCGGCCTGAAAAGCCGGCCGGCGGTACCGCCGACGGAAAGACCGCGGCTACCGTTTCCGCCCAAGCATCCGAAGAGCTGACTTGTCATGAAAAGATTTTTGCCCATCTATTTTGCCGGTGCGCTGCTGCTGTCCGGCTGCGCGATGATTCCCAAGTATGAACAGCCGGTGGCGCCGGTGCCGGCGCGGTATCCGGGCACAAAAGAAACGACCAACTGCGCGTCGGCGGCGATGTCCTGGACAAACTTTTATGCCGATGAACGGCTGAAGCAATTAATTGCCCTGGCGTTGACCAACAATTGTGATTTTCAAGTGGCGGTGCTGAATGTCGAACAAAGCCGAGCGCAATATCGCATCACCCGTTCCGCTTCTTTGCCCGCAGTCAATGCCGGCGGCAGTTACACGCGCGCCGGCAATTTCAAAACCGCCTCCGACCAGTGGAGTGCCAGACTCGGCTCGACGGCATACGAGGTGGATCTGTTTGGCCGCGTGCGCAGCCTCAATTGTCAGGCGCTGGAAAAATATTTTACAACGGTCGAAGGCAAGCGCAGCGCGCAAGTGTTGCTGGTGTCCGAAGTGGCCACGGAATATTTCACCCGGCGGCAAGCCGAGGAACAGATAGCGCTGGCAGGACAAACGTTGCAAACGGTGCAGGATTCTTATGCGCTCAATAAAGCCACGTTCGACGCCGGCGCAAGCAGCGAACTGGATTTGCGCACGGCGGAAGGCCAGGTGCAGACGGCTAAAATCAACCTGCTGGCCTACGAACGCGACCGCGCGCAGGCAGAAAACTATCTGGTGTTGCTGATCGGCCAGCCGATGCCGACCAACCTGCCACCGTCACGAGCATTCAACGACACCAACCTGCTGGCGGACGTTCCCGCCGGGCTGCCCTCGGAGTTGCTGCAACAGCGCCCGGACATATTGGAGGCGGAACACACGCTTAAAGCCGCCAACGCCAACATCGGCGCGGCGCGCGCGGCGTTTTTTCCCACCATCACGATGACCGCGTCGGTTGGATCAACCAGCGCGGAATTTGAAAAGCTGTTTGGCGGCGGGACAGGCGTTTGGAGTTTTTCACCGCAAGTCACCGTGCCTATTTTCACGGCCGGACAAAATCTGGCTTCGCTGGACGCTGCCAAAGTCAGCAAGCGCATCGAGGTGCAAAATTACAAGAAGGCCATCGAAACTGCCTTTCGGGAAGTGGCCGATGCCTTGGTGGCCACCCGCAGCTACACTCAGCAGATCGGGGAAGAATCAATTTTAGTGACCGCCCAGCAGCGGCGCTTTGAACTGGCCAATCTCCGCTATCGCCAGGGCGATGATTCCTACTTGAACGTGCTCTCAGCGCAGCAGGACCTTTACAACGCGCAGCAGAATTTGCTGCAGTCCCGTTTTCGTCAACTCAGCAGCCAAATTTCGCTCTACAAGGCAGTGGGCGGCGGTTGGAACTAAATCTCTATGAAACTATTCATTCATTTTTTTCGCGAAGAAATCTGGCCGGTGAAAATAACCAGCAAAGAACACTACCTGACCAGATGGTGGCTCGCTAGTCTCGTCGCATTGACCGCCATCGGTCTGGCAGGTTGCAAACCCTCCGGCGCGGGAGTGAACCATTACGAAACTACCGCGGTCGCGCGCGGGGATCTCGTGCAACATGCCACCGCCAGCGGCACGTTGAGCGCGGTGGTCAGCGTGGATGTCGGCAGCCAGGTGTCGGGAAAAATCTCCGCGCTGAATGTGGATTTCAATTCGCTCGTAAAGAAAGGCCAGCTCGTTGCGGAGATAGACCCCACGGTTTATGACGCAGCCCGACGGCAAGCGGAGGGCGAACTTGCCAGCGCCAAGGCCGACGTGACCTTGAAAAGGCAAAATCTGGAGCGGAAAAAAATTCTCGTGCCGCTAAAGGCGGCTTCGCAACTCGATCTTGACCAGGCCACGGCTGAACTGGCGCAAGCGGAAGCCACCGTAACGATCCGTGAAGCCGCTCTGGAAAGCGCCCAGGCAAATCTTGGTTACTGCAAGATCACTGCGCCGGTGGACGGCGTGGTCATTTCGCGCAAGGTGGATCTGGGGCAGACCGTCAACGCTGCCATGAACACGCCGGTGCTGTTCACCGTGGCGCAGGACATCACCAAGATGAACATCAGCGCGGCGGTTTCCGAAGCAGACATCGGCCAGGTGCGCGTGGGCCAGTCGGTGGATTTTACTGTGGATGCGTTTCCTGACGAAGTTTTTCATGGCACCGTCATGCAGGTTCGCAAATCCCCCACCACCACCCAGAATGTGGTTACTTATGAAACCATCATATCCGTCGAAAATCCGGAGCAAAAACTGTTTCCCGGCATGACCGCCGACGTTTCCATTTTGGTGTCCGAGCGGAAAGATGCGCTAAAAATTCCCAACACGGCATTGCGTTACTCGCCGCCCGATGGGGCGACCTATGACGGCACGCCGCCAAAATTGGATCGCAGCCAGCGCCTCATTTACAGCACCAGCACGGACGGCGTGAAACTAAAGCCTGTCATCATCAAGACTGGCATCACGGACGGCACCGACACCGAAGTAACTGAAGGCTTGAAAGCCGGCGAAGCCGTCGTCACCTCCACTTTGACCGCGGCCGCGAAAGGCGGATTTGGCGGTCCACCGCCACAAGCACCGCAATGAAATCATGAGCACTCCGGTGATTCAATTGCGCGAACTCGTCCGCATCTATAAGACCGGCGAGGTCGAGGTGAAAGCCGTGCGCGGCGTCACGCTGGACATCCATCGCGGCGAATTCGTGGCGATCATGGGTTCGAGCGGTTCCGGCAAGTCCACGCTCATGAACACCATCGGCTGCCTCGACAAGCCCACGTCGGGAACTTATCTGCTTGATGGCGTGGCCGTGGCCGACCTCGACCGCAAGCAACTGGCCAAACTGCGGAATAGAAAACTCGGTTTCGTGTTCCAGAGTTTCAATCTGCTGGCGCGCACGTCCGCGCAGGAAAATGTCGAGCTACCGCTGTTTTACAGTCATCCGCTGGTGACGCTGGGCGACCGGCACAATCGCTCCGTTCAGGCTTTGGAAAAAGTCGGACTCGGCCAGCGGCGCGACCACTTTTCCAGCCAACTCTCCGGCGGACAACAACAGCGCGTCGCCATTGCCCGCGCGCTCGTCAGCCAGCCAGAGGTGCTGCTCGCCGACGAACCGACCGGCAATCTCGACACCCGCACCAGCATCGAAATCATGGGCTTGTTCCAAGAGTTGAACGAATCCGGCATCACCATCGTCATGGTCACACACGAACTGGACATTGCCGCCTATTGCAAGCGCATGGTCGTCATGCGCGACGGGCAGGTCATCAGTGACAACGTCAATGAAAACCGCCGGGTGGCGCGGGATGAAATTGCCGTGCTCAACCAAGCGGAAGAAAAAGCCAAGCTTGCCTGAAGCCTATGTTCACTTTCATCCAAATCCAACTACTCCAAGTCTGGCAGACGGCGCTGATCGCCTTGCGCGCCCTGCGCCGCAACAAAATGCGCTCCATGCTGACCGCGCTGGGCATCATCATCGGCGTGGCGTCGGTGGTGGCGATGGTCGCGGTGGGCAATGGCGCGCAAGCGCGCATCACCAGCCAGGTTTCGGCGTTAGGCCAAAATCTCCTGATGGTGTTCGCAGGGAGCAAAAAGTCTGGCGGCGTGAATTCCGGTCTCGGCAGCGCCAGCGCCATCACCCTGGCGGACGCCAGCGCGATCCAGCGAGAAGTGCCCGATGTGGCAGCGGTCAGCCCGGAGGTTTCCGTGACCGCCCAAGCCATCGCCAATGGACGGAACTGGTCCACCACCGTGGTCGGCGAGTCCCAGGATTATTTGAGAATCCGTGATTGGAAACTGGCGGCGGGCTCGATGTTCAATGAAAGCGATATTCGCAGCGCGGCCAAAATTGCGGTCATCGGCTCGAAAACGGCCAATGAATTGTTCGGCCCGTTGGATCCGGTCGGCCAGAGTGTGCGCATCAAAAACATTCCCTTCACCATCATCGGCCTGCTGGAAAGCAAAGGCGCCGGCATGGGCGGAGCCAACCAGGACGACCGCATTCTTATTCCCTACACCACGGCGATGAAGCGTATCACCGGCGACCGCTATCTGCGTTCGGTGAACGTGGAAATCCGCAGCGCGGATCGCATGGACATTGCCCAGCAACAAATCACCAGGCTGCTGCGCCAGCGCCACCGACTGACCTCCGAGCAAAGCGATGATTTTAACATTTTCAACCAAAAGGAAATTGCCGACACGGTTAATTCCATTTCGAAAATCATCACTTTATTGCTTGGTTCCATTGCCGGCATTTCACTGGTCGTCGGCGGCATCGGCATCATGAACATCATGCTCGTCAGCGTCACGGAACGGACCCGCGAAATCGGCATCCGCATCGCGGTGGGCGCGCAGCCAGGCGACATCCGGCTGCAATTTCTTATCGAGGCCGTGACCTTGAGTTTGCTGGGCGGCTTGATCGGCGTGCTCGGCGGCGTGGGGGCTTCCCACTTGGTAGGAATGTTTGCCGATTTCAAGGCCGTGGTATCAAGCGGTTCAATTATTTTGGCATTCGGCGTCAGTTCAGTGATTGGCATCTTCTTTGGCTTCTATCCCGCGCACAAGGCTGCCGCGCTGGATCCCATCGTGGCGTTACGTTACGAATGACCAAGAATTGGACTTGGCCAGCCGTGCCTATCCATTTTGACCAACCCGGCCCGCAAAAAATCCGAACTGACTTCAAAAGACGCCACAATATTGAATTTCGCCCGGATTCAGTCGCCCATGGAAAACCTCATTCAGCACATCAACTTTCATTTCGATTCCAAAGTCGCCGGCGCTCAAGGGAAAATCATCCGGTAGAAGACCGCGTCACTGGCAGAATCAATCATAAAACTCATCTGGTTGGTGGCCACCGAACCCGTCACCTCCACCCAGTTTGTGTTCAGGCCGACAGTGGCGTCGCTGGCCTGAACCTGCAACCGCCAGCCGAGATAATTCGTCGGCCAAGACAGCGTCAACTGGCCGCCAGCGACGGTGAAATTGATGTTCGTCGGCGTGGAGGCGGCGGTCTGAATCAGACGCAGCGTGCCGTCGGTGGCGAGCAGGTTGGTGTTCCACAGGAAACCCGGCGCTGGCGTTGCCGGTGAAATGTTTGTAAACGCGCCAGTGTAAGTTGTCGCGCTAAAAAGTTTGAACACGCTGTTTGAACTGTAGAAACCCGAAAGATTCGTCAGCAACAGCGTGCCGCCGTAAGTCACCGTCGTCAGCCCGCGAACCGAATCGTTCGTTCCACCGGTCGGATCGAGCGCCATGAAAGCCGTGCCGGAAAGGTTCAGGCTGTTGCTGATGGTCAGCGTGGCGGTCGTGCCGCTCACCGCGGCGGGCGAAATGGTGGAACCCGGTTGAATTGTCACCGGCCCACGAATCAAGCCGCCGCCACCCAGCGTGCCACCGCTCACCAGCACGAGGTTGGTGCCGATGACGCCGTTGACCAGCAGCGTGCCGGCAAAGTTGGTGGTGGGGCCGGTGTAGGCATTCGTGCCGGCGAGCGTCAAAGCGCCTGCGCCGTATTTCGCGAGGGAATTCCAATTGGTCGTGCCGGGATATCCGTTGGTAATGACACCGCTGACCAGAAAGTTACCGTTGCCTTGGAACGTCAACAACCGCGGACTCGTGAGCGAATGGATGCCGACGACTCCGCCGAGCGCGAGCGTGTCGGCGTCGCACTGGAAAATATAGCTCGTGCCGCCCGAACCCAGCGTAACGTTGCCGGCAAACTGGTTGTCGCCCGCGACATTCACGATGGCGGGCGTCGTGTTGTTGCGGCCATTCAGCGTCACCGGCTGCGGCAGGCTGATGTTGCCGAAGGAGCCGTCCAATTGCAGCGTGGACGTGGCGGCGTTCTGGTTGCGGATGTTGATGCTCGACGCGCTCGACAGCGCACCCGCGAGTCGCAAGACGCCATCGTTGCCGGACGATCCCTGGAAGGTATCCACGTTCAACGCTCCGGTGAAGGTGTTGTTGCCCGCGAGAATTTGCATGCCCGCGCCGGTCTTCGTCACGCTGCCGCCGCCGGTGAGCGCGCCGTAGAAAATGTTCGTGCCGGTGAAATTGTTTCCGAGCGTGAGCGCGACCGCCGCGCCGGAGGCGTTCGTCAGCGCGAGGTCGCGCGTGCCTTTGACGCCGCCGACGGTTGCGAATGTGAGGTTGCTGAAATTAAGAACGCCGAAATCGTCCGACTGGAGATCGAGCGTGCTATTGCGCAGCGCATTGGCGTTGGTGATGACAAGTGTGCCGGCCCCAAGCCGCGTGTCGCCGCTGAAGGTGTTCGACGCGCCCAGCGTGAAGGTTCCGCCCGCCACGGTCAGCCCCAGTTTGCGCGTGCCGCTGCCCAGCACGTCCTGGAGCATGCCGTTGTAAGTGGTGTTGGTCGTGTCGCCGGTGATCATGAGCATGGAATCCGCGGTGGTGCTGCTGTTGCCCACGGTCGCGCCGTTGCCGCCTTTCTGCAGGCCGTTCAGGGATTGGCTGAAGCCGGCGAGATCGAAGGTGGCCGCCGCGGAAGACCCCACTTCCAAAACCGCGTTGTTTGCGAGGCCGTTGTTCGCGCCGAGCACGGCCGCGCCGGAATCGAGAAACCACTTGTAATCGCCGCCGCCTGAGAAGACGGCGCGATTGGCACGCAGATGAATGCCGCCGCCCGCGAGCGAAGTCATCGGGCCGGCTACGATCAACCCACCGGTGGCGTTGCCGCCATCGAAAGCGCCGCCGTTCGTGGTCGTGCCGCCGTTGGGAGTGATGGCGGTGAAAGTAATGCTGCCGTTGAGTGTGGCCGAGCCGGAGGCGGGGCCTTTGATGATACCAGTGCCGATGATGCCCACCGGCCCGCCGATGATGATATCGTTCGCGAACGCCGAACCGGCGACGATGGTGACCTGCTGGCCAAGGCTGGTGACGAGCAGCGGCCCGGTGCCAAGACCGCTGTTCGCACTGAGGTTGATGATGCCGCCGCTGACGACCGTGCCGCCGGCATAGCTGTTTGCGCCGATGACATTCAGCGTGCCGGAGCCGGATTTCGCAAGGCCGCCGGTGCCAGAGATGGGATTCGCGTTGGTCAGCGTGACGCTGTGGTTGAAGGCGAGCGTGCCGTTGTCAATGATCGCGCCCGGCCCGAGCGTGCCGACGGTTGTGCCGTTGCCGAGTTGCAGCGTGCCGCCATTGATCGTCGTCGGGCCAGAGTTGTCATTGGTGGTGAGCAACGTCAGCGTGCCCGTGTTGTTTTTGAGCAGGCCGGTCGCACCGGTGATTTTGCCGGAGCCGGTGAAGGTGTAGTTGTTCGCAGCATTCACGTTGATGGTATTGGGCACGAGGCTGAAAGCGAGATTCACGGTGCGGTTCGTGGCCGTGTCGTCAAACGTCACGTCGTCGCCGGGATAAAAGACTGAATTGGTCGTGCCCGCGAGCCAGTTGAAGCTGGTGCCGATGTCCCAATAGTTCGCCGCGCCATCGCCCTGCCAGACGAGGCTGTGCGGGTTGAACGTGACCACGAGCGCAATTTCGTTCGTGACGGAGTCGTCAAGCGCCACCGCCGCGACGGGCGGAAAACCGACCCAGGCGATGGTGAAGTTCGTCGCGCCGCCGGTCAGCGCGCCGGAATATTTAATGAGCTTGTAGCGTCCGTCCGCGAGACTGCCGGTGACGGGCGTGATGGCGATCACGTTGTTGCCGCTCAAATTCAAATCGCCCGCCACAACGATGAGGTCGTTCACACCCGCGCCCTCGGTGATGACGTTGGACAACTCGAAATAGTTCGTCGCGCCGCCGGTGAGCGCGAGGCTGTTCGAGAAACTTAAAGTGCCCGCGCTCGTGCCGGGACTGATGCGCGAGCCGGCGGCAGCAACGACCGCACCGGTAATGACGCCAGAGCCGGACAATGTCTGGCCCGCGCCCAGCGTGAACGCTCCGGTCATTTGCGACACGTCGAACTTCGTGCCGCTGCCGACCAAAATGTTTGTGCTGTTCGCGATGGTGCCGGAGCCGATGAGCGCGAGCGTGCCACCGTTGATAAGCGTTGGACCAGTGTAAGTGTTGCTGCCGGAGAGCGTGAGCCGACCCGCGTTCGTCTTGATGAGGCCGACGGTGGCGCTGCCGTTCTGTATGCTGGCCGCGACATTGATATTTCCCGCGCCCTGAAAGGTGAGGCTGCGCGCGCCGGTGGCGGAAGCCGTCACCGTGCCGCCGAGCGCAAACGTGCCGGAATCGCATTGCAGGCGATACTCCGAGCCGCCAGCGTTGATGGTCATTCCGCCGGCAATGGTGTTACTGCCGGTCAGATTTTGAATGGCGGGCATGGTGGAGTTGCGACCGCTCAACGCAACCGCTTGCGGCACATTGATGCTCCCGCTGCTGCCGTCGAGTTGGAATGTGGATGAACCGGAGGTGTTGTTGCGGATGTAGATCGGCGACGCTGCGCTGGCGACCGCGCTGCTGGACTTGAGCTTCAGCACGCCGTCGCTGTCGGTGGTCGAACTGCTGTCCACGTAGAGCGTGCCGGTGAAAGTGTTGCTGCTCTGCAATGTCACCGTGCCCGTGCCGGCCTTCTGCAAATTGACGGTTCCGCCGCCGGTGCCATTTTGCACGGTGCCCGAGACAAGGATGGGCGAAGTGCCGCGCAGCGTGATGGTGCGCGAACCGCCCGGCGTGCTGGCGGGAATCGCACCCGCAAGGTTCAGCGTGCCGCCGGAGCATTCGATCCAGTAGTTCGCGCCGCCGACTTGCAGGGTGAGGTCGCCCGCGAGCGTGTTGCTGCCGGCGGTGTTCAGGATGGCGGATGTGGTGGCGTTGCGCGCCGCGAGGCTGATGTCCTTGGCGATGGTGAGATTGCCAGACGAGCCGTCCAGTTCGAGCCGCGAGGTGCCGGTGTTGTTGTTGCGAATCCAGATGGGCGAGGCGGCGTTCGAGACGGACGCGGAGGATTTGATGCGCACCGCGCCGTCGTCGCCGGTGGTGCTGCCGGTGTCTATGCTGATCGTGCCGGTAAAGTTGCTGTTGTTGCCGGAGAGCACGAGCAGCGACCACCCGGTTTTCGTCAGCGCGTTCGTGCCGGAGAGCGGGCCAGCCATCGTGAGCGTGCGGTCATGGCCGACGTGCCAGGTTTGGTTTGCGGTGAGTTGCACGGGGGAGTTGAACGTGACACCGCCGCCAGTCGAGGCGACGTCCACGCCGCCGCTGCCGAGTTGGAGCTGGCCGCCGCTGAGCGAGAAGCT
>Ga0265324_10001223_pt1 | contig 15225 bp, 19 predicted proteins | sample 41419metaG_FD_198634 | JGI IMG/M metagenome (GOLD analysis project Ga0265324, IMG submission 198634) | Rhizosphere microbial communities from Carex aquatilis grown in University of Washington, Seatle, WA, United States - 4-14-19 metaG | ecosystem: Host-associated > Plants > Roots > Rhizosphere...
TGCTTCTTAAATAAATTCATCAAAACATTCTCGTCAAACACCCGCTCGTGGGTGTCGTACCATTCCTGAGTCAGTGTAGCCGGATAAACCGCTTTCTCGCCGGTTTGCTTATCGACGTAATAACTAAAACCTTCCTCGGTATCGTAGGCGGCATAGCCACGCTGGCGTAGTTCTTTGGTGATGGTGCTTTTACCGGTGCCGGCCACGCCGGTTATCAAGTATTTCTTACTCATTTACTTCCCCAAGTATTATGTCGGCTATTTTATTAACAGGCTGTGAACCTTCAATTAGAATGACATTTTTGGGAGGGTTTGATAAAAGCCCGTTGTTCCACTCGGTCATTCGTCTGAGCTCTGCTGATTCGTCTGGCCATCTTTCGGGCTCTCTGTTCTGAAGGCGACGCTTCATGAGCTCATTGTCAACATACAGAAAGAATCTTTTCGTGAATTTGCTAAAGAATTTTTCCATATTGTCTGCGCCACCGACTAAAAACTGTATGCCATCTTGTTCTTCATCGAGCATCTGGTTTAGCTTTTCTTCGTTCCATACCCAAATGTGTTTTGCCAGCCACTCCTCCGAAAAGGGTGGCTCGTGCTTGGCGGGGTGACCCGTTTCTTTTTCTACCCACTGACTTAAGCCTGGTTCCCAGTCGGCTTCGACTACTTTGTAGCCCCGACGCAAAAGCTCGTCGCCTACAGTGCTTTTACCGCTGCCGCTTATACCTTCTATCAGATAATTTCTCATTGGCCGGATTTTAATAACTCCAGTTCTTTGGCTTGGAGCTGTTCGATTAAATCATCAATGTTGCCGTCCAGCGCGCCGGGCAGGTTGGAGCGGCTGTAGTTAATGCGGTGGTCGGTGATGCGGTCTTGCGGGTAGTTATAAGTCCGGATTTTCTCGCTGCGGTCGCCGCTGCCGATTAGCGAGCGCCGGGCGTCGCCCAGCTGTTTTTGTTCGTCTTCTAATTTTTGGGCCAACAAGCGAGATCTAAGTACGCCCATGGCTTTATCGCGGTTTTTAATCTGGCTTTTTTCATCTTGCTGGCTGACTACTATGCCGGAGGGCAGGTGGGTAATACGCACCGCAGAGTCGGTGGTGTTAACCGATTGGCCGCCATGGCCGCTGGCTCTGAACACATCAATCCGCAGATCTTCTGGCTTAATCTCCACATCTGTTTCTTCGGCCTCTGGTAAAACCGCAACGGTTACGGTGCTGGTATGAATCCGACCCTGACTTTCGGTGGTCGGGATGCGCTGCACGCGGTGGACGCCGGCCTCGAACTTCAGCATTTTGTAGGCACTTTCGCCGCGGACCATAAAGATGATTTCTTTAAAGCCGCCGGCTTCGCTAGGGCTTTCGCTGATTAGCTCGATTTTATAACCATGGGTCTCGCACCAGCGGCTGTACATTCTATAAAGCTCGCCGGCAAATAAGCTGGCCTCGTCGCCGCCGGCGGCCGCCCGAATTTCAATAATCGCGTCGCGCTCCTCGTTGGGGTCTTTGGGAATCAGAGCCTCGCCTAGACTTTCTTGGTTATCAGCCAGCTGCTGCTCCAGCTCACTAACCTCGGTTTTGGCTAACTCGGCCAGCTCGGCATCATTGATGCTAGTCATAGCCCGGGCTTCGGCCAGTTTGCTGTTTAGGTTATTTTTCTCATCAAACAACTGGATAATTTTGGATAATTCGGCTTCGCGCTTGGCCAGCTTGGGGTAATCTTTGGACGAATAAATAGAGGGGTCTTGCAGCTGCTGCCGCAGGCCGATGTATTCTTGGCGTAATTTCTGCTCTTGTGGTGTGTCCATAGCTTGCCTTTAGTTTATCAATAACCATTAAAAAACTTCCCTATAAGCCTAAATGCGGCCGGGAAGTCTTAAGTAATTTTCTAGCTACTCTTGGCTGGTTTTAGGAGCGGTCTTGGCGCCGAGTTTCTGGGTCTCGTCGACACGCATTTTCTTAACGGTTTTGGGTTTAGCGGCGGCTCTGGCTTCTTTGGCTTTAGCGGCGGCTGCCTGGCGGGCTTTGAATTTATCGACCCGGCCTTCTACGTCAACAATCCGCTCTTCGCCGGTGAAGAAGGGGTGGGAAGAGCTGGAAATGTGGACTTTAACCAGTGGGTATTCGGTGCCATCAAGGGTAATTTTCTCTTCGGTGGCAACCGTCGAGCGGGTAATAATAGTAGAGTTGTCGTTCAAATCCTGAAAGACAACCGGGCGGTAATTATCTGGGTGAACACCTTGTTTCATGACCTGACTATTCTATCTGATTTACCCCTGTGGGTCAACCGCTAGGTATAACTTCTTATTGAGGTAGTCGGCAAATTGCCGCCGCCCTTTTTCACGGCGTTGGCAGTGCTTGATTGAGATTCGCGCTATTTCAATCAATGTAGCCATTGTTTCGGGGTGTTCGAGTGGGTCGATTCCGGCTTTTTCCATAGCGTAAAATACGCCGTCAGGAACTAAGTATGGCTCGAACCGTACCGGTTGTTCGTTCGGATAATCTGAAGGTATCTCCTCAACACTACCGGCTTCAAAATTGTGAATGCTGGTTGCTGCGAGACCCAATATATCTATATTTTGCTCTGACATTTTAATCTCTTTCGCCGGAATTCCACCGGCTCATCAGTCCGCTTATTAAGTTTACGGAGAGAGAGTTTAGCGCTAGCGCCGGCCGGGTGGCCGCGCTTGGCGCTGCGGACAGCAAAGCCCGGAAGTGACTTTGCTGTCCTGACGTGTTCGGGGCCCGCGGTTAGGTGGCCGCAACGCTCTCGCGATATGGGCCAATTTCGACGTCCAGGTGATCTTTGAGCAAGGGTGACACAAACGGCAGATCCTCGAGCAGGCGAGAGGTCAACCGTTTGGTCTGCTCGCCCAGTTCGTCGTTCGGCGGTAGGCCGATGTAGACCTTGAGGAGCCTGCCCTCGTCGAAGTTGTTGCCAGCGACGGTAATCGTCATTCTCCCGTCTGAGTAGTGACGGTCGAACAGCAACTTGACTTCGGTGTCGAGGAACTGCTTGACGGCTTTCTCGATGACTCGGACCCCTCGTTCGTTAGCGAAGAGTTCCGGAGCGAATGACAGATGGCAACTGAACTGATATTTATCCATCAGTCTCCTCTTATTAGTCGTGGGGCGGGAAAAGCCGCTCGGCAGCCCTGATGACTTCGTCCTCGAGTTGATCTGGCGGAACGTTCATCAGCTGGTCAACGGCCAGAGAAAAGCCGGTCGGATAGTGGTCGTCCGGGCCGACATTTCCCAAGCGGGAAAGCGTGGTGCTGATGGCTGTTCTTCGGGCTGAATCGCTCTGGAGCGACACGGCCCTAGCCAGTGATTGCTTGGCCCTAGTCGAAAGTTCCATGTTACCTCCGGGTTGTTGTGGGGTGCGCTTATCAAGCTCACCGCTTAAAAAGCGCTTCCGTTGAGCCTAAAAGATACTTATATTTTAACATAATAGCTATAAGCGGGCAATAGTTCCCAAAGAGGTTGCATTTATCAGCGAACAGAGATAGAATAATCAGGTCAACATTAAGCAGTACGGCTGATAAATCCTCCCGTTTAACTCCTTGCAGGACTAATCGGGCAACAGCTTTACGAAGAGAAAGGATTGTTTATGGCTACCACCACGGTAGATATTAAGAAATTGCTAGAGGCCGGCGCCCATTTCGGGCACCAAAGTAGCCGCTGGCATCCCCGAATGGCCCCCTACATTCACAGTAAGCGCGAGGGCAATCACATCATAGATTTAACTAAAACTGTCGAGGCTTTGGATAAAGCCCTGGCTTTTATGAGCGATACGGCGGCCGCCGGCAAGCAGATTCTGCTAGTCAGCACCAAGCGCCAAGCCAAAGACAAAGTTAAAGAAGTGGCCCTGGCCACCAATATGCCGTACGTTACGGAGCGCTGGCTGGGCGGCATGCTAACCAACACCGCTACCATTGGCGGCCGCATTAAACATCTAAAAGACCTAGAAAGCCGCATGATTAGCGGCGAGCTGACCAACCGATACTCTAAGCTGGAAGTCCAGCGCCTGCAGGAAGAAATCGATGCCATGAACCACATGTACGGCGGCATCAAAGACATGACCGGTAAATTGGGCGCGGTGTTTGTGGTAGACGTACTCAACGACGATATCGCTGTTAAAGAAGCCCGCAAACTGGGCGTACCAGTGGTGGCAATAGTTGATACCAACGCCGACCCGTCTTTAATCAGCTATCCTATTCCGGCCAACGATGATGCCACCAAGGCCATCACGCTGATTTTAGATTACGTGCAGGCGGCAATTGAAGCCGGCCAGAAGAAAGTTAAAAAACCGGCCGATAAATCCGAGCAAGTTGCCAAACCGGCGCCTAAGACCGAAGACAAAGTTGCCGAAGCTACGCCGGAGAAGGCCGAAGCCAAAGCCGAAGAAAAACCGGAAGCCAAACCTCAAGCTAAGACAGGAGAAAAGTAATGGCCAAAATATCAATCGATGAAATTAAGCGCCTGCGCAGTCTAACCGGCGTAGGTATAACCGATGCCAAAAAGGCTTTGCAAGAAGCAGGTGGCGATTTTGACAAGGCCTTATCCGAAATGCGCAAAAAGGGCCTAACCAAAGCCGAAAAGCGCGGCGAGCGCGAAGCCCGAGCCGGACTGATTGGCAGCTACGTGCACGACGGCCGTATCGGCGTACTGGTAGAAGTAAACTGCGAGACCGACTTTGTCGCCAAAACCGATGAATTCAAAGAATTGGTCAAAGATTTAACCTTGCACATTGCCGCTAGCGACCCGGAAAACGAAAAGGAGTTGCTCGACCAACCATTCGTTAAAGAACCCGGTAAAACCGTTGGCGAAGTGGTTAAGCAAGCTAATGCCAAACTGGGCGAAAACATCGTCGTCCGCCGCTTTTCCAGACTAGCCCTCGGTGAAGTTAACTAGAATTTAATAAAAAAATGCGGCACTTGGCCGCGCCTGATAAGGCTGCGGGCTCGTGCCGCTATAGGGGGAGTACTTATCGGATTTAGGTCCGACTTTTCTCAACCCCTTTTATCTGGAGGACCTTTGGACAACATCTCTTTCAGCCAGTTGATGGCTGAAGCGACCAGGAGAATCGCCATAAGGACGATAATCCCAGGCCAGAGTTCGGTCGGCCCATCAAACAGCATCTTGTTCCTTTCAGGTTCAGTGGCTTTCTGGGCTCTGTACCGAGCAATGACTCCGATGGCCCCAAAGGGCTAGCCGGGTCACGAACACGGCTGCGACGAGGCCTATGTAGCCCAGGCAGATGAGCAGGAACTCATGGACGCCCTTGATGACGCAGCCGATGATGATGCCGGTCAGCACGAGTACCGCGCCTGGAATCAAATCGGCTGGATGACGGTCGAACGCGAAAGGCGTCGCGACCCCGGCCGCCATGAGGAGCGAACACAGAATGACCCCGAGAACAATCATGTTAATCGTTTCCTCCAGGTTGAGTGAGGTGCGAACCGACCGGTCCGCACCATGGTGAACAGGTGTAGGTTTCCCGTCAGTTGAGTTAAACATTATAACACCGTAAGCGGTATTTTTCAAGGAAGACAAACTGTTATATAATTAAGCCTAGATGAGTCCAAACCAACTACTCGATGAAGTAAAAACCAAGCTGGCGGCTGCCACTGAGCATTTTAAGCAAGAAGTCGGCAAAATCCGCACCGGCCGGGCCCACCCCGGTATGCTGGACGGCTTAAGCGTCGAAGTTTACGGTCAGGTCATGCCGCTAAAAGCCGTAGCCAGTATTAGCGCACCGGAAGCAACTCTGTTGCAGCTAACACCTTTTGACCCTAGTAATCTAAAAGCCATATCTGATTCTATCCGCGACAATCAATCCTTGGGGTTAAATCCGGCCGATGACGGCCGGGTGGTTCGCATCCAAATTCCGCCGCTAACCGAAGAAACTCGCCAGCAAATGGTCAAAATCCTGCACCAAAAGGTGGAAGATTCCCTGATTGCCTTCCGCAACGCCCGTCACGAAACCTTGCGCAAAGCCGAAGCCGCCGAAAAGTCTAAAGACATCAGCCGTGATGATCTCAACCGCCTAGAAAAACAGATAGATGAGCAAATGGCCAGCCAAAAATCCGAAATCGACCTATTAACTAAGACCAAAGAACAAGAGATATTAAAAATCTAGATCCTGAATCTGGCACCGGCCATCTGGCTGTTATACTAAACTTATGCATTTTTTAGTTTTCGGGATTGGCATTCTATTGTTCATCGGCCTGGTGCTGGTGCACGAGTGGGGTCATTTTTTCATGGCCCGGCGCAACGGTGTTGAGGTTGAGGAGTTCGGCCTGGGTTTTCCGCCAAAGGCTTGGGGCAAAAAGCTCAAATCCGGCATGGTGCTTAGCCTAAACATTTTGCCGCTGGGCGGCTTCGTAAAATTAAAAGGCGAGAACGATTCTGATACCCGCAAGGGCAGCTTGGGCAGTGCCAGTTTGTGGGCCAAAACTAAAATTATGCTGGCCGGCGTGACTATGAACCTGATTGCTGGCTTGGCCATCCTAACGTTTTTGGCGCTAATTGGTATGCCCAAGCTGCTAACCCAAGATAACGTCGGCCAAGACCAATTTACAGTGGCCAGCGACACCAAAGTTATCCATCAGCAGGCCCTGGTAGGGGCTATCCAGCCCGGTTCGCCGGCCGACAAAGCCGGTTTAAGATCCACCGACGAGTTGCTGAGCGCCGCCGCCAACGGTAAAACTATCCAAATTCATGCCCCCGAGCAAATTCGCAACGCCACCTCGACTTTTGCCGGCCAAAAAATCGATTTAACTTACAAGCGAAACGGCCAAATATTGCACAAAACAGTCCAACTTTTGAGTAAAAATCAGGTTCAGGCCAGCCTAAAAACTAACGATCCCAAAGGCTATCTGGGAATAGTGCCCACAGCCCTGCAGGTCCAGCGCAGCACCTGGAGCGCGCCGATAGTAGCGCTGGGTTTAACCAAACAAATCGTGTTCTTAACTTTTCAGGGGCTGGGGCACGCCCTGGGCGGCCTGGGCTCGCTGATTGCCGGCGGCGTAACCGGTAACCACCAGGCCAGGGTAAACGGCCAGGACCAAGCCAGCAGCCAGGTAGGCGGCCCGGTGGCGATTGGTGTGGCGCTGTGGGATTACGGCAGCCTGGGCATCAACTTCATGCTGTTTTTAATCGCTCTTATATCCTTAACCTTGGCGCTGATGAACGTGCTGCCGATACCGGCGCTGGACGGCGGCCGGTTAGCCATGATGCTGGTTTCGCGCGGCATCTTTAAAAAGCCGCTAACTCGGAGAGCCGAGGAAAAAATCGTCGGCGCCAGTTTCGCATTACTTTTAGCTTTGATAGTTTTGATTACCGTCGTGGATGTAAAGCGCTTTTTCTAAGCCGATGAACCTAAAAACCCTTCTGCGCGGAAAAGGTGTACCGTATTTTTGGCCGGAGCCGGACGATGGACCGCGGGACAAAAAAGGCTTCGGCGGGCCAGTTCGAGTAATCGGTACTACGCTACTAATCTTTTTAGCCAGCCAGCTTGTAGCGGCCTTTATAGCCGAGCTGGGTATGACGATTATCCATTCCGGCTCAAAACAAAACTTAGATAACTCGGTCGCCGCCCAGTTTGTTTATATTCTGATAGCCGAGGGCCTGGCGGCCTGGCTGGTCTTAAAAGTGGTCAAACGCCGCAGCCTGGGCCTGAAGGCAATCGGTCTGGGGCGCCGGCCGGTTAAAAACGACATATATAGGGCTGTAATCGGCTTTGGCGTGTTTTATCTGCTGCTAATAATCGCCGGGCTGATAATCAGTGCCATCTCACCGGATTTAAACAATCAGAAACAAGACGTCGGCTTCAATAACCTTACCAGTAGTACCGATAACATCTTGGCATTTATCTCGCTGGTGATTTTACCGCCGCTGGGTGAGGAAATTCTGATACGCGGCTACTTATATTCCGGTTTGCGCCGGGTGTGGAAGTTTGTACCGGCGCTGCTGGCCACCAGCCTGATATTCGGCGCCGCCCACCTAGAGATAGGTAACGGCACGCCGCTGGTTTGGGGTGCCGCCGTAGACACATTCTTACTGTCGGTAGTATTGGTTTACCTGCGCGAGAAAACCGGGGCTTTGTACGCCGGCATCCTGATACACATGCTCAACAACCTGCTGGCCTTTTTCGTAATAATCAAATAGCGCTCGCCCCTGACTTTTTCAAACGCGTCGCCAAAACTTGACGTATCTGTTGATTTAAAACAGGCTCGCTCGAGAACTCCTCACAAACTTGCTCCCAGCAAGCTTGCTCGTCAAATAGCTCTCGCGCCCCAGGCCGCCTGTTTTCAACAACATCTAGTCAGGTTGTCACCGATGCTTGAAAAAGTTAGTGACTCGCTTGACCAAAGAAAAAGCCGCGCATTGCGCGCGGCGGGGCAGGCCCAGGAAATCCGCTTCGTTCCCTCGGGCCTCACCAGATGTACTAGAGCGTGCCGTAGACAACACCCGCAACGATCAACGACAATCCTGCAAAGACGGCCACGATTGCGAAGGACGCAAACCCGTCTCCCTCGGACAAGGTCAGCGTCCTGGCGTTCCGAACCTGCTCCCAGTAAAAGGCTCCTGCCAGCGCAGCCAGCCCGACAAGCAAAAGCACCACTCCACCCGTAGTGACTTCAAGCCATGCGGGCACCATTCACCTCCTTCTGAGGGGTTGAGACTCGAGAATTCCCCAGCCTTCAGCGGCTTCGTCTTGCCACTGTGGCCGGTATGGAACATGCTTCTGCCACCTTTGCCGCAGTGACCAGCGGATATCGCCGATGAAACGGAAAGGGAAAAGCAAAAATCTCATCAAAACTCCTTCCTTGGAGTCGCTAAGGTGGTTAGCGCTCGGGTTGGTCCGGGGTGGCTTCGCGCTATCTGAGCCGGAGGTGGCGCAATAGATAGACAATCACCACGACGACCGTCGGTGCCGTGAACAGCACCAAAACGTTTTGGGCTACGTTCCGGTCGGCGAACGCACTGCAGGCCGCGAAGAGCCAGCTGATCAAGGCGATGCCGCAGAACATCTTGAACAGCCTGAACCAGTACTCATCACCCTCGAGGATGTAAGCCGAGTGTTCTTCGGTGGGCTTCTTGGCCATGTCGTGATCACGCACCAAGCAGACAGTGGCTGCCAACAGGGCAACCGCCGAAATCAACGATGCCCAAAGTGAATACGTCATTTCATCTCCACTCAGTAGACATTGGTAGGTGCGCGCCAAACGGCGCAGGCGAATTATCGCGCGCACGTTGACGAATACATAACTTATACAACCTTAAACTCAAAAACGCAATCTGGTAGAATTAAGCTAAAGTTATGAGACGCTCAAAACTGTTTGTCAAAACCCGCCGCCAGGCGCCGGCTGGCGAAGAATCCAAAAACGCCCAGCTGTTAATTAAAGCCGGCTTTATCCATAAAGATTCGGCCGGCGTCTACGCGCTGCTGCCAATGGGCTTGGCGGTGGTAGAAAACATCAAATCTATTGTGCGCGAAGAGATGAATAACATCGGCGGCAATGAGCTATTAATGACCACCCTACAGCGCAAAGAACTGTGGCAGCACACCGACCGCTGGGACGATAAGCAGGTAGATATCTGGTTTAAGTCCAAGCTGGCCAATGGCACCGATGTCGGCCTGGCCTGGAGCCACGAAGAGCCCATTAGCGACATGATGCGCGAATTTATTTCCAGCTACCGCGACTTACCAGCCTATGTTTATCAATTCCAAAACAAGTTGCGCAACGAAATCCGCGCCAAAAGCGGCATCATGCGGGCCCGCGAGTTCATGATGAAAGATCTTTATTCTTTCTCTAGAACTGACGAAGAACATCAGAAATTTTACGACGAGGTCACTAAATCTTATCTTAAAATCTTCGAAAGAATCGGGCTGGGCGACAGCACCTTTCTAACTTTTGCTTCCGGCGGTGATTTTACCCAGTTTAGCCACGAATTCCAGACCATCTGCGAAGCCGGCGAAGACATCATTTACCTAGACCGCCAAAAGGGGATTGCTATCAACCAAGAGGTAATGAACGATGAAGTTATCGCCCAGACCGGAGTTAATAAGGACAACTTAGAAGAACTCAAAGCCGCCGAAGTCGGCAATATTTTCAGCTTTGGCACCCATAAATCTGAGCAGCTAGGTTTGGTTTTTACAGATGAGCAGGGCGCCCAAAAACCGGTTGTGCTGGGCAGCTATGGCATCGGGATCACCCGGTTGCTGGGCGTACTAACCGAGCACTTCGCTGACGATAAGGGCCTGGTTTGGCCCAAAAATGTGGCCCCATACCAAGTTTATTTGGCTAATTTATCGGATGAGCCGAAGGTCTTAGAAGCAGCCGACAGACTATATGATAGTTTGAATCAGGCCGGAATAGAGGTACTATACGATGACCGAGATGAGCGCCCGGGCGAAAAATTCGCCGATGCCGACCTGTTCGGCATACCTTATCGGGTAATAATCAGCCAAAAAAGTCTAGAAGCCGGGGGTTATGAACTGAAATCCCGCACCTCAACAGATACGAAAATAGTCACAGCCGAAAAAATAATGGGTGTACTTACTGGACAAGACTGATATAATAATTCAAATCTCTTAAGGAAGAGGAAACAACCAAAGGTAGAGCCTTTTTTAATATGATAAAGAAAACATTCCGTTTAACCCCAGCCGGTGTCGACGAGCTCAAAGCTGAGCTCGAAGCTTTGATTGGCCAGCGAGTCCACGTGGCCCAGCGGATTAAACAAGCCCGCGAACTGGGTGATTTATCAGAAAACGCCGAGTACCAAACCGCCCGTGAAGAGCAAGACCGCCTGGAATCACGCATTTCCGAGGTAGGACATGTTTTACAGAACTCCACGCTGATTAAAAAGCCCAAAAACGACGGCCATGTCCGCCTGGGCTCCAGCGTATCGCTTAAAAACGCCGGCAAACCTTTGCATTTCCAGGTAGTCGGTACCATAGAAGCCGACCCCTTGCACGGTAAAATCAGCGACGAATCACCCATCGGTATGGCTTTGATGGGCAAACAAGTCGGCGATAAAGCCGAGCTCAAGACTGCCGGCGGAACTCACATCTACAAGATTACCCAAATATCCTAGCTTTTCTCAGCGCGCATTGCTGTGTCAGCCGCTCCAGTACTCCCTCGGAGTATGTTAAATACACCTCAGTCTGTGCTTTGCGGCTTCCTGGCACTGCATCACTGAGAAAAGCTAGGGCTTTAGAGGTTAAAAATGTAAAATGGTAGTGTATGCAGTGGCTTAATAAGATAGCCGATGATGTCATCAAACAGCATCCGGAGGGTGAAATATTGGTTAGCTCGGGAGTTTCGCCATCCGGAGTTTACCACGTAGGCACCTTGCGAGAGGTGTTAACGGCCGATGCTATCATGCTGGCTCTGCGCCGCCGCGGGCGTGATTCCAAACACGTCCACATCGTGGACGATTTAGACCCGCTGCGCAAAATCCCGGCCGGCGTGCCAACCGAATTCGAGAAATACTTCGGTATGTCGCTGATAGACGCACCGTCGCCGGACGGCAAAGCTGCTTCCTGGGCCGATTATTACTTTAAAGATTTCGCTAAAAGCACCAAAGTCCTGGGCCTGGATATGGAAGTTATTCGTTCGCACAAAAAATACCAGACCGGCTTTATGGTCCTGGCCATCGAAAAAGTGTTGGAGAAATTAGACAAAGCCAAAGAAGTTATTACCAATATTTCCGGCCGCCAACTGGACGAAAACTGGTCGCCTGTCCAAATTAAAGAGGATAAATATCTCAAAAAACGCCGGTTTTTAGCTATCGATATTAAGGCTAAAACCATAGATTACGAAGATAAAGACGGCCGGTCCCAGACTATTAGCTACGCCCACGGCGAAGTTAAGCTGGATTGGCGGCTGGATTGGCCGGCTCGCTGGTGGCTGCTGGGCGTAGATGTCGAGCCGTTTGGCCGCGACCACGCCACTAAAGGCGGTAGCTACGATACCGGCGTGGGCTTATCCAAAAAGATTTTTAACGACAAACCGCCGCTACCGGTACCTTACAATTTCATTAACCGCACCGGCCAGACCAAAAAAATGAGCAAAAGCACCGGTGATACGCTGGCAATTAGCGATATGCTGGAAATTTTGCCGCCGGAAGTTTTGCGCTACTTTGTGCTGCGTTACGCGCCGGATAAACTGCTGTTTTTCGATGAGACCGACGGGCTAGTCAAGCTCATCGACGATTTTGCCGAGCTACTGGCCAAACCAGATAAGACTTCGGACGATGAGATGTTAATCGAAATTTCAATGGGCAACATCGCCCAGGGTACTATCAGCAACATACCATTTTCGCATCTGGTAGCCAGCTACCAGGCGGCTTTAAAAGATGCCGACAAGACTCTGGAAATTATCCGCCGCACCGAGCATAAAGAAACTGTCGATGCCCAAGAGGAGAGCATTAAAAACGAGCTTAAATTCATAGACAATTGGCTCAAAAACTGGGCGCCGGAAGATGTTAAATTCGAGTTGCTACCCAAACCGCCATCGATAATTTCCGAAAAAGAGCGTCAGTATTTGCTAACCTTAGCCGGCAAAATCGAAGCCGCGCCGGCTGACGCCGACGGCGAGTGGTTCCACAAAACGATTTACGAGCTTAAAGATACTACCGGCCTAGCGCCAAAACAGCTGTTTAGTATCCTCTATAAGGTGTTAATCGGCAAAGAATCCGGGCCGCGGGCCGGCTGGTTTTTGTCTATCCTGCCGCGCGACTGGCTGGTTCAAAGATTAAAACTGGAGGCTTAATGGATTCGGTAATACACACAGATGGGTTAACCAAAAAATACGGTGATTTTGCGGCCCTGGACCATCTGGATCTAGACGTTAAAAAAGGTGAAATTCTAGGGTATTTGGGACCGAACGGCGCCGGCAAAACCACTACCATCCGGATGCTGCTGGGTTTAATCAAACCAACCAGCGGCCAAGCCCAGATTTTTGGCTTAGACAGCCAAAAAGACAAAATTGAAATCCATAAACGCACGGCTTACGTGCCCGGCGAAGCCGCGCTGTGGCCCAGCTTAACCGGCGAGGAAACACTTTATCTTCTAGGTAAAATCCACGGCCGAATGGATATCAAATACTTACATCAGCTGACCCAGCGTTTTAAATTCGACCCTAAAAAGAAAGTCCGGACCTATTCCAAAGGCAATCGCCAAAAAATCAACCTAATCGCGGCGTTGGCCAGCCGGGCAGAACTGTTAATTATGGACGAGCCCACCAGCGGCCTGGATCCTATCATGGAGCAGGCCTTTAAACAAAGCGTGCTAGAGGCTAAAGCCAACGGCCAAACCGTGTTTTTATCGTCCCATATTCTGGAGGAAGTCGAGGCTTTGTGCGACCGGCTGGCAATTTTGCGCTCCGGCAAACTAGTAGAGCTGGGTACGTTGGAAGACATGCGCCACTTATCGGCGGTAACCGTCAGCGCCACGTTTGACGGCCAACCGCCGGCGGTTGGCCACCTTAAAAACGTCAAAAACGTCCAGGCTACCGCCCACGAGCTGGTTTGCCAGGTACAGGGCGATATTGGACCGCTGTTAAGTGTGCTGGTGGCCGCTCAGCCCAAGACACTGCTTAGTCGCGAACCGTCACTCGAAGAATTATTCTTATCCTTGTATGGTGAAGAAGAGTCCAAGGCCAAAAAATGACCACCGCTGAGCAAGTGCTTAGGCCGAGTTTTAAGTATTTCCGCTGGCCCAAACTGATTATTGCTCGTTTTACGGCCAAACGCTCCAGTCGCAGTGCGGTTATTTGGGGCTATGTTTTTGGAATTTCGGCCGCCAGCTCAATTTTGGGCTTCGAGAGCCTGTATAAAACACCGGCTTCCCGGCACCAGCTGGCGGTATCACTAGGCAACAACAGCGGCATTAATGCCTTACTCGGTCTACCGCACCGCATCGACACGGTAGGTGGTTTTACGGCCTGGCGTTCGCTGGGCGTAGCCATGATTATCGGCGGTATCTGGGGGCTTTTGCTGGCCACTAAAACCTTTAGGGGTGAAGAAGAGTCCGGGCGCTGGGAAAAGTTTTTGGCCGGCCAAACTACCAGCCGCCGGGCAGCAGCCAACGCTTTAGCCGGTGTGGCGGCGGCCATGGCATTACTGTGGCTAATGGTATCGGTTATTACGTTTGCCGCCGGCCAGACTCACAGTCTGCATTTTAGCGTTACCGAAAGCCTGTTCTTTGGCACTGCCATAATTGCCAGCGCCGTGCAGTTTGCGGCCGTCGGGGCGCTAACCAGCCAGCTGGCGCCCATCAGGCGGCGAGCGGCAATGTACGCCGCCTTGGTTTTTGGCGTCAGCTTTTTGGCCCGGGCAATCGCCGATTCCGATACCAGCCTGGGCTGGCTGGTCAATTTATCACCGCTGGGCTGGGTCGAAAAACTTCATCCGCTAACCGGCGCCCAACCGATTTGGCTGGTGCCGATAGCCGCTTTCACTCTGGTAACCAGCTTTTTGGCGGTCTATCTGGCCGGCCGGCGTGATTTAGGTGACAGTTTGCTGGCCGATAAAGATACCGCCAAAGCCCGAACTCGGCTGTTGCACAGTCCGTTGGGTTTAAGTTTTAGGCTGGAGAAAAACGCCATCTTGGGCTGGGCGGCCGGCGCCGGCTTCATTGGCTTGGGCTATGGCTACATTGCTAAAACCGCTACCCAGATTATTAAAGACTCGGCCGGTGCCGGCAAAGCCATCAGTAAAATTGCTGGCCAGGCCCAGCTGGCCGGCGCTAAAACCTTTTTGGGAATTCTATTCTTATTAGTAATGGTCGTAGTTATGGTCCAGGCCACCAGTTTAGTGGGTGCCGTTCGCAGCGAAGAAGCCGAAGGTTATTTGGATAACTTTTTAGTGGCCAAAATATCGCGTTTGCGCTGGCTGGCCGGCCGCTTGCTGTTGGTCTTCAGCGCTCTGGTTATATCGGTTGCGGCCGGCGCACTGCTGGGCTGGGCCGGCGAGGCCAGCCAGCACACCGGAGTTAGTTTTTACTTAATGATGATGGCCGGTCTTAACCTGTTGCCGGCCGAAGTATTCATTGCTGGCTTGGGCATACTGACTCTCGGTTTTAAGCCGCGCCTGACTACGACGGCTATGTATAGCCTGATTGCCTGGTCGTTTTTAATGGAAATGATTGGCTCTAGCATCAATCTCAACCACTATATTTTGGACACCTCGCTACTGCACCATGTGGCTTTAGCCCCA
>Ga0265324_10001224_pt1 | contig 15220 bp, 17 predicted proteins | sample 41419metaG_FD_198634 | JGI IMG/M metagenome (GOLD analysis project Ga0265324, IMG submission 198634) | Rhizosphere microbial communities from Carex aquatilis grown in University of Washington, Seatle, WA, United States - 4-14-19 metaG | ecosystem: Host-associated > Plants > Roots > Rhizosphere...
GAATGACAGTACCGGGATTGGTGGACACAACGAACGGTTGGTTGACTTCGACGTTGGCGGGGTTCCCGTCCACGTCTACGATGCGGATGTACTTTCCGTCGACGCGGACGTTGCTGACGTTGCCGCCAATGTCCGGCTGCCAGATCGGGGCGGTGGGCGCAACGGTCCAATTTTCGGACACGTATACGCCACCGTTTTCGATTAGCAGTAGGGCTGGTCCGTCCGTTATCGGAGCCTGGTCGCTCGGTGTGATCTGCTTCCACGGGCCCCAGTCCGTTTTGAAGTTCTGGAGGTCCGTAGTGTCCGGCGGCACCTCCTGCGGCGGCGGAGCCTGCTGGCTGGTGCCAGCGGGTGGTCCCGACTGCGGGAAGAGCGAGTTGAAGATCGGCTGGTGAAAGATCACGAGGATCAGGGCCAGCACGGAGACCGTTAGGGCTGCCACGACTCTGCCGCTGATCCGTGGGGGCAGTGTGGTGGGTTGGCGGCGCGGGTTGTTCGTGCTCGGCCGGGAGCGTTCTTCTGTGGGGTTCAGCGCGGCATCCAGTCTGGTGTACCACGACTCTTCCAGGTAGGCCTGGTTGGTCGGGTTGCCGCGAATGTGAAGCAGTTCGCTACGTGCGCGGGCTTCATCCTGGGTCGCGATAATCTGGCCGATTGTGGTCAGATTGCCTGAGAGAAAGCCCTCGTAACCTTCGGACTGGGCTAGCCCTTGGAGCTCCGCGAGAAGATCGAGCGCTGGCCTGGCCGGGTAGTTGGCAGGCACTAAGCACCTCCTAAGCTAGGTTTTCAGTGGACAAGCGGTTTACGTCCGCCAAACGGAGAGCTGATGCTCTCATGGTTATCTGAGTATCTTTTTAGACAATCATGAGGGAGTCAGCTGATAGTTTTATTATTGTACTATTATTTGTCTTTTTGTCAACAATTTGTGCCTGACCCACCCTCACTTTTGACATGACCGGCGTTCAAGTACAAAAATGACGGCAAAACGTTTCAGGGAGAAACAAAAATGCCGTCACCAAAAATCATACCGGCCTGTAGCCGGATCGTCCAACAGCAATTATTACCTCAGATTCCAGCCCGTTGGCGGCACCAGTTTAAGTTCGGGGTTCAATCACTCACGTGCAAGCCGTTTACTAGCTTGGCTTCAAATGCTCGGCAAACCGTAACTCATCCGGATACTGCCAGCACCAAGATGGACCGGCTAACTTGTAATGAAGGGCTCGTAGACGCCTTTGCTCGTGCCGTGAACGGCCTCGGCTACATCCAGCCAGCCAGCATTGTTGCCTGCGACCACTCTGACTTTAACGGGTTGAGCGCGTTTGTCGGGGCCGTCCAAACTAAGCGCGGACGGGCCATACCCTGCCTGGTAGCTACGACTCACTCTCCTCGGCTCCCAGCTCATGGTAGTGCTTCCAAGCGAAAACAGGCCATGCGCCAAGCGAGACGCAAAGCTGGAATAAAACTCTACGAACAAGTCGAAACCGCCCTCGCCACTTGGGCCGGAGAATTGGGTTTTTGGCCCAGGCTGGTATTCGACCGAGGCTTTGGCGGAATACATCTTGTCCGGACGCTCGTGGAGCACAAGGCCACCTTTTACGTGCGGCTCAAGGCGGGCAGACGGGTGCGGATGGACGGCACGTGGTTACCGGTACGCAATCTGGTGACAACCGACACGACTGTTTTGCTGGACAATCTGACATTGCGGGTTGTGCGCTCAGACGACCCAGCAACTGGTGAACCCTGGTATATCTTGACCTCCGACCACACGAGCACCAGGGACCAGATTATCCGAATTTATTACCACCGGTTCGAGATTGAGGAGACCTTTAAGGATATTAAGCATGTGCTCGAGCTAGAAGCGGTCTCATTCCTGAAGCCGCTCAGTCTCAAGGTTGTGCTGTGGTTTGCCTCATTGAGTATGATTTTGTCGTTCCTGGTGGGTTGGTGGAAGCAAGCTAACCACCCGAGACACCCCAAGAAGCGTCTCTCTCATTACAAGCAGTTCTTTGAGGCCCTCATACGGGAAGCCTACGGCCCACCGACAGATATGATTACGGGAGGGTTATGAAAGTGAGGGTGGGTCAGTGCGCGAATGTTGACTGCGCTTAGCTTTTATGCTTAAATAAGTTGGAACTAAGGATTTATTTGATGACGGACAGCAAACAATAAAACCAGTCGCTTAAGCGCGAGTTTTATTGTGTCTAAATACAAGGAGAAACCGAGCACGCCAGGCGATTGGGCCAAGTTGTGCTCGGTTTTTAATTTGGAGATGTTATGAAGAAACAACCTACTCTCGTACTGTTTTGTGGTTTGCCGGGTTCGGGTAAAACGACCACGGCTCGGAAGCTTGAAACCCAACTGCCGGCGGTGCGGCTGTGCCCGGATGAGTGGCTGACCGATCTGGGAGTTAATTTGTTTGATGAAGAGATTCGGAAAAATCTGGAGATCCGGCACTGGAATCTGGCCCGGGAGCTGTTGAAGCAAGGACAGAATGTGATTGTTGAAAATGGTCTGTGGAGCCGGGCCGAACGAATCGAAAAGCTGCGGGATCTGCAAGGTATCAGTGCTGATGTCGAGCTGCGCTTTATGGATGTGCCGTTTGATGAGCTGTGGCGGCGAGTTGAAGCGCGTAATCGGTCTGGGAGTTACGGGACAGTGCCGTTGACTCGAGCCGATATGGAGAAATACGCCGGTCTGTTTGAGGCTCCTGATGAGGCTGAGATGGTGTTGTTTTCCCGGGTCGTAAGGCACCGGCCGGATTAAACGACGCTAAACGCGCTCCAGTTTCATTTCGTCGGGGTGCAGCAGCATCATGGCGTAACCTTGGTGGCTGCGCTCGATTTGGCCGCAATCGATGTCTTTGAGGAATGTGAGCATGTCGTCATTGATGGTTTTGGGGTCGGTGGTGGGCTTGCCTTTGTATTCGATCTCGATGAAGTCGCCGAGGTTTTTGACGCGGTCGAGAGCGATTTCGTAATCCTGGTAATTCCAGGTGCGGCGGGTTTTTTCGACGGTCACGAGCGGTGCAAAGTTTAGTGCGTGGAAGATTTTGTGCATTGTGGCGATGTCGCCGATGGCGGTTTCGTACTCGTCGGCGTAGAGCGCGTTGCCGGCATCGTCGTAGTGCCAGAGTTTATAGGTGACGGCCACTTGGCCGGAAGAGCGTAAGCGTAGCCATTCTTTGACCGGTCGCGTGGTGGTGAAGTCGCGATGCGGGGCATTAAAATATTCGTCCACTTGATGCAGTTCGTGGATGAATTTGGCTTTGGTTTCGAGGAACTGGATAAGCCGCGCTGGGTTTTCGGCGCGGACTTTAACTTCGATTTCGATGTCGTTCTTCACTAGAGCGGGATTATACCACAAGCGCAAATTATCTACGCTGCTCATTTTGACGAAAGGGTGGTGGGTAGCTGGGCCGATGCTTCGTACGGATTGGAGACAGCTGAAATGGCGGCCGCCGGGGAGTTAGCGCTTGTGTATAACAGCTGAAGGCGGCTGGTTTCGAGCAGCTGAATGATTTTGGCCTCATCGGGGCTCTGTGCCGAGACGGGGATGGCTTCACGAGCGGCGAAACCGAGCTCGTTTAAGACGTCGGCTGATGATACGACGGGCGTGGCGCCAGCGCGGCTACGGCTTTGCCGCCGGCCTCGAGCGCCGCCCGGTGCGCCACGCCGTCGAGGCCGATGGCCAGGCCGCTGACAATCACGGCGCCGGCAGCCGCCAGTTCGGATGCGAGTTGGTAGGTTACTTTCTCGCCGTAGGCCGTGGCTTTGCGCGTTCCTACAATGGCAACGTACGTGCCTTCGGGCAATGTTCCTAAAATATTTACGCTCTTTGGAGGATCGGCGATATTCCTGAGCTGATCTGGATATTGGGGGTCTGAGAATGATATTTTAGAAACTTGCATAAAAAGTGTTGACAATTTTAATGAAGTGTGTTAGCATACTAACCATACCTTTTTACAAAGGTACGAACCACACAACAATACCACTTATTCGCCTGCATTAATATCTGAATGCACCCTCCTTTAGATATTTTCTGTGCAGTCGGATGAGTCCCTTCAAACCCGATGCCATATTTTACGCGCATTGCACAAAACGGTATTTACCGCGGCTTGAAGGGTGCCATAAAGACCCGAGCAAGAATGTGACCACCCACATTTTGCGCTCGGGTCTTTATTGTATGTGTTGGCCGATTTAGAGCAAGCTCTTGAACTTTGCGACGTCGGGCTCCATCTGGACTTGCTCGGGTGTGATCGGAATGATGGCGTGGGGTTTTGCGATGGCGAAGTACTTGACTGGTTTGTGCCAGTGCTTGGCGAGCTGAATTTCGGCCAGCACGCCGTTGGAGACATCACCAAACACCCAGGTTTCGTCGGCGCGCATTACAAGGTTGTTATCGCCCTCGCGAACCAGATTGCGATCGACTGAGTCGAGCAGGAAATAATCGAACACCATAAACGGATTTAAGGGCACACTCCCCTGCTCGATAACATATTTTGAAATGTGCATGCGGTAGTAGAATAGGTGCTTACTCATGGCCGTGTAGACGAGGGGTTTCGGGGTAACCAGTTGAGTTGATACATGATTGAATTCGGCCGGCATGATTAGACTATAGCATTCGGAGACTGGTAAGGGGTGTCATTGGACGACGTTCATGGTTGCAGCACATTCGTGGAGGTGTTGGCGGGGCAGGATGGGGCAAGAAGAGCACCTAATGGATGTTCACGGTCGGTCGTGGCTGATAGGAGGTCGGCATGACTCGGCCATCGAGTGCATTGTCATGAAACGGAAAGGGCGCGGATACGGAGAAGATCAGGAGGCAGTTACGCCGTCACTGTCTAATCATCCGTATCCGCGCCCTGGCGGAGCCTTCGCCGCTTGCACTAGCTTCCGTAAGTTCCTAGACGGAGACTAGCACCTTGGCTAACCGAGGCTAACTCGTTGCTGCGGAGGCAACAGCCTCTTCAGCCGACGCGCAAGGCCCCGCCAGAAGTACATGTCGTCCAGCTCGGTGAGCTTGTACCCCCACTGTGCGATCACGAAGTGCCGTGGCCCATGTGCCTCGATGACGCCGAGTTCCAGGCATTCACGGGTTGAGGGGCTGACCAGTGTGGTCGTCCTGCGGAATTGCATCGCCGAGGAGGCGGTTCTGACTGCCTCCTCAACCCTTGCGGGGCGCATTGCGAGGACCTCACGGGCTGGAGTGCCCGCGAAATGACGAAGGCACGCGAAGTATTCGGCTTCCGAGAGCTCTTGATAGAGGGCCGCCGCCGCCTCGACTGCGATCAATGGGTTCTGGTCGCGGTACATCCACTCGGGCGTGTACTCATCTGTTGCGGCGGGAGGGTCGTCTACGCTCTGCGTGTGTACTTCTGCAGACAGCGAGTATAGCCTGTACCGCATCATCGGTCTGGTCACCGTCACGTTTCCTTTCACTCGGGGTACGCGAAAAATATTATATAATATATAATTGTTTTATTCAATTTAAAGATCGGCGGGCGGGCTCGCACGTGATCATCGTGGGATCGTGTCTGAGATCGAAGTTTTATAGCAGGTCGTAGGTGGTTTCGGCGGGGATGTCGGTGGCGATCTGGTTGGCGATGAGCTTGGCTGCGCCAGAGATGACATTGGGTAGCTGTTGGCGCTCTTCAGAGTCGAAAGGCTTTAACACGTAGACTTCGCTTGGCTCAACGGTGCGGTCGTTTAAGGAGATGCCGATTTTAACGCGCACGAAATTTGGGCCGATGTGAGTAATGGCGGAATTGACGCCCTGGTGGCCGCTGCTGCTGCCGCCAACGCGCACCCGCAGGCGCCCGAACGGCGTGTCGACGTCGTCGAATACTACCCAGATGTCGGCGGGGGCGATTTTGTAGAAAGCGCTAAGTTTTTGGATGGCCTCGCCGGACAGGTTCATCATGGTTTGCGGTTTGGCGAGGATGGCGCCGTCGGACTGGCTGATTTCGGCCTTGAACTTGGATTCGTTACGCCAAGCATCAGCCTGCAACAGTTCGGCTAGCTTGTCCGCTACCATAAAGCCGATGTTGTGGCGGGTGTGAGCGTATTGCGGGCCGGGGTTGCCGAGGCCGACGATGAGCTTCATGATTTGGCCCCGTCTCTGGCGTGGCGGTCGCGGTGCTTCAATTTGAACTCAAGGTGGATCGGTGTGCCGGCAAAATCCCATTCCTCGCGCAGGTGGTTCTCCAGATAGCGCTTGTAGGAAAAGTGGATGAGGTCGGGGTAGGTGGTGAAGAAGGTGAAACCGGGTGGGTTGGTGGCGGTTTGGGTGGCGTAATTGATCTTTGGCTGGCGGCTTTTGTGACCGGCGGGCGGGTGGGCGGCGGTGAGGCGTTCGAGCAGACGGTTGAGTGGTCCGGTGGCGATTTGGGTGGTGCGGCGGCTGGCGATCTCGCTGGCTAGCTCCAGGAGCTTGGGCGTGTGCAGCCCCTGGGTGGCCGACGTGTATACCAGCGGCGCCCACCAGGCGAATTGGAAGTCGCGGCGCAGTTGGGCGGTGAGGTAATCCTGCGTGTGTTCGTCTTTTTCGACGGCGTCCCATTTGTTCATAACCAGAATGAGCCCTTTGCCAGCGTCGACGATCTGGCCGGCCAGGTGCTGGTCACCGGCCACGGCGGCTTCGGAAGCGTCCATGACGAGCAGGCAGACGTCGGCTTGCTCGATGGCGGCCAGCGTACGCAGGGCGCTGAATTTCTCGACACCACGTTCGATGCGTCCGCGCCGGCGCAGGCCCGCGGTGTCGATGAGCTCAATGGTTTGGTTTTTGTATTTGATAATTTGGGTGGCGGTGTCGCGAGTGGTACCGGGTGTGGCCGAAACGACAGCGTTCTGCTTGCCGACCAGATTATTAACCAGGCTGGATTTGCCGACGTTGGGCCGGCCGATGAGGGCGATTTTGAGCGTGTCGGAGGCGATTTTAGGGGCGGCGGAGGTGGGCAGGTGCTCAACGATAGCATCGAGCAGGTCGCCGGTGCCGCGGCCGTGAATGGCGGACACGCCGACGATGGTGGGGATGCCGAGGCGCCGCCAAGCCTCGAGGTCGGCGCCGGCGGCGGTGTCGATCTTGGATAGCGCCAGAATTACGGGACGGCCGGTTTTTAAGGCCAGGCGGGCGGCGGCCTGATCGTCGGTTGTTACCATGGTGGCGGCGTCCACGACCACCACGAGTACAGCGGCGGCGGCCGAAATTTCGGTGATTTGGTCGCGCACCTGCAATTCGATGTCGCCATCGGCTTTACTGAGGCCGGCCGTGTCGACGAGGGTAAAATGACGTCCGCTCCAGCCGACCTGGCCGTAGTTGGCGCTGCGGGTGGTGTGCGGCTGGTCGTGCGTGATGGCCTGGCGCCGTCCGATCAGACGGTTGAACAAGCTTGATTTGCCGACGTTGGGTCGGCCGACGATCGCGACGAGAGGTAATTGAGTTAGAGCCATTGCCAGTTATTTCCGATCCAGTTGGTAATTTGGGTGGTGGCGGCGAAGCGGTCGCCGGCGTTTAACACCACGGTGATCACCTCGTGCCCATTTATACGAGCAAGGCCGACGAAGCATTCGCCGGCAGCAGGTGTGTACCCCGTTTTTATACCATAAAACTGGCCGGAAGCCAAGAGGTCGTCGGTAGTGGGCAGGGTGAGCGTGCGGCCGCTGCCAGCGGTGATGACGACTTGGGTCTGGCTGACGGCGGTGCGGACGAACGGGCTGGCGATGGCGAGTTGGGCGATTTTGGCTAGAGCGGTGGCGGTCGCGTAATTATTGGCGTCGATGAGGCCCGAAGGATTGGAGAAATGTACGCCGGTGATCCCCCACTGCAGCATCTTGGCGTTCATGCGAGCAGTAAATTGCGTGGTTGTGCCCGAGTCCCAGAGCGCCAGAGCGTCGGCGGCGTCGTCGGAGGAGTTGATGAGGGCGGCGCGCACCAGATCGCCAACCGTGTAAATCTCGCCGGCCTGCAGCCCGGCTAGCTGGTCACCATCGGCGTATTGCGGCAGCGGCGGAATTTTGACGAGGTCGGTGGGATGGTGGCGATCAAGGATAACGAGCACGGTGGCGAGTTTGGTGAGGCTGGCGATCGGCCGTTTGGCGTCGGCATTTTGCGAAAATAACACGGTGTCGGTGGCGGTGTCGATTGCCAGCGCTGAGGTTGCGCCGGAATGCAGTGGCGCAGAGCCGGTTTGGATGGGCAAGGCGGCGATGGGAGCGGCCGGTGGCGGATCGTACGGCTTCATAATGGCTGGCGGCATGGCGCCCGTGGGGGTATCGGTAGCGGCGGCCGAGAGCTGGGCCCGGTGGTGGGGGCTTAATTGGCCCCACAGGCCGCAGGCGTGCAGGATAAAAATGGCGATCAGCGACAGCGTTTTCATTCGGGTATGATTTCCCGCCAGGTGCCGGGTTTTAAGCTGCCGAGCTGGTAGGCGCCGATGTGCGTGCGGTGAAGTTTTTCGACGCTGTAGCCAAGCGCGCCAAAGGTTCGGCGCAGTTGGCGGTTGCGGCCCTCGGTAAGACTAACGGTGACATGCGGGCCGGTGGCTGCAACGACTGCGACATGGCTTACCCCGTCGGTAAGGTTAATGCCGGCGTTGAGGCGGCCACGGTCGGCGGGGCTTAACGGTCGGGCGAGGGTGAGCTGGTAGATTTTTTGCTTGTTAAAGGATGGATGGCTATAGCGCTGGATGAAATCGCCGTCGTCGGAGAGCAGGACCAGGCCGCTGGAGTCGCGGTCGAGGCGTCCGGCCAGGCGCAGATTTTGGGCGCTGTCGGGTAGTAGTTGGTACAGGGTGGGGTCATCCCCCTGCCGCCGGCGGCTGGAGACGTAGCCGGCGGGTTTGTGTAAGGCCAGGTAGGTGTGGGTAGGCGCGAGGACAGCGGGTTGGCCGTCGAGGGTAACGGAGTCGCCGGCGGAGACGGTGTCGCCGAGGACGGCGGGGCGGCCGTTTAGTGTGACGCGGCCCTCGGCGACGGCAGCGTCGGCGGCGCGGCGCGATAGCGCGCTGGTGCGGGCCACGAACTGGTTAATGCGCATGGGATTGCTCGCTGGTAGTCGGCAATGGTGGCAGATCGGCCGGGCTCTGGAGCCCAAAGTGCTGCAAAAAGCTGTGGCTGACGCTGTAGAGCTGTGGTCGGCCGGGCTCGGCGCTGCGGCCGGCCTCACGGATGAGGCCGCGGGCCAACAGGTTGCGCAGCATAGTATCGGAGGCCACACCGCGGACGGTGTCGACCTGCGAGCGCGTTAGCGGGCCGCGGTAGGCTACGATGGCGAGCGTTTCGAGGGCGGCTTTGGACAGATCGGATTTACTCTCGTCGCGCAAGAATTTGCGCACTACAGCGCTGGCGGCGGGAGCGGTGGTGAGGCGGTATTGGCCGCCTAATTCGCTTAAAACGATGCCTCGGCTGGTTTGACTGGCGAGATCTTGCAGTGCGGCCTGGGTGTCGGCTACTGGGGTATCGGCGGCGACCGCCAAACGTTCGAGGGATAGCGGTTCGGCGGCGACGAACAAGATTGCCTCGAGTTTGGTGGTGAGTGATGGCGTGGTCACGCTTGGTGCACCTCAATGTCGCCGAATTGATCGGCTTGACCGACCGAGGCTGCGCCTTCACGAACCAGCTCAAGTAGCGCCAGAAATGTGACCACGATCTCGAGCCGGTTGGCGCATTCGCGCAGGACCTCGGCCAGCTCGAAGCCTGCGGCCAGGCGATGGCGCAGGCGGGTTTGGACCATGTGCTGGCTGATAGTGACGTGGATAATGCCCGACGGTGCTTCGACCGGAGCGGCCCTAAGAGCGCGGGCGAAGGCTTGGGTAAGGGCTGATAGCTCAAGGTCCGGCAGCGGTAGCTCGTGAAGCTCGAGCTGGGGTGCGACCGGCCGGACCCAGCTACGGTTGGCAGCGCGTAGGCCGAGCGTACGGGCGGCTTGCCGAATACGCTTGTATTCATCGAGTTCCAGGTTTAGGGTGCGCAGTTCTTCGGTTTGCTCGGCCGGGTTGGTGGTTGGCAATAGCGCCAGGCTTTTGATGTACAGCAGGCGCGCTCCGAGGGCCAGGAATTCGCTCAATTCCTCGGCCGAGCGGGCTTTTAGGCTGCGGATGCTCTCCAGGTAGCCGGTGGTAATATCGGCTACCGAAATCGAAGTAACTTCGAACTGGCGGCGCTCTACCAGATCGAGCAAAATGCCCAAGGGGCCTTCAAATTCTCCAACTGCAACCGTATGGGTCATGAAGATGAATCGCTTATGGTCATATTGTAACAAAAGCGGCCGTCGACGGCCGCTTTTGTGGGCAACGTTGATGCGATTTAGGAGGCGGCTGGTGGCTGTGTTGGTGGCGTCGCAGGTGCAGGTGCGGGAGTGGGTGAAGGCGCAGCGGTTGGAGCTTTGGCGCCGGCCCCTCCCTCACCGAGTTCTTGCTTGACGGAGTTTACAACGTCCTCGAGGGTAACTTGGGATTTAATGAGGTACTTGTTGGCACCCAGCGATTCGCCGCGTTGGCGGTCAGCATCTTGTGACAGTGCGGTCATCATAATCACCTTGGTGTCTTTGGTTTCAGGTGTGGAGCGTAAGATATCGAGTACATCGAAACCGGAAATTTTGGGCATCATGACGTCCAAAACAATGAGGTCGGGGCGTTCGCGGACAGCGGTAGCTAAGGCCTCTTCGCCATCTGAAGCAGTAATTACTTGGTATGATTCGGCAGCGAACCGGGCAGAGTAAATTTCGCGGAGGTTCACATCGTCTTCAACTAACAAAATCTTTGCCATTGGTGTCCTTATGGTATATTAACCGGCTTATGCTTGGCAAGGGTCGGAACGGAACTTCGATACTATTGTACCGCATCTTAGCGCATGGTGTGACGGGACGGTGGAGCTGGGGGCAGTTTGGCTGGGGACGAGTGAGGAACAGTGTTGGGTACGCTGGGGTCGGTTTCGTCGGATTCGGACGAACCCGGTATGGGCATGGCTTCGGCTTTGAGGGCGGGTTTGGCGGGCAGAGGTGCGCCGGTATGCTCATCGAATGGTGCGGCATCGGGGGTCACCGGAGCGCTCAGTGATGTAGCCAACGGTGCGGGGTTGACCGCCGGCGCAGGTATGGTCGGTGCGGCCGGTGCTGGGGTTGGTGGGGCTTCGGACCCGGCCGTGGGGGCACCGGCGGCGTGAACGTTGGTGGCGGCAGTATCGGCGAGGGCTTGCATTCGCTCGACTTCGGTTTGGCTGAGGCGTGGCAGGGTGAAATGGAAGGTACTCCCCTCTCCTACCTTGGATTCAACCCAGATGCGCCCGTTGGAGACTTCGATGATTTTGCGGCATAAATACAGGCCAAGGCCGGTGCCGCCGATGGTGCGGGTGGCCGTGCTGTCGATGCGGTAGAACTTTTGGAACAGGTGCGGGATATCGGCGGCGTCGATGCCGATGCCGGTGTCGGCGATGGCAACACTTACTTGCTTGTCGTCGCCATCGAGCGAGACTTTGATGCCGCCTTCGGGGGTATACTTCATGGCGTTGTCGATGAGGTTCATGACCATTTCCCTCAGGCGTTCGCCGTTGGCGGCTACGTAATACAACGGTGCGATGGCTTTGCCGGTGGTGGTCTGAGTGCCGAGCTGGAAAACCAGCGTGAGTTTCTTCTTTTGGGCAGTAAACTGCATGTCGTCGACGGCGCCTTGAAGTAATTTGGTGATATCGACTAGCCCAACTTTGCCGGATAATACCCCCTCTTCGGCCTTGGTGACAGAAAGCAGATCTCTGAACAACTGGCCGAGGTGGCCAATGGTGTCGTGGGCTTTGTCGAGGTATTTTTTGGCGCGGTCGTCGATGGTGGCGACGTTGGGGTTCATAGCCAGAGCAATGTAGCCTTCAATGGCAGCCACCGGCGTGCGCATTTCGTGGCTGGCAGTGGAGATGAACTCGTCTTTTTGGCGTTCGTTCTCCTTTTCCTGGGAGATATCGCGAAACAAGGCGATGGCGCCGGATGGCTGGTGCTTGGCGTCGAAGAGCGGTGAGATGGAGATATTGAGTTGGGTTTTGCGGCCCGAACGGGAGATCATGGTGAGGTTGTCGTGAGTAACCGGTGAGCCCTTCTTCCAGGCTTCGTTAAATGGATCGGTGGCTTCGGTGAGGACCTGGCCGTCGGGGGTTTTTAACTGCAGCACTAGATTGTAATCGATAGTAATGGCGCTGCCTTCATCCCAGCCAGACAGGTCGCAGGCGGCTTTGTTGAACAATTGGATGCGCTTTCCAGCGTCAATCACCATGACGCCCTCGCCGATGCTGGCGACAATGGCATCGGCTTTGAGCTGCTCGGCCGACAGCTGGCCGGTCACGGCGCCGAGTTGCGCGACGGCGGCGCGGGCCTGGCGATTGCGGCTGTGGACCCATTCGGCCAGTGCGGCTGCTACCAAGGTGATGCCGAGTTGGATGAAGTGGTCGCGGGTGTTGGGCGAGTTTAAGCCGGAGGTAGCGAACGAGTAAATGTAAAACGCTATCGTAACGCCGAGCGTGATGAGCGTTTGGGCGGTGCCGAAAATGCCCGCCACTACAATGGCCAGCAGCCACAGTGAATAGTAGGGCGAATCGAGTCCGCCAGTGGAGGCGATGATGAGGATAAAGTTGGCCGATGTGATGAAGGTGAGAATGAGCGTCGACAGCGATTGATGCTTGCGGCCCAGGAGTTGGTGGATGCTGATGAAATACACCACCCCGGTAATGCCCAGAATGGCGGCGGTCAGCGAGACACCGGTGTCGGAAAGCAGGCTGGGCCGCAAGCCGTAGAGCGCAAAGATCACCATCGCGCTCAGGCCGCTGGCAACGGCTTGAGCGATGGCGAGAATGGTTAGGCTGCGCGAACGCTGGTCGGGCACTACCCTGTGATTCCTCCACCTGCCGATTAGGGGCAATATGCTTGTGGTTATTTTAGAACCATTTGTTGCGCTTGAACAGCCAGGCCACGATGCTTACCAGGAGCAGTATGAACGCCGTGATAATCCAGAACGCCATTTTGGTGTGCATGAACGGTGTCGTTACATTCATGGAGTAGACGCTGGTAATGATGGTGGGGATGGTCATCAGGATGGTTATGGAGGTAAGCAGTTTGAAGATGCGGTTTAGGTTGTTGGCCATGATGGTGGAGTAGGCTTCGCGGATATTGACGATGGCCGCCAGCCGTGACCTGGTTAGGTCGATAAGCTCACTGATGCCGAGACTGAGGTCTTCAATCAGATCCTCATCTTCTTCGTAGAGTTTAAAATAGCGCCCCGAGAGGAGATTGCGCATGAGTCCGGCGGTGGGCACCAGGCCAGACAGGAAGTCGCCGAGTGTTTCCTCGATGTCGATGAAGGTGATGAAGTCCTGGTTGGAGATGGATTCCTTTTTAAGTTGCGAGCGGATTTGGGAGATGGTCTTGGACAGGGTATTTAGGTTGCGCTCGTAGGAGAAGCGCGCTTCATCCAAGATCTGCAATAGCAGTTTGGTCCTTTGGGTAGTAACGAGGGCGACTTTGCCCTGGGTGAGGTGGCTCAAGCCACTCAGGGGTTTGGGCGAGACCGTGATGATGTGCTGGCGGCTGTAGATAATGAGCAGGGGTGAGGTGGCAATACGGCCGTTATCGGTGTAGCAAAAGCGGGTGAAGATATAGGTTGAGCCATCTTCTGATTCGACGCGCGGCGACTCATACGGGTCGATGCCGTCAAGCAGGAGGCCATGATCGAGGCCGTAGGTTTCGGCCAGTTCACGTAATTCGGTTTCGGTGGGCGCAAGCGCGTTAATCCAGCTGCCGATTTTGGCAGATTCCAGCGTTTTGAGCCGCTCGGAGCGGATGTGGCGGTAGTAGATTTGGACCATGAGAAACCCTCCCCGACTTTACGGATTATAACGTGTCAGCACGATCGGCGCGCGAAAGTTGCTTTTATTGTAAAATGATTGACCTGCTTGGTCAATGGACAAACCAATGACAATTTGCTATAGTTTGCTGGTTTTACGGCTAACTACGCGAGCACGTCTGCTCGTTCTCGCGTCGCGGTCCCATCGTCTAGCGGTCAGGACGCCGCCCTCTCACGGCGGAAACAGGGGTTCGATTCCCCTTGGGACTACCAGCAATTATTTGGCTCTAAGGAGCTTTTATTGTTCAGCACAAGAAGTAGGTTCTGAACCTCGCGAGAGATAGATAAAGTCGCTCGCAAGTAGGTTGACTAACATTTCGGCGTGTGTTTTTATATTTTGGCCTGCAGCCGTAGGCAATTCCCGACGTCCCAAGGAGGATATCGTGAGTTATCCTGACCCGTCTAGCGGGTTTTCTGACACTGGCAACGAGGAGGCCGACGAGGTTTCCAACCGCTCCGGTGGAGGCTATGACCAAGGCGACGCTGCCACCGAAACCGGCTCTGCGCCGGGCGACGTGTCGTCCGCGTGGCACACGGCTCGAGACGATTACCAGGAGAACGAAGGCCTCGGTGATCGTCACGACGGCGGATGGCAGGGCAGCTAATCGCGTAAGCGTCTAGCTGTGCATTAAAGGCCGTCTAGAGAGATCTAGGCGGCCTCCTCCATTTGATCAAATTCGCACCCATTTCTAAGGGCATCGATGATTGTTGCTCGTGCGACGCTTGTTTCTTGCCCGTCCAAGCGCCGAAGTACAATAAGCTCATCATTCGCGCATATTGCCCTAGCTGCTTCGGGCGTTATTTTATATTCAACATCCCGGGTTAATGTGATGATTGTGTTTTGCAATAAATTGGGTTGGCTAGTGATACCTACTTCGTAGAGATTTTTAGCTAGCCCTAACATAGCTTTCTCGTCAAACTTGTTATGACCGAGTTGCTGAAGTAGGAACTCCCATGTTGGTTGGCGAAGATTAACGGGTTTTTCCATAACGAGCCTGTTAGAGTATTCGTTGAAATTATATATCGGTTCTATTATCTGATGGTAGTGCTTGCAAATGACATTCTGCCAAGAGTCTTATGCCATAGCATTAGCTCCCTCCTAATCTGGTTCCAATTCGAGATACGATAGTCTACCAAGGTTTATTGCTTTATTTGTGGCTCTGTGGAGCCTTTTTTCTGTTTTAGCTCAAACTCGTGCTGCGAAGCTCTTGGATGATTGCGGAAACCTGAACCACCCTCACCCCTTGGCATAACTACCGTTGAGGTACAAAAATAGACGACAAATGAAATATTCCTCGGAAGGGAAAACAAACATATGTCGTCTAAGGTCATCATACCGGCTTA
>Ga0265324_10001228_pt1 | contig 15185 bp, 10 predicted proteins | sample 41419metaG_FD_198634 | JGI IMG/M metagenome (GOLD analysis project Ga0265324, IMG submission 198634) | Rhizosphere microbial communities from Carex aquatilis grown in University of Washington, Seatle, WA, United States - 4-14-19 metaG | ecosystem: Host-associated > Plants > Roots > Rhizosphere...
CGACGATCTGCTGGCGCAATCCGGCCACGTCTGGCACGAGCCGCAGGTGATCAAGTAAATCGTGGCATCCGGCCTGGGTGTAATGGAAGTGGACAAAGCTGTCCGCTTTTCAAACACGGCCTGAACCCCCCGGATAATTATGGGAATGAAGGTGTTTTTAACTTGTAACCAAACGGTTAATTAGGTATATATGACAGTGTTGGCTGCGCAAAGATTTTTGAAATTATTTTGAACCTTTTCGCGGTGGCCGCGTCTGATGTTTTGTTGTTTGAAATTTCGCTGTCCGTTTAGGGTTGACGTAGAGGTTGCGTTTGCGGTGCGGCTCGGACAGCGACCCCAAGTTGGTCGCATCGCCCTTCTGAGCGCCTCGGTGAAGGCGTAATCAGCCTCATTACCGCAAAGGCCGGACGCAAGTCCGGCCTTTCGCTTTTTATATCCCTCCTAATCGTAATCCGTAATCGGGGTTAACCCTGCCGCCGGAGCGCCGGCTTCCAGCCGGCTTTGGGCATGGCTGGAATACGAACGCTTCAATGAACAAAGAACGTCGAAAGCCAGCCGGAGCCCTGCGCCTTCCCCAGACGCCACTCTCCCAACCAATCCTCCTCATCGTCATCCTCGGTTTTTGCGCCTTTGTATCTTTGCGTTGAATTCCGATTGCTTGGCTCCATTTTTTCAATTCGCGTCCATTCGCGTAATTCGCGTAAAAACCGTTTTTTTCAGATTTCCAGTTTCACCTTTGTGCCTTTTGTGCCTTCTGCGCTTTTTTGCGGCCAAAATCCGTGTTAATCCGTGTCCATCCGTGGTTGAAAATTGATTCGTCTTGGTGGGGCGAGCGTCCTCGCGAGCCGGTTACCTGTGAAAAGTTTTATAATTCGCGCTGATTCGCGTAATTCGCGTAAAAACCGTTTTTTCAGATTCCCGGTTTTCCTTTGTGCCTTGGTTACTTTGTTGTTCAAGCCGTTTCCGGTTGTCCTTTTTGTGCCTTCTGCGCCTTTTTGCGGCTAATAAAAATCCGTGTTAATCCGTGTCCATCCGTGGTTGAAATTCGGAGGTCCAGGGCGATTTGGTTGTCACGCCATTTTCAAACAGACGATTATGATTAGGAATTGATTGAGCATTCGCAAAGGCGTATTCTCTCCTACGCATGAAACATCGGCTCGACTTCGAAAAGCCCATCATTGAACTGCAGAACAAGCTCGACGAACTCCGCGCCCATCCGGAGAAACATTCGCTGGGCATCAGCTTCGAGGAGGAAATCCTGATCATCGAAAAGAAGATCCAGGAGACGCGCCGGCAGATTTTTCTGCACCTGACCCCGTGGCAGCGCGTCCAGCTCGCGCGCCATCCCAAGCGGCCTTACACGCTGGATTATTTCCAGAATACCTTCTCCGATTTCCAGGAACTGCACGGCGACCGGCTTTTCGCGGACGATCACGCGATGGTCTGCGGTTTTGCCCGGCTCGGCGAACACCGCGTCCTCGTCATCGGCACGCAAAAAGGCCGCGACACCAAGGAAAACATCCTTCGCAACTTCGGTTCCGCGCATCCCGAAGGCTACCGCAAGGCGCTCCGCCTGATGCGGCTGGCGAACAAGTTCGGCCTGCCCATCATCACCTTGATTGACACCGCCGGCGCGTATCCCGGCGTCGGCGCGGAAGAGCGTCACATCGCCGAGGCCATCGCCGTGAACCTGCGCGAAATGACCTTGCTCGAAGTGCCCATCATCGCCGCCGTCATCGGCGAAGGCGGTTCCGGCGGCGCGCTCGGCATCGGCGTGGCTGACCGCGTTTTGATTCTCGAAAATTCCTATTATTCCGTCATCAGCCCCGAAGGCTGCGCGGCGATTCTGTGGAAAGACCGCGCCAATGCCGCCAAGGCCGCCGCCGCGCTGCGCATCACGGCGAATGATTTGCTCGAACTCAAGCTGGTGGACGAAATCGTGCCCGAACCGCTCGGCGGCGCGCACACGGACCCGACCACAATTGCCGCGACGTTGCAAACGCACCTGCTCAGGCATCTCGAGGAAATTCTCGCGCTGCCCGTGCCGGAGCGTCTGAAAAAGCGCTACGAAAAATTCCGCGCCCACGGCCATTTCATCGAGAAGGCCGATGACGCCTCCGAAATGAAGCCGGCCAGGAAATCCGCCGAAACCGTTGCTGCCTGACCATGCTTTATCCCTTTGTTTTCCAGCCGATTTTCCAGGACCGCATCTGGGGCGGACGCGAACTGGAACGGCTTTACGGTAAAAAAATCCCCGCCGGCCAGCCCACTGGCGAATCCTGGGAAATTTCCGACCGCCCTGGCGACGCCAGCGTCATCGCCAACGGTCCGCTCGCCGGCCAAGATCTCCGCTGGCTCATGGAAAACCACGCGGCGGAAATGCTCGGCGACGCCCAACCGGCGGCGGCCGGCCGCTTTCCGCTGCTCTGCAAGATTCTCGACGCGCGCGAAAAACTGTCGCTTCAGGTTCATCCGCCGGCCAGCCAGGCGGCGGAATTGAAAGGCGAACCCAAGACTGAGATGTGGTTCATCACCGACGCCGCGCCGGATGCCAGCTTGTATGTCGGTCTCCAGCGCGGCGTGACGCGCGCGGAGTTCGAGCAGAAGATTTCCGACGGCAGTGTGGCGGACTGTTTCCATCGCATCCCGGTGAAAGCCGGCGACACGATGTTTCTGCCGAGCGGCCGCGTCCACGCCATCGGCGACGGTCTGGTGATTTTCGAGATCCAGCAGAATTCCGACACGACCTACCGCGTGTTTGACTGGAACCGCGTCGGCCTTGATGGCCAGCCGCGCGAACTGCACATCGCGCAATCGCTCGCGAGCATTGATTTCAACGACTTCGAGCCGAAGCTGGTGCCGGCGAATTACCGCAACGGGCCAAACTTCAAATTTCGTCAGCTCGTGGAAGACCCTCTGTTCAACGTGCAGGAATTGGTGTTTGAAAACGCCGGTTCCGTGACGCTGGCCGGAAGTTACCCGCGAATCATCGCGGTCACGAAAGGCGCGGCCAAAATTTCTGACGACCGCAGCGGAGTTGTTGCGGAATTGAAATCCGGTGATTTTTGCTTGGTTCCCGCGAGCCTGAAAAACGTCACGGTCAAGACCGAGGCCAATACTTCGTTCCTCATTACCGAAGCCAATTAATCTGCGATTTGCGAGCTGCGGCTTGCGATAAGCGATATGCTATTGGCGAGTTGCCTGAAAATTCACGCGGCGCGTAAATCGTAAATCGTAAATCATCAATTCCAAGAAAGGTCCTCCGGCGTCTGCGCGAGCAGCTTGTTTTTCCAGCCGCCCTTGCGTTCCAGAACCTTCTGCCACAGTTGTTCCGGGGGCAGGTCGAAGACGAGTTCCAGTGACGCGGGAAACGTCAGCCAGGATTTCCGTTTCATTTCGCTTTCCAACTGGCCGGGACTCCAGCCCGCATAGCCGGCGAACATCCGCACCTTCTTCGTCGCGGAAAACGCCTCGCCAATCTCCAGTAAATCGTCGAGCGAGTGGCCGAGCGCCAGGTTCGGCAGCACGTCGGCCTCCGGGATGAAGCTGTCCGTGTGCAGGTAGCTCAGCGCGCCGGGCTGCACCGGGCCGCCGAGGTAGAGTGGGGCGGCCTTGAGCATTTCCGGCAGGTCGGCGATGATCAGTTCGCCCACGGTCTTGCCGACGGTGCGGTTGAGAACCAGGCCGAACGCGCCCTCGGCGTCGTGCTTGCAGATGAGCAGGACGGTGTGCTGGAAAAACGACCCGCCGAGCTGCCCGCTGTCGAGCAGCAACTGTCCGCGCAGAGTTTTGACTTTTTCGCCCATCGTTAAAACCAATGTGCCTCAATCCGTTCCGGCTGGCAAAAAATAAAACTCCGACGAACCTCGTCCGTCCGTCCCAGGCCGGCCCGCCGCCGTTCCACGGCCAAATTTTGGCTTTCCGGGCGGTTGAGTTATGGCCGATTACAATCGCCTTGGCGCATCGGGTGGTAGGGCGGCGCTGCTGCGCCGCCGGGTTCCATCATATTTTTGGGTTTTGCGGCCAACCAATCCTCCTCCTCCTCCTCGAATCTGGGTTTAAAAAAGCTTTCTGGTCTAGGTTCAGAACATGGGTAACGGGGATGGTTCAATACATAGGTAACACTTGTGGTTCAAAAGGTCGCAAGGTCATCCGCAATGAGGGGACTGCTCAGACAGCGCGCCAGCGTCGTGGACTGCGGCAGCCCCCTGCCGCTTCCCCGTCCTCCGCCGAACAGCCTTCCCAAGATTAGCGGTCATTAGCGGAAATTAGCGGTTTTCTTGCCGGTTATTTCAGTTTTTGCGGTCTCAAGTTTCAGGTTTGTTTTTTCAGCATTTCAGCATTTCAGTTTTCAGCATTTGGCTTCAGGTTAGGATCAATCGCCCAGGCAGATTCCCAGCGAGCGCGTGGCATGGACAAAACCTTCGTCCAGCGGCACGGTGCGCAGTTTGCCGGTGGCTTCGGCGAGCGAGACGCTGTCCACGAAACGCCCGTTGTGCGCGACCATCCGGCCAAAGCGGCCTTCGGTGATCAGCTCGACGGCTTTCGCGCCGAACAGGGTGCAGAGCACGCGGTCCATGTAGGTCGGGCTGCCGCCGCGCTGCAGATGGCCCAGCACCATCGCGCGGGTTTCCTTGCCGGTGCGCTGCTCGATTTCCGCCGCCACCACCGCGCCGATGCCGCCCAGCCGCGCCTCGCGGTTTTGCTGCTGCGTGCCGCTGGTGACAAAATCGCCGCCCACCGGTTTCGCGCCCTCGGCGGCGACGATGAGCGTGAAATGTTTTCCGTGCTTTTCGCGTTCCCGGACGGCGCGGCAGACCGACTCGTAGTGGAAGGGGATTTCCGGGATCAAAATCACATCCGCGCCGCCGGCCAGGCCTGCGTAAATCGCGATCCAGCCGGCATAGCGCCCCATCACCTCCAGCACCATCACGCGGTTGTGGCTCTCGGCGGTCGTGTGCAGACGGTCCAGCGCGTCCGTCGCGCAGGCCACGGCGGAATCAAAACCGAACGTGGTCGTCGTCGCCGCCAGGTCGTTGTCAATCGTCTTGGGCACGCCCACGATGGGGATGCCGGCCTCGTGCATCTGCTGCGCGATGGTCAGCGAGCCGTCGCCGCCGACGGATACCAGCGCGGAAATGCCCAGCTTGGCCATGCCGGCCTTGGTGGCGTCCAGCAGTTCTTTCGGCAGCTGCCGCGTTTCGCCATGACCGGTCTTGGCGGAGAACTGGCCGCGGTTGGCCGTGCCCAAAATGGTGCCGCCGCGCACGAGCAGGCCGGCGAGGGACTGGTAATCGAGCACGCGGAAATTCTGCGGTTCCAGCAGCCCGTCGAAGCCGCCGATGATGCCGAGGGTTTCCCAGCCGCGCTTGGCGGCGGTTTTGGCGACGGCGCGGATCACGGCGTTCAAGCCGGGACAGTCCCCGCCGCCGGTGACGATTCCAATTTTCATTTCGAATTGTTATCGGCGGAACCCCGCATCTCCTGAAGCCCGCAATCGCGCCTTCCCGGCCAACCAATCCTCCTCCTCGCTTTCCCTTCTGCGTCTTCTGCGTCTTCTTGCGGCCAAGCCTTTTGCTTGGTTGGGCCTCCCGGCGCCCCGGTTATTTCAGGTCTCAAGTTTCAAGTTTGGGTCCCGTCCTCATCCTCATCCTCGCCCCCAATGCCCACTGCCAACTGGCCCCTGTTTTTTGGTCCGTGTCCAGCCTTCCCAAGATTAGCGGTCATTAGCGGAAATCAGCGGTTTCTTGCTTCGGTCCGATCAGGTTTCAGGTCTCAGGCTTGGTTGTTTTAATTCGCGCTGATTCGCGTGATTCGCGGAAAAACCGTTTTTTCAGATTCCCGGTTTACCTTTGTGCCTGTGTTGTTCAACCTGTTTTTAATGTCAGCATGTCAGTATGTCAGTATGTCAGTGTGTCAGCATTTGTTTAAAATCCGTGTTCATCCGTGTCCATCCGTGGTTGAAATTGGTCCGGTTATTTCAGCATTTGTTTAAGCTTTGGCCACGCCGATTCATTGCGGGAAAACAAGCAGGCAGGAACCGGAAATAATTCCTGCGTTCCTGCCTTCCTGATATAATTTTGCTCTTGGCGCTTACAGCGATTTGACCTTCTTCACAATCGCCGCCGCGTCAATGCCGAACGCCGCCATCAGTTCCGCTGCGTGGCCGGAGCGGGGCAGGCCGTTGACCGCCAGCTTGTGCACCTTCACGCCTTCGCTGGACAGCTCGCCCGCGACCGCGTCGCCGAGGCCGCCTTCGGGATAATGATCTTCCACCGTGATGACGGTGTTGCCGGTCTTCTTCGCGGCGGCGAGGATCACGTCCTTCGCCAGCGGCTTCACGCTGTAAGCATCGATGACCGTGACGGTGACGCCTTCAGCCTTCAATTGATCCGCCGCCTTGAGCGCCTCAAACAGCGTCACGCCGGCGCTGACGATGGTGGCCTTGGTGCCTTCGCGCAGCACTTTCGCGCCGCCGATGGGGAATTTCTCGTCGTTGCCGTAGATCACCGGCGTCTTCGGGCGCGAGGTGCGCAGGAACTGGAGGCCGCGCGTCTTGGCCATTTCTTCCAGCAATTTTTCCGTGGCCACGGCGTCCGCCGGATACAGCACGGAACTGCCTTGCACCGCGCGGAAAACCGCGATGTCTTCCAGCGCCATCTGCGACGGACCGTCCTCGCCGATGCTGATGCCGACGTGCGAACCGACCAGCTTCAAATTGGCCGAGGAAATGCCGGCGACGCGGATCTGGTCCGCGGCGCGGGTGAAGAATGTCGCGAATGTCGAGGCGAACGGCACATGGCCGCGCGCGCCGAAACCGATGGCGACGGCGACGAGGTTTTGTTCCGCGATGAAACATTCGGTGAAACGGTTCGGGAACGCCTTGTAGAATTTTTCCGAGTAGGTGGAATTCTTCGTGTCGCCGTCCATCGCGACGACCGCCGGATTGGCTTCGCCCACGCGGACGAGCGCCGCGCCGTAGGCTTCGCGCGTGGCGATGGTGTCACCGAGCTTGTAGCTGATGGCCGGATAGCTCGCGGGCGCGGCGAGGTTCGGGGCGGGCAGGGCGGTTGGCGCGGAAATCGCGACGCCGAGACCGGACTTGGCGCTCGGAGAAAGTTCGGCGATGGCCTTCGCGGCTTCTTCCGCGTTGAGCGGCTTGCCGTGCCAGCCGTCTTTGTCCTGTAGGAAGGAAACGCCGGCGCCTTTGTAGGTTTTGGCGATGATGGCCAGCGGGCGTTCGTCGAGGCCGACGCCGCTGAGCACTTCCATGATCTCTTCCATGTCGTGGCCGTCGTCGAGCGTTTCAACGCGCCAGCCGAAAGCTTCAAAGCGTTTGACGTAAATGCTGATGTCGTGGCCGAACATCGTCGCTTGGCTCTGGCCGAGGCGGTTCGCGTCCACGATCGCGATCAGGTTGCTCAACTTGTAAAAGCCTGCCAGGTTCGCGGCTTCCCACACGGAACCTTCGGCAATTTCGCCGTCGCCGAGGAGAACGTAGGTGTTGTAATCCAGCTTGTCCTGCTTGGCCGCGAGCGCCATGCCCACGCCGACGCCGAGGCCCTGGCCGAGCGAACCCGTCGCCACATCGGCGAACGCGAGGCGCGGTGTGGGATGACCTTCGAGGTCGCTGCTGAACTTGCGGAGATTCGCGAGTTCTGCGACGGGCACAAAGCCGTTTTCCGCCCACGCGGCGTAGAGCAGCGGTGCGGCGTGGCCTTTCGACAAAATGAAGCGGTCGTTGTTGTAGAAATGCGGGTTCTTCGCATCATACTTCATGTGGCCGAAGAACAGCGCGGCGACGACATCCGCCGCCGAGCAGCAGGAGGTCGGATGGCCGCTGCCCGCCGCCGTGGTCGCGGTGATGGAGTGGATGCGCAGTTGGTTGGCGATGCCCTTCAGCAATTCAATGTCCGTTTCAATCATAAATAATAAGTGCGGTAGGTTAATTGACCGATGACGAAAGCCAAGGCTGAAATCGGTAATGTCCTAATTATGGGGCGCGGCATTTATGCCGCTTCAGCATCGCTTGGCAAATCCACGATGAAGCGGGCTGAAGCCCGCGCTCCACCGACAAATTGGGACACAACCCTGAAATCCGCAATCTGCCGGTGGCCTGGTGGGGCGAGCGTCCCCGCGAGCCGGATGTCGCCAATGATCAGCGTCCCGCGCCCCCTTCCGCCCGCCCCCGGGCGCATCTTAACCCTGCCGCCGGAGCGCCGGCTTCCAGCCGGCTTTGTGCATGACTGGAATACGAACGCTTCAATGAATCAAGAACGTCGAAAGCCAGCCGGAGCACCGCCACTCCATCCGTGTGTGGTGTGTGGTGGAGGACGGTGCGCTGCGCCATCCTCTATCCTCGTTTTTGTGCGTTCTCTGCCCCCGGTGATTTTAATTCGCGCTGATTCGCGTAATTCGCGTAAAAACCGTTTTTTCAGATTCCCGGTTTTCCTTTGTGACTTTGTTGCTTGGTTGTTCCACCCATTTCCAGCTTTTCCCTTTTGCGCCTTCTGCGCCTTTTTGCGGCCAAGCCTTTTGTCTTGGTGGGGCGAGCCTGTTTCAGCATGTCAGCATTTCAGTTTTCAGCATTTGTTTAAGATCCGTGTCCATCCGTGGTTAGTCCAGGTTCAGAACATAGGTAACGGGGATGGTTCAATACATAGGTAACACTTGTGGTTCAAAAGGTCGCAAGGTCATCCGCAATGAGGGGACTGTTCAGATGGCGCGCCAGCGTCGTGGACTGCGGCAGCCCCCTGCCGCTTCCCCGTCCTCCGCCGAACAGCCTTCCTAAGATTAGCGGTCATTAGCGGAAATCAGCGGTTTTCTTGCCGGTTATTTCAGGTCTCAGGTTTGTTTTTTCAGCATTTCAGCTTTTCAGTATGTCAGTATTTGTCTTCAGTTTTCAGGTCAAAAAAAAACGCCCGCGCACCTTGCGGCACGCGGGCTGGAACGCCGAACTTCAGTTCGGCAAGTGGATCATTTCTTCTTGGAACTTGCCGGTCGGAAGACCGGCGTTCCAATTATTTCCCCAGCAGCCCCAGCACCGCTTCCGCCATCTTCGGCGCGGTCAGGCCGTATTTGGAATAAAGTTCCTCCGCCAGATACGCCGACTGGCCGAACTCGCCGGGGATGCCGAGCGACTTTAGCGTGTGCGCAATGCCGGCGTTGCTCAGCGCATGCGAAACCTGCGCGCCCATGCCGCAGATCAACTGGTGATCCTCGATGGTGACGACTTTGCCACCGCACTTTTTCACCGCCGCGCCGATGGTCGCGAGGTCAACTTGGTTCACGAACGGATTATTGATGACGGTGGCCTTGATGCCTTTCGCTGCGAGCAGTTTGCCGGCTTCAATCGCCTTGTTCACCAGCACGCCGCAGCCGATGAGCACCACGTCCGTGCCTTCGGACAAAACTTGCGCCTGGCCCCACGGATAGTGCGCGCCTTCGATCCACGCCATCGGATAATTTTCGCGGCCGACGAAGAAGATGTAATTTTCGCCGTCCTTGCCCGCCGCGCGGTCGGCGGCGTATTTCTGGATCGCCTGATACATCAGCGATTCCGCCTCGTCCGGGCAGCTCGGCGCGATGGCGCAGGTGTGCGGAATCGCCGAGACCGCCGCGAAATGCGCCGTGGCCTGGTGGCTCGCGCCGTCCGCCGCGTCCTGGAAGCCGACGTGCGAAAACATCGCGATGACCGGTGCCTGCGAGAGCGCGGCCATCGTCAGCGGCAGATTGCCCTTGGTCACGCCGAACTGGCCGAACGTGTCCACGATGGGAATGAAACCGGTCTTCGCCAGGCCGGCGGCGGTGCTGATCATGTTCGATTCGGCGATGCCGACTTCGATCCAGCGGTCGGGAAAACTTTTGTGGAACAGGCTGATGCCCGTCGAGCCTTGCACGTCGGACGAAACGGAGAACACCGGCAGTCCTTCCTGCGCGGCCCGCACGGCGGCGCGGGCGAGGCCGGATTGCACCTTGTCCGTCTTCGGTTTTGCGGAAGCCGGCGCGCCGGCCGCGGCCTTGGCCTTCTTGTCGGCTTCCTTCTTTTCCCAATCGGTGCGGAAATTTTTGGCCCAGTCGGCGAATTCCTTCGGCGTCTGGCCCCCCCAGATTTCGTCCACGAATTCGACGATCTTTTCGCCGCTCGAGAGCGGGAAGCCGTGGCCGCCGGAGGCGCTGTCCATCGTGGATTTCACGCCGAAGCCTTTGATGGTCTTGACGTGGATGCACACCGGTTTGGCCGGATTGGACTTGGCTGAGGCGATGGCTGTTTCGATGGCCTGGTAAACCGTTTCCAGATTGTGGCCTTCCTTCACGGACATGACGTTCCAGCCGAGCGCATGTTTGCCTTCAAACGACGGCCCCATGCTGAACGCGTCTTTCGACACGCGGCCAGACAGCTTGGTGTCATTGTCGGAAATAATCATCACGAACGGGTTCACCTTGCCCTTGGCCGCGAGACCGGGAATCGCGGCGAACGCTTCCTTGGCTTCGCCTTCCATGCTCGCGCCGTCGCTGACCACGCAGATCGTCACGCGGTCGCTGTTCGCCAGCTTGTCGCCGATGGCGAGGCCCTGCGCCTGCGGCAGCGAACTGCCGAGCGGGCCGTTGCTCAACAGCACGCCTTCGGGATTCAAATGCGATTCCCCGTGGCCGGTGAGCTTGCTCGTGATGCTGCGAAAACCTTTCACGCTCTCGGTCGTCATGCCGTCGAAACCATAAAGCGCACGCAGGGCATAGACACCGTTCTCACAGTGGCCGGCGTCGTTGATAAAATTATATGCCTCATGCCATTGGCGGCCGGTGACGGAAAACATCACGCCGTGGATCGCGGACATGATTTCCGCAAACGCCGCCGGGCCGCCCCAGTGCGAGGCTGCGCCGCCGATCACGGCGTGCAAATCCATGAGCGCCACGAGCGCGCGGCTCGCGCGCGGGTCGGCGAGCGTCACGTCCGCGCCGGCGCTGTTCTTGACCGTGACCGCATATTTCGGTGCGGCCTGGGGCGTGGGCGCGAGTTTGGATTTGAGGACGAGGGGTTTCAGCGGTGGGGCTTCCACGGCTTTGACGACAGAGGTATCAGCGGCCATATAATAAGTCTTGTTAAGTAATGAAGCCAACAATGTAAGTTTTCACCGTCAAAAGGGGAAGAATTAAGTTTGGGTCTGCCATGCGGAAAATTCATGGCAGCCAGTAAATTTCCTTGGGGACTCCCCGCCCCTCCGCGTGTGGTGGTCCCACTACCCACTGCCTACTGACGACTGGCCCCTTTGTTTGGGCGGTTTCAGCATGTCAGCATGTCAGCTTTTCAGTATTTGTCTTCAGGTTTTTCAGGTCTCAAGTTTCAGGTTTGGGTTTTGCGGCTGGAATCTTCTTCCCTCGCCCCTCCGAGGGGAGAGGGATTGAGGGTGAGGGGTCAGGATTTCGCGTTTCGTTTTCCCCGCCGGTTTCAGGTCTCAAGTTTCAGGTTTGATCTTTGCGCCTTCTGTGCCTTTTTGCGGCTAAATATCCGTGTTAATCCGTGTCCATCCGTGGTTAAAAATTGGGAGCCGGATATTTTCGTGTCTCTTGTGTTTTACGTTTCAAAAAACTTTCAGCATTTCAGCATTTCAGTTTTCAGCATTTGTCTTCAGCTTTACTGCGGCAGGACGTGACCGGCGATGCTGCAGGTGGGCACCGCGTCCACGGTGTTGATGTAATAAGTTCCGCCGTCGGGGCAGGTGGGGAAAACGCCGTCCTTCAGATACGGCAGCAGATCATGCGCGGTTGGCATGGCGTCGCCGGCCGCATTTTTTTCCAGCGCCCACTGCTGTTTGGCCCCGTCAATTTCGCGGAGTTTGTTGATGCAGGTGTTGCGGTGGACGATGGTCAGGCCGGCGTCGGTGACCAGCTTGTTTTCCGTCTGCAAATCCTGCAGGTGCTGCTGCTGGAGCGAGAGCGCCGCGCGGGCGGTGGCGAGATTCTGCGCGGACTGCGCGGCCTCGGCCTCCAGCTGGTCAATCATCGCCTGCGCCTTGGCCAGGCGGTTGGTGTAAATTTCATTCTGCTTGTGCAGCTTCGTGATCTCCAGTGCCTGGAGGCCGGCGCTGGAATTTTCCAACTCATCGAGGTTTTTCTGCAGCTGCCGCATCTGGCTTTGCGTGTCGCGCGTCTCGGTCAGGGCGGCGTCCTTCTCGCGGCTGGCGCGGAAAAGGAGGATTTCCGCGACGAGCATCAGCGCGAGGCACAGCCAGGCGAACCAGCGTTTCGGGTTCATGGTGCCAGCAGTTTCCGCCTTTGCCGCGAATCGTCAACCCTGAAACTTGAGAGCTGAGCCGGAACCATTCTTTTGAACCACGAAAAACACGAACCACGCGAAAATAAAACGTAGTCCCTTCGCCGGCCACTTCCTGCTTTCGTGCCTTCAGATGGGAGAGGGAAACAGCCGACAGTTGGCTTAAAACGCGTCACGTTTCCAAGCCGTCGTCAGACCAGAGAACGGGGAGCGTGACTCCCTCGCCCAGCGGGAGAGGGACGGGGTGAGGGAGAACGCCAGCACACGCCAGACGGCCACAGTTCTTTTGAAAACGCTATATCTGTTTTTTGTTTGGGCGGTTTCAGCATTTCAGCATTTGGTCCAGGTGGTCCAGGTTCAGAACATGGGTAACGGGGATGGTTCAATACATAGGTAACACTTGTGGTTCAAAAGGTCGCAAGGGCATCCGCAATGAGGGGACTGCTCAGATGGCGCGCCAGCTTCGTGGACTGCGGCAGCCCTTGCCGCTTCCCCGTCCTCCGCCGAACAGCCTCCCCAAGATTAGCGGTCATTAGCGGAAATCAGCGGTTTCTTGGTTCAGATCAGGTTTCAGGTCTCAAGTTTCAGGTTTGTTTTTTTTGGTGATTTAATTCGCGCTGATTCGCGAAATTCGCGTAAAACCCGCCTCTGTCTCAAGTTTTGTCTTTCGTGTATTTGGTGACCACAATTCGCGATAGCGAACGGTTTGTTTGGGGTAACTAACTTGTGGCGGGCTTGGGAAGCCAGTTTCGTGGTTAAAAATCCGTTTTCCCTTTTGTGCCTTTGTTGCTTTGTTGTTCAACCTGTTTTTAATGTCAGCATGTCAGCATGTCAGTATGTCAGTGTGTCAGCATTTGTTTAAGATCCGTGTCCATCCGTGGTTAATGGTCTTCGTTTTTTTGCGCCTTTGCCTCTTGGCACCTTTGCGTTGAATTCCGATTTCCTGGCTCCGTTTTTCAATTCGCGCTGATTCGCGTAATTCGCGTAAAACCCGCCCCGGACTCCCGGCTTGTCGCTCGGATTTTTTCTGCTATGCTTCCCGGCCTTTGTGAGCATCGCCCAAGAAATCTCGAAACGCCGCACGTTCGCCATCATCTCGCATCCCGATGCGGGCAAGACCACGCTGACGGAAAAGCTCCTCCTTTACGGCGGCGCGGTCCAGCTCGCCGGCTCCGTCACCGCCCGCAAAAACCAGCGCGCCACCACCTCCGACTGGATGGAACTCGAAAAAAAACGCGGCATCTCCATCAGCTCCACCGTGCTCCAATTCGACTACGACGGCTTTCGCATCAATCTCCTCGACACCCCCGGCCACAAGGATTTTTCCGAGGACACCTACCGCGTGCTGACCGCCGTGGATTCCGTCGTCATGGTGATTGATTCCGCCAAGGGCATCGAGCCGCAGACGCGCAAGCTGTTCGAGGTCTGCCGCCAGCGCGGCGTGCCGATCTTCACGTTCATGAACAAGTGCGATCGCCCCATGAAAAATCCGCTGGAGCTGATTGACGAGCTCGAGCGGGTGCTCGGCATCGGCGCGTTCCCGGTCAACTGGCCCATCGGCAATGGCCCGGAATTCCAGGGCATCTACGACCGCAAAACGAAGATGATGCACACCTTCGAGCGCGTCGTCGGCGGCAAACACCGCGCGCCCGTCAGCGTCGGCGGCCTGCACGACCCCGCCGTGCGCGGCAATTTGAGCGACGCGGAATTCGCCCGCACCGTCGAGGAACTGGAGATGCTCGAACACGCCGGCGAGGAATTCGACGAGGCCGCCGTGCTCGCCGGCAAAACCACGCCCGTCTTCTTCGGCAGCGGCGTGAACAATTTCGGCGTCCAGCTTCTGCTCGACGGTTTCTTGAAACATTCGCCCGCGCCGAAATCCCGCGTCATGGGCGGCATCGAGATCGCCCCCGAAAATCCCGCGTTCTCCGGCTTCATCTTCAAGATCCAGGCCAACATGGATCCCAAGCACCGCGACCGCATCGCGTTCATCCGCGTCTGCTCCGGCAAATTCGAGCGCGACATGACCGTGCACCACTCGCGCAGCGAGAAGAAGGTCCGCCTCTCCAGTTCGCACAAACTGTTCGGCAACGAGCGCGAGACCGTGGACGAGGCGTATCCCGGCGATGTCATCGGCCTCGTCGGTCACGACAGCTTTGGCATCGGCGACACGCTGACCACCGATCCCAAGATTGCCTACAAGGAAATTCCCCGGTTCACGCCCGAAGCCTTCAGCTACCTGCACAATCCGAACACGGGCAAATACAAGCAGTTCCGCCAGGGCCTCGACCAGCTCTTGCAGGAAGGCGTCATCCAGGCGTTGTATCTCCGCAATTCCTCCATCAAGACGCCGCTGCTCGCCGCCGTCGGCCCGTTGCAGTTTGAGGTCGTGCAATTCCGGCTCGAAAGCGAATACGGCGCCGAATCCCGTCTCGAAGCCGCGCCGTGGAACGTCGTCCGCTGGCTGCCCACCGACATCACTGAGGACGCGCTCGACGCGCTCACCTTGCCCACCGGCGCGAAGCTCGCCTACGACCTTGGCAAAAATCCCGTCCTCCTTTTCCAGAACGAATGGTCCGCGAATTATTTCGGCGAGACGAACAAGAATTATCCGCTCTCCGCCGTGCCCGTGCAGACCGCCCGCGAATGAATTAGTAGCGCAGCCCGTCCCGGCTGCGGGTTTAAGCACCGTCCCGGTGCGTTTGGGAGCGTGGCGCCCTGTCTCCGCGCCGTGCCGTCCGCGTGTGGTGGTGGTGGCGGACGGTGCGCTGCGCCGTCCGCTGTCCGGCGCTTCCCCGTCTTCCGCCGGACAGTATTCCCGGGAGCGCCGGCATCTTGCCGGCGAGTGGTCTCGAATACTCCGGCCGAAATTGAAGTCGCGTTCATTCGCGTAATTCGCGGAAAAACTGCC
>Ga0265324_10001232_pt1 | contig 15140 bp, 15 predicted proteins | sample 41419metaG_FD_198634 | JGI IMG/M metagenome (GOLD analysis project Ga0265324, IMG submission 198634) | Rhizosphere microbial communities from Carex aquatilis grown in University of Washington, Seatle, WA, United States - 4-14-19 metaG | ecosystem: Host-associated > Plants > Roots > Rhizosphere...
CTGAAAGCTTCTCTTACTTTATTGCTAAATGTAAGATATCCAAATATTGCTGTCCCTATTACTAAATTAATAATATTGCTGAAATTGCCTCCAACGAGAGATATCAGAGATAAAGCTATTCCAATTGCTGATAAGATGATAGTTAAAATTCTTGCCCAATTCTTTCCTCTCCATAATCCTCTTCCAACAAAAATTCCTAAAACTCCAAATGCAATAAAGAATACCCCTAAAACAATAACGCCGATACTTACAAAACCTTCGAAGCCTGGAAGCAAAGAAGAGATTATCGAACTGAAAAAAGCACCTCCAAAGAGAAACACAAATCCTGCAAGAATTGTAAATCCTGAGCCAATATAATCCAAGACCGCAAGAACTTTAACTAATGTTGGAACTTCAGTCATATATCAATTAATTTAAGGGGATATATAAAGATTTCTTTAGTCTTTCTTATACAAATAAACATGCCCCATTTTTCTTTTCGGTTTCCACTTCGGAAATTTCCAGGTATTTGATACAACTCTAGAACTGGATTTTAATTCCCGCATTAACTTTTCTTCTAAATCCGGCATAATATAACTTATCTGGAAAGAAGTTATAATATCAAAATCTGAAAAATTCTGTTTCATGAAATTTTTCCAATGAATCGTAGCATTATTTTGCAGACCAAGTTTTTTTATCCTTTTTTGGGAAAGTAAGACGAGAAGAGGATTTATCTCGAAACCATGGGCATATGCGCCGTGCTTTGCAAATTCAATTACAATTTTTCCGTTTCCAGAACCTAAATCTGCAGTCTTCTGTCCTTTCTTTACGTTTGCGAGTTCCATTATTTCTTTTAATTCCTTGTCGGAACTTGGCTGAAAAGGGGCGCCAAATAAAGCCGATGAAATCCAAATAAAAAATATAGCCAGAAAAGTTATTACTAATATCAGGAAAATATCCGCCATTTATTCTTTCTCCCAGATATCTTTATACAAATCATTTCCATGAGCAATTAAACTCTCAAAATATCCAACACCCATTTGGTTTAATGATATCTCCGCTTCTTCAGAAGCAGAAATATCTTCCCGAGTTTGAATTCCTCCTGTTCTTGTAACATGAAATTCTTGCCGTGGAGAAGCTGCTTTAACATATTGAACTGCGATGCTTGACAATTCTAAAGATATATGCTTTAATGGTTCACCGCTTACTCCTCCCTTGAAATTTTTTGTGAAAAAATCATAAAGAGGCAAATCCTTCAAATGAATTTTATTCCTTATCGCATGATAATCTGTTGAACTATTCCCCAGATTTATTCCATCATAACCGAGTTCAAAGAGCGAATCCATAATGTCTGGAATTTGAGCAAAATCCAAATCATTTGAAAGCTTGATAATAACGGGAAAATCTGCTTTTTCTAGGAATTTTTTCTTTACGTATTCCAATCTCTGCTTCAAATTCCCTGCATTTTTTTTATTTGGGCAGCTTTCATTAAGTTCAACAAAATCAATCCTGCTCCCTTCACATAATTGCAGTGAATACACTAATTCTTCCAAAGAGTCTGATGTTAAGCTTATTCCAATTGGAAATCCTTCATGCCGTTCAATTTCAGAAATTCCTTTCAATATCTTGATTATTCCTTTATTAGGCAGTCCTAATGAATTTGAAGATGCATGAGAATTTGGATAAATTGCAAATGGCAGGTGAATACTATTAATCTGATTTCCTTCATTACTCGTAGGAGTTATTGTTCCTACCAAATAAGCTCCTGCGCCCTGTTTGAATGCTAAATCATAACAGCTGAAATCCTTGAACACTCCCGCTGCATTAAATAAAGGAGTTCTAAAATCAATGCCCCATAATTTCCTGTTCAGGCTTTGAGGGGGGACATAAGCTTCTTTTGGAGTTTCTCTTTTCATCCCGGACAAGAATACTTGGCGTCCCAGAGAATAAACCCCGATTGATAATTTTGGAGGCAATTTGGATACTAAGAACTTAGTTTTTCTCCATTTCAAATTAACCATCTTTATTTCAAGATTTTTTATATTAAAAATATATCACAAAGTTAAAAAATGCCTCTTTTATACTAAAATCATGCTTAGAAAAAAGAAAACGAAAAGTCGTGAACAGGTTACAGCAGAGAATTATTTTCCTATAAGTGAGACTGATTTGGCTCATGCTGTTGAGAAAAAGTCTGTTAAGGCATTGCCTTTGCCGACTGTTGAAATAAAGAGATCCAAAAAAAGAGGCAAGAAGAGAGTTGTTTCAGGAAAAAAAATATCTGGTTCTGTTAAATATGAATCTTCCAAATTTAAGCTCAAGAAAGAAGGATATGAATTAGTTATAACTGAAAAGCCACAAGCAGCTGCAAAAATTGCAAGCGCCCTAGGAAAAGCTACAACGAAAAATATCGGAGGAGTTAATTATTATGAAGTTGACAGAAAGGGAAAGAAAATTATTGTAACCTGTGCTGTCGGACATTTGTTTACTCTGACGCAAAGGACAAGAAATGCTGGGACACCTGTTTTTGATATTTACTGGGTTCCAAATTATTTAGCCAAGAAAAATGATTTCACGAAAAGATATTATGATTCTATTTTAAGACTGGTAAAAGGCGCTGGAAGCGTGACCATCGCTACAGATTATGATGTGGAAGGTGAAGTTATTGGATTGAATATTGTAAGATATCTTTGCGGGCAGGAAGATGCAAACAGGATGAAATTTTCAACATTAACCTCTGCTGAATTGAACAATTCTTATGATAACAAACTTCCTCATCTTGATTGGGGACAGGCGATTGCAGGAGAAACAAGGCATTATCTTGATTGGCTTTATGGAATTAATTTATCAAGAGCATTGATGGATGCTATAAAATCAACGGGGAGATTCAAGATAATGTCTATCGGAAGAGTTCAAGGACCGACACTTAATATTATTGTTGAGAAAGAAAGAGAAATTCAGGAATTCAAGCCAGTAAAGTATTGGGACGTATTTATCACAGTCCAGAACAAAGATACACGTCCTATGATTTTTGAACTTCAATATAACAAAGACATTTTTGATAAAGCAGAACTTGGAAAATTTGACAATCTTGTAGGAAAGAAGATTTTGCTAAAGACCGAGAAGACAAGCCAGAGCATTCCCCCAAATCCTCCTTTTAATCTGACGGCCTTGCAGACCGAAGCTTACAAGCTTTGCGGCTTTACTCCTGCGAGAACTCTGCAGATTGCACAATCGCTTTATCTTGGCGGAATGATTTCTTATCCAAGAACATCAAGTCAGAAACTTCCAGAATCTGTTGAATATAGAGAGATTTTGAAAAAATTGTCAAGAGAATATCCTATGACGAAATTAATTATAAGAGACAAACCTGTTGAAGGAGAAAAAACAGATTCAGCACATCCTTCTATCTTCCCGACAGGTGAAAATATGGACGCAACATTATCTGCTGAAGAAAGGAAGTTATATGATTTAATTGTAAGAAGATTTGTTGCTTTATTCTGTGATGATGCAATTATTGACAGAAAAACAGTTTCAGGTGTTATCGATGGAATGAAATTTACATTAAAAGGCTCTTCTATCAGAAAGAAAGGCTGGATGGAAGTTTATCCTGCTAAGATTGATGAAAAAAATATTCCCGATGCAGATGGCGAGTTTGAAATTACCAAAGTAAGAAATGAAGAGAAAGAAACGCAGCCACCGAAAAGATATTCGCCTGCTTCAATTGTGGCTGAACTTGAAAAAAGAAATCTTGGAACGAAAGCAACAAGAGCTGCAATCCTGGAAACTCTTTATGATCGGGGTTACATCAGGGAAAAAAGCATTGAAGCAACCCCCCTTGGCTTGTCGTTGATTTCCACAATGGAAAGATATTCACCAATTATTATCGATGAACAGCTGACAAGAAATTTTGAAGATGAAATGGAAAGGATGCAGGAAGAGAATAAAGGATTTCAGGAAAAAGAAGACAAGATTATCCGTGAAGCAGAAGATGCTATTACAGAGATTATAGTACATTTTGATAAGAATAAGAATAATATTGGAAGAGAATTGCTTGAAGCCAATCTTGATTTGATTGAGGAGCAAAAAAGATTGAATACTTTGAACAAATGTCCTAAGTGCGGACAGGGAAATCTCGCAATAATATATTCCAAGAAGACACGAAGATCTTTTGTCGCATGCAACAAGTATCCTGAATGCAAGAACACTTACAGCCTGCCTCCGAATGGGCTAATCAAAAAAACCGAGAAAATCTGTGAGGCATGCGGATTCCCTATGCTAATGAGACTTTCAAAGGGCAGAAAGCCATGGATTTTCTGCTTTAATCCCCAATGCCCTACAAACAAGGTAAGGATGGAAGAATACCAGAAGAAGAAAGAGGCAGAGGCGGAAGATAAAGTCTCTTTTTTATAAAATGGGAAAATTTAGTCAATTATTGGGTGTAGCAAATAATTTAGCAGATAGTTTTGTTAGTGTAACTAATGTTGAATTTTTACATTATATAGAATCCCTGCCTGTTGAAAACACCAAGTTATTTGAGATTAATCTATTGAACGAAACAATTACTCCCGAAAATCTTACCTCAAAAAAAGTTAAACAGGTTATTGAGAGTTATAAGAAATGGTTTAATTCAGAAATGAAAAGATTAAAGATTGAATTAAATGATATAGAGAATGTTTCAATAAAAGTAGCATACAAGCCTGGCAAGACATTTGCAAGATATTATACTTGTAATGTTACCATTAAAGCAAAGGGCAAAGATTATACAAAAAAGGTAATGTCATCTTGGAACTAGACAGCCCGAAAAACTATTCGGACACTTCTCGGTTATTACTTACTTTTCGGACTGTCTATCTTGGAACTAAAAGTTTTTAAACACATCTTTTATAACAATAGCATGTCAGCAATACGAGGAGTAAGGAAAGAAACAGCTAATTCTGTTACGCTTAACTAAATGTAAGGAGGATAAAATGAAAATTTACGTAGGTAATTTGCCTTTCACGGTTGAAGAGTCTGATTTGAAAGAGCTTTTTTCTGGTTTTGAAACTGAAGAAGTTGTACTCATTAAAGATAAATTCAACGGAAGATCAAAGGGTTTTGGTTTCGTTACAATTCCGGATGATGAAGCTGCTAACAAAGCAATTTCTGAATTGAACGGAAAAGACTTCAAAGGAAGAGAATTGAAGTTGTCTGAAGCTAAGCCTTTCGACCCTGATGCACCAAGACCACCTAGAAGAGACTTTGGAAACAGAGGACCTAGACAAGGCGGTTTTGGCGGCGGTCAGAGAAGAAGCTTCGGTGGAAGAGACAATAACAGCAGAGGCAGATACTAAACTATCTCCTTGAAAACATTTATTTTTTATTTTTTACTTTTGTATTAAAAAAGCGGTGATTAGAACCATTGGTTCAGATTTTTCTGAGTCGTGATTTGCTTGATTAACTTGCTCTTATCCATAATTGTGGTATAATTGAAATTGAATTTCTTGTTTCCCAAGATTTTTGAGGTTTCTATGAATTTCTTCATGTCATCAAATTCAAAATGTTCGTTATTGAGAGACTTCCTTACAGACTCTCTAACGACCCAAACTCCCAAACCTGCCCAGTAGGTTGGAGTTTCAATTCTAATCGCCAATACAGAAGCTTGACGTTTTATTCTATTAAGATATTCCAAAATAGGAAGACGTGTTGCATAATATCCTCCGGCGGTGTTTGATGCATATGTTTTTCTCCCCGAATAAGTCTCGGAGTCTGTTGATGCTTTAACTTCACTTGATGGATTCCAGGAACTTTTTGGCATATATAATTCAAATAATTCAAAGTTAAATTCAGATGGAAAGAATAAGATAAGATATTGGTTTCCCAAAAATTCTCCCATGAATAGTTCATAATTCTCAATCCATTTGTATTCTCTTACACTTTTCAGCAAATATTTGCCTAAAGTGTCATCTGTGGCAGTAATGCTCCATCTCGTTGGAACAAGTCTTTTGTCTTTCTGCAATCCGAGAACACCAACACTTAAGATCTTGCTTAGAGAATATTCTGTAAATTCATTCTTGTAGAGATATTCAATTCCTTCTGATGCTTTGATTTCATCATTCATGACTTTGTCAACTTTGGTATCTATCTTTACATTGCCTGTTATTTTTGCCTGCTTTAAACCAGCATGCATTCCATGAGGGGTTACAACTCTGTCCTGATTCTTTCCGAGATTAAGATTTTTTCTTAATTGTATCTCAACATCTACGGGACGAGAAGCTACAGCAATATCCTGCGCAATTTGGATAAATCTTTTTTTCAACCTTGAATCCTGAACTTTTGACTGGAATCTTGAATTCAGCAAACTATTTCTCAATTTTAGAACATCATTAATCTGGAAATTATTATTTGCCCAGTATTTTTCGTTATCATATATCCAAGCATTTTCATCTTTATCTAATGGAGAAAGAATTCCAACATTTACCATCGGATATCTTAGCTTGCTTCCTATGAAAACGCTGGGTGGAGAAGTAGAGTCTATTTTAGATATATTTCCCAAATCCTTGTATTTGAAATTAGTTTCAGCTATTTTCTTGATAACCTGAAATTTTATATCGTCCATTATATCCAACCCCTCTTGAAAATTCCTTCATTCCTTATTTCAAAAAATATCTCTTTTTCAGGAAGGAATCTATGCTTTACCAATTCTGCCTTTCTTTTTTTGTTATCATTGGATAATTTTATTATGCATTTGCTCCAATATTTGAACAAATCCCCCCCTACGATATTAGTTTCTTTTTCAACACCTTTTCTTAAATCTTCTTCAGAAAGAAATTGTGAATAAACCTGATTTGTTATTATTACAGGGATTTCCATTTTTCTTGCAATCTCTGCTAAATCTCTCATCTGCCTTGAAACTTCTTGGTTAATCCTCCTTACTTCTTCATCGTCTTTTCTATTGTCTCCCAACTCCAACCTGTAGAGCATAGCTATTCCATCAATCACAACCAGACTTATAGAATCTTTTTTTATTTTCGTTTTCAGGTTGTTAATTACTTCCATCTGCTCCTTGAAGTTTGTAGGCTTTAAAATGAAAATATTATTGAGAATCTCCTCTGATTTTTCTCCTGAGATCTGCTTAACTCGGTCAACACTAAATCCGCCTTCTGTATCAATGAACAGAACCTTGCATCCTTTTTTAGCTTGACTGCAAGCAGCTAATATCGCAAAATTAGTTTTTCCGCTTCCAGGAGAACCTGCAATCATTGTTATGATATCTTTTTCATACCCTCCATATAGCCACTTGTTCAAATCATAACTTCCTGTAGAAAGCCTTTCTTTTGACATTTCAGAAAATAGCTTAAAGAATTAATAAGGATTATTGTAATCTTAAGGGAAGATTAAGCGAAGGAAACTTTGACTCTCTACTTTAATTTCTTGAAATCTGTTCCTAATTTTTCCAAATCTTTTTCAATCTCAGAAACAGCATCTTCAACTGCCTTTTTTGCAGCCTTGCCTTTTGTTTTTATTATCAAAGAAGGCTTTTTTGTAGGATGTTCTCTTTTCCATGCAGCGAATGTAACAGATGAATCCCTGTTCAAATAAACTCTTAGAATTTCAGCGATTGTCAGGCTATCAAGCTCTAATTCTATTTCATCCTTTGAACTTTTAAGAACATTAATTTCCATAGTAAAGAATTAGAAAATTCATTTATAAATTTAATGGATTACTCTGATTGCTCTGCCTGTTCCGATTCTTCTTTTTCTTTTATCTTTTTTTTCAAACCAAGCAGTTCTCTTATTGAAAATTTCTTTTTGATTTCTTCAATTGGAACTTCATCAGGCACTTCCTGTGACTGGGCATCAATAGTTATTTCTGAAGTAGGCACATTTGAAATCCTTATATGCAGATAATTCTCTATCTTTCTTACAAGTCTCTCTCTTTCCCTAGGAAGCATTCCTCTTTCAGCCATTCTTATTGCCAATTCAGATTCGCCCAGCGCTTCTGCTAATTGCTTCTGGCTCATATGCTTTGCTCTTCTTGCCTTCATCATTTCCCAGTGGAAATTTCTGACAAGATTTGATTCCCCTGCGGTCTCTTTTTTCATGTTTGTAGTCATGATCTCTTCTCTGAAATTTCTATCCATGACCTGCTTCATATCTTCATTTTGTTTTTTTCTTTCTTCTTCTCTTTCCCTTATTTCTCTCTCTTTAGGGTTAAATCCCGACATCCGAGTCATTCTTTCATAAACCGTCTGCCTCTTTTCGGGAGGCACATCACCAGCTTTTTTTAGAACAGGAAGATTTTCTTTAATGTTGCAATTACCACAGATTCTTACTAATCCTTCACTTGAAATTGCATCATAAATAATTGTATTTTCTGAAGAAGCACCACACCTAAAACATTTTTCCATACATATTTACCTCATAACTATTTTTTAAAGATTCTTATATTGAAAAATAATTGAAATTCGGCGGATTTAGGCTAAATACTTCTTAATATCGTTGACAGATTGCAATTTATAGAGGGTTGTTTTGTCATTTATCACAACAGCGGGATAACTTGTAATGTTGAAATTGCTTGTCAATAAATTCAGAGAAGACAAATTGCTGCTGACGGAAATAGGAACGAGAATTACATTATTGCCTTCTTTCTGCTTCATATCAGCTAGGATATTGGACCACACACTCTGCATTGCTTTTTGATTTAAATTTGACGGATTATACTGGTAAAGATAGATAATGAAATTAAATTGATTGGAACATTTTGATTTCATTGTAATGAGATTCTGCCATAAAACCGTTCTCAATAAATCATATTCAGAATGGGCAATTATCATACTATTGCTGATTTTTCCTGAATCTTCATATTTCTCCAACAACAAAGCTTGATTGTAAATGCTGTCTGCAAAGTTAATGCTTGAATTTATCATGATTGCGCAGTTTGTGGAATTGCTCAAAGAGTTGCTCATCGCCATTGAATCCATCAGGGAGACCTGTGCCTGCGAATAATAATCATTAATCTGCTGCAATCGGTCAGATTCGACGAAAACCCCTATTAACAGTCCTAGAATAAAAATCACGCATGCTATTAAAAACGCTTCCCAGAAAACATTCTTTTTATTTCCGAACATTACCATTTATTCTCCTTTCTTGTTATAACCTTATAAATTGAAATTATTAAAATTATCGGATAGATTAATACATACAGGAAAGTATACTCGAGCAGATTAAGGAGACTTACTCTTTTGGATTTTCCATTATATCTTGTCTTTTTCAAAGCAATTAGGGTAAATATGAAACCAAATATTAAAACGATTACTCCGAAGAAAAACAGAATATTCGGAACAAGATTTATGTTCTGTAGATTTAATACCGCCGTCTGCGCCTGCAAAGAGTAACTTGTAGATAATAAATTGACTATCAGCCCCTGAATTAATCTGTAAGCCATGATGAAGAGCCCTGAAAGTCCGATAGCCCATGAGACAAGGAAGAAGGGGAGTATGAAGTTTCCAAGCATGCCTTTCTTGAAAAGGAACTTTTTGTATTTTCCAATTGTTTGAAGTCCTCCAACATTCCATCTTATTCTTTGCTTGAGCCAGGACTTGAGATTTGTCGGAGCTTCAGTATAGACTTGAGCAAGAGGACTCATTCTTACCATATATCCCTTTGATGCAAGATTCCATGTGATTTCAATATCCTCTGTGAGATTTTTTTCATCAAAGCCCCCTATCTCATTGAAAATTTGCTTTCTATATATTGCAAGAGGTCCCGGAGTTACATAAATAGCATCTACAAAACCAAGAAGCTTTCTTGTGAAGACGATAATTCTGTATTCTATTGCCTGCAATTTTCCAAGAATATTATCATCATTCAAAACCAGTACCGAAGAAGTTACAGCTCCAACTTTTTCATCATTGAAGAATCCAATCATCTTTGAGATTGATGTTTCTCCCGGAAATGAATCTGCATCTGTAAATCCAATAAATTCTGATTTGGAAAATTTTACTCCATAGTCTTTTGCACCACTCGCTTTTCCAGTATTTTTAGGGGTCTGCACCAAAAGTATTTTATTATTTTTCTTTGCAAGTTCCTTCACGATTTTGTAAGAATTGTCTGTGCTGCAATCATCCACGACTATTACTTTTTTCAATCCCTTGTAATCGGATTTCAATATTGCATTAATAGTATTTTCAATTGTCTTTTCCGCATTATAACATGGAATTATCATATCCAGAAAATATTCTTTGGAAGGAGGGGGATAGGCAAAGAATTCTTTTCTGTTTTGCAAGTATAATAACAAATAAAGAAAAAGGAGATACAGGGAGCAAAAGATATAGAAGAGGTAAACTCCTGTCAGAAATTGAACCATTTAGTCCTCCTTTCTCAGGAAGTCTTTAGAATCCTGGACATTGAAGTAATCATAAAATTCATCTGACAAAGAAAGTTCGTTCGTATGTCCTATCTTCTTTTTTTTAACGAGATTCAGTTCAATGAATTTTTTTACATGATCGTAAGCCTTGTTCCCCCTTATTTTTATTATCACAGATTGTTTTATTGGCTGCTTATAAGCTATGATTGCAAGAGTTTCACGTTCGGCCTTTGAGAATTCAGAATTGCCTGAAGCTAATCTATTTGCAATATTTCCAAATTCTTTTCTTATATCCATCTTCCACAATCCATTTCTCTCGGTTATCTCTATAGCCGAATCATCTTTGTTGTATTTCTCTTTAAGTTTGTCAATAAGCTCCTTTATGATAATTGGGTTTAGGTCTGAAAGGGAAATTAATTCCTGCATGGACAAAAATCTTCCTGAAATGAAGAAGATTGCTTCAATCCTTTTCACATATTCCTTTTCTTTTGCCTCGTCGATTTCTGAAGCTGTATTGCTTGTTATGCTCATGTTTAAGAAGAGATATTTTAGATTTTAAACCTTAGGATTGCTCCAACTCCGCCGATATTAAAGAATTGCTGGCCTTCTACTGTTTCTGTTGAAATTATGGAGACTTCAGCGCCAGAATTAACTGCCATTTCCATAAGCTCTTTTTGTATATTCTTGTCTGTTTTTGTTGACATGAAAACTTTCTGGACTGCGCCATATTCCAATGCTTTTTTTGTATCTGGGAAGCCTACCGCTGCCATTCCGTGCGTTTCTTTTAATGCACCGAAATATTCTTTGACTAAATCTTTTTCTTTTGTGATTTCCTGTTGTGCAAGTAACTCGCCAGATTTTTCAACAAGTTCATTTAATCCTGATTCAGATGCATCACCTAAATCAATTCTTCCGATAACTTTCTTTCCAAGTTGAACAGGCAAATATTCTCCATTGATAAATTCGTCTTTTGTCGGAACAGGACCTCCGACAATAATTCCCTTTAATTTTGGCATTGTAAGAAATATTTTCTGCATTTCATCTGCAATTCTTTTGTAGAATTCTTTTGTTAAACCCTCCGTTATTCTATGGAATCTTTGCGCACTTTGTCCTCCAGCACGAATCTGACTGGGGATTCCAGAAGTCATCTTTTGCAAAACTTGAATTAATTTTCCTTCAAGCAAACCAATCGTTGCTTCTTTTCTGTCCATGACTAAAAGCCCGAAAACCTCTTCCACTTCAATCATTTGCTTCAACGGGTCTAGAACAAATTCTTTATCACATCTGTATAATCTTGTATTAAGGGGGTGGGGAGGCTCAAGCGCCCAGAATTGCAAATCCGGAACTCCTTCTACTGGAGATATATTCCCACAAAAAAGAGCCAATCCATTTTCTGGAGAACCACGGTAATTCTTCAATTCTCTAATTATTTTTTCTAAGGCATCAATAACATTCTTTCTCGTAGTTGCCGATTTTATGTTCTTCGCAGTAGCTTTTTCACCTTCAAGCTGTTTCTGGACTGAAACTACATCATAGCCTGCAGCAATGTAAACTGTAACTAATTCTGTATGCTTTCCTTTATACTTCTCCAGTTCTTCTAACAATTCGGTGACCTGTGTTTTAGTGGATATCATTATAAAAAAATGTCTGGAATATTTATAAACTAATTGAAGGCTACTTCGAAATCGCCTTCTTGGATATCGCCAGAATTTGTAACGCTCTTCAAATCGCTTAACATATCCTTTATTATTTTCAATCTGCGAGCTTCAACAACAAGTTTTATTGGCGCATTCATTGGCTTATTTGCCTTTGTTTTTTCCTGTCGCACTTGATAGATAAGCTCCAACATTAAATTCAATTTTATTTCATCATCTTTTGATGTTTTAATCTTGAATTTTTCAGGCCACGAAGAAATGTGAATACTCTTGAACTTTTCATTCTTTTTGAAATGCTCCTGATAAACTTCTTCTGTTATGAAAGGAGTAATCGGAGAAAACATTTTTGATAGTGAAAGCAAAATATGATACAAAGTGAAACAGGCTGAGGCTTTTTCTTTTTCATTCCCATTGTAAATTCTGCCTTTGACAATCTCTAAGTAATTATCACAGAATATTTTCCAGAAAAAATTATCCAGATCAGATTTTACACGATTGTATTCATAATTGTCGAAATTCTTTGTTGAGTTTTCGATTAGTTCATTTAACTTGCTCAAAAATATTCTGTCTGTTTCAACCAATTCTGTGACTTTTGGTTTGTAATCTTTTAGATTCATGAAAACAAAGTTTGATGCATTCAGCAATTTTGTAACAAATTTCTTTCCAGTAAGGACATCCTTTTCATTGTAATCAAAATCCTCTCCTAATTTTGATGATGCCGCCCAGTATCTTATTGCATCACTCCCATATTTTTCCATTATATCCCTAGGATTTATTACATTCCCTTTTGATTTTGACATTTTCTCGCCTTTCATGGTTACATATCCCGAAATCATTGCATTCTTCCAAGGATTCTTTTCGAAGTGTAATCTTGATTTCAACAAGGTATTGAAAAGCCAGAAACTGATAATCTCATGAGCTTGGGGACGAAGGTCCATCGGGAATAATCTTTTCTGAACTTTCTCGGGCATGAGCCAGGTTGACAATTGCGGTGACATTGAAGAAGTAAACCATGTGTTGAGAACATCTTTTTCAGGAATAATCTCTTTTGAGCCGCACTTTGGGCATTGTTTTACGGGAGCCTTGTCTGAAAGAGGATTTACAGGCAATTGTCCTTCTTTTGCAATTATTATTTCATCACATTCTTTGCAATACCAAACTGGAATCGGGATTCCGAAATATCTTTGGTTTGAAACGAGCCAATCCCATTGCAATCCATTTACCCAATTATCATACCTTACTTTCATGAAATTAGGATACCATTTTAACTCATTTCCCCATTTCAGCAAATCTTTTTTTAAATCAAGATATTTGACGAACCATTGCTTGCTTTTTACAAATTCAATTTCAGTGCCACAACGCTCATGAACATTAACAAAATGCTTTATCTGTTTTTGAGAAACAAGAAGTCCGGCTTCTTTGAGGTCTTCAATTATTTTTTTTCGTGCTTCTTTTATTGGAAGATTCTTGTATTTTCCTGCAACTTCTGTCATTCTTCCATCATTCCCAATGGCAATTTTTATCGGAAGATTGTAGGCTTTCTGCCATTCCATATCTGTCTGGTCTCCGAAAGTGCAGCACATAACAACACCCGTTCCTTTTTTTGGGTCTGCTCTTTTGTCTTCCATAATTGGGACTTCAAAATCAAACAGAGGAACACGGGCTTTTTTCCCATGATATTTCTTGAATCTAATATCTTCAGGATTATAAAAAATTGCTACACAGGCCGGCAGCAATTCTGGACGTGTTGTTGAAATTATCAAATCTCTTCCATCAACTTTGAAAATTATGTCATTGAAATGTGAATCAATTTCTTTATCACGAACTTCCACTTGAGCAACTCCTGTTCTGCATTCAGGACACCACATTGCAGGAGCGTCTTTTCTATACATTCTTCCTTTTTTGTGCAAGTCCAAGAAGCTCCACTGAGAAATTCGTCTTGAATGTTCATTTATTGTTGAATAGCGAAGATTCCAATCGCAGCTTATTCCAATATCTTTCCAATCTTGAATGAATTCTGGAAGTTCTTTCTTGAGAAATTCAAGGCACAATTTTATGAACTCCTCTCTGGACATATCTTTGGCTTTGACATTTTTGATTTTTTCAATCATTCTTTCTGTTGCTAATCCATTGTCATCTGTTCCAAAAGGATAGAAAATATCATAGCCGCGCATTCTCTTGTATCTGGCAATAAAATCCTGTTGTGAATAGGAACAGGCATGTCCAATGTGCATTCTTCCCGAAACTGTTGGAGGAGGTGTATCTATAGAATAAATCTCCTTTTTGGTTTCTGGATTAAACCTGTAGATTTTTTCATCTTCCCAGAACTTCTTCCATTTTTCCTCTGATTTCTTGAATTCAAACATACACTTATCTATAATTTCAATATTATAAAACTTATCGGATACAAAACTTTTTTATACCCTTTTAAGATTGTAATATCATGGCAGATGAAAGCATAAATTTACCTTCTGGTTATGGGGGGCTTGTAAGATTCAAGGAAGAATATTCCAGCTTGTTCAATCTTAAACCGATGCACGTGATTTTCTTTTTGATACTTTTAGTTGGTTTTAGAATAGTACTTGGATTGACTGTTAAGATTTAATAATAGAATTGCTAATATAGTTCTAGTTTTTTTCTTGTTAAAGCAGATTTGTCAATTTCATAAAAACGGAATTGACCGTGATATTCCCCGCTCCAATTCACAAGATTAGCTTTGAGGGGTTCATATGCATTTGCCTTGAATTCTTTTGTTTTGTCTGAAATTGCTCTTTCTAAATCTTTTACTGAAAAAGTATCAAGGGAGATTTCGCCCCCCCCATATGCTCTTTTTACTACTACTTTTGTTATTCCAGAATATAGATTACCATCAGAGTGTTCTGTTAGTCTTATTGGGCTCATAAATAAGAGCAATAAAAAGATTTTTTAACCATTTGTGTTATCAGTTATCATGTTTCCAAATATTGATCCCAAAAAAATGCAAGCAGTAATGAAACAAATGGGGCTTTCCCAGGAAGAAATAGATGCTTCGAGAGTCATAATTGAGAAAAATGATGGGGGAAAACTGGTAATTGAAAATCCTTCTGTTATGAAAATGAAGATGCAAGGTCAGGAGAGCTTGCAAATTACAGGAGACATCCAGGAAATCAGCGACGATAAATT